>Ga0126342_10002561_pt1 | contig 28600 bp, 20 predicted proteins | sample Cyp1metagenome_FD_92528 | JGI IMG/M metagenome (GOLD analysis project Ga0126342, IMG submission 92528) | Coral microbial communities from Lord Howe Island, Old Settlement Bay, Australia - Cyphastrea 1 metagenome | ecosystem: Host-associated > Invertebrates > Cnidaria > Coral ... | reverse complement strand
CAGGTGGAGGGTGCCTGACGTCATTTTCTTTTTGTACCTGTCCATTGTATTTTACTTGGGTTTTCCTATCTTACCTTATGCCTTCTCATTTTATTGGCATTTTTTCCTTAGGCCCCTCCATTTTATTTTATTTTTTTAGGGGTTCCACCCCCCCCCCTGGCAACAGACGAGGGTCCCAGGTACTGAGAGCAATTTTGTCACCAAAAGTGTTTGCAAACGTTTGCCAACGAGTCCCAAGTACTTAGACTGGCTCAGGATTCAAGATCCAAGATTCAAGATTCAAGATCCAGAAAAAACTTCGTGAAACTCTCCTGATCCTAGCCCTGGGATTCACGCATTCCTTTTTGGATCTTGAATCTTGAATCCTGAGCCAGTCTAAGTACTTGGGCCCCTGGACTCGTTTGCAAACGTTTGCAAACGTTTGCAAACGCTTTTGGTGACAAAATTGCCCTAAGTACCTGGGTTCAACAGTAAGACAACAATTTATACACACATATGTATAGATATATTTATTTATTTATTTGGTACATGAGTTAAATAATGATTTTTGAAGTGGAATTTCATAAGGTAATGTCATTTTTTGAACTAGTTTATCTTCAATTACAATATTACGATTTAAAGCACATTGACACATCATCATTTTTAGATTTCGATTTTCTTGTCCATATATCAAAAATATTGTTATATATAAAATTTTATCTTTAGTGATAATTTTAAATAGTTGATTACTAAAACGTCTGCAAGGTTATATTGTTTCAATATTTTATTGGGTAAGATATAAATTCAATTTCATCTTGTCATGTTTGGTTTGAGGCATGTATATATAATTTTGCATTGTTAATATCAATTGTTTTTTGTAAAGGGATTTTTAAATTCTTGAGACATTCATTTGCTATCATTCCATAAAAAGTTGCACAGTATTTTGAAGTTTTTTGTAATATTTTTTGACTGTGCATAATATTTTAGATTTTGCATACTTTGCATGCAACTATGCATAAAATAGCAATTTCTACTTCTTTGATTTGGTGATGTAGCAATAGCGTCTATATGGGAAAAATGTTTTAGTGCAATATTATATTCTATTAATTTTATAAGTGCTATAAATCCTGCCAAGTGATGTATTTTTAAGTATTAGCCAATATCTGTTATATTTTTGCTAGCTTGATTAAGCAATTTATAGGCAAGGTTGATTTTTTAATAATAATAGTTCCCTTGCATAGCATATTCTTAAGTTAGTAATTTTCTTCTATTATATATGGGTTTAGACGTAGATCTTTTCGGGAAAATAAATAATCAAAATTAATCCTTGATTATATTGATGATTATTTATAATGTTATGATACATTTTTGTGCTTTGAATATTCTTTTGCCTTTTTTAAAATGCGACATTGCACTATCTTTTTATCCCTATATTTTTTCAAAACTGAAAAAATAAGAAATATTATTTAATTGGTTTTGTAGTAATAGACTGTCGATTTTAATTAAGTGATCTTTACAAGATATATATCTAGAAAATTGATCAAACAGTGCCTTTTCTTCTTGTATATTAAATTGAGTATTTTCTTGCCATATTTCGTTTTTAAGTTGACATACTTTACTTTCTATTGAATGAGTAGATATTTTTAGTGTTTGAAGAGCATTAAGGTAATATTTTTTGCAAAAGATTGTTTTGGAGGATATCTTTCACACCAATTAATGACTTCATAAGGTGTTAATTGATGTAAATATTGCTCTGCGTTTTGAATTAACAGACATTTTTTTTTGCCAATATGGGTTATAATATATAAACCCTTTTACTTGTTGTACGTATTTTAAGGGATTGTGTAAAAAGTCTGATTTTATTGCTGTATAAAAACATTTATTTGCAAATTTCTTGCTAGCGTTCAAAGCAGTTTGCCAATCATTTTTCATCCAACTATTCATAGCAAGAGCTTTAAACTTTATTTGTTTTGTAGATTGTGAAAATTGTGTGTATGTAATAAAAAGAGTAAGCAAGCAGAAAAAAACATACGAAAAATAGCATGTTTTAGATATTTTGGCACAATTTGAATCACCAGTTTTTTTTCTATCTGTTTCTAGTTCTTCTTTAGAGAATGTGGATATATTTATTAGTGGCTCAAAAAGTGGAATAACTATGGTGGAAGGATGTGGAATGGAATTTCCTGAAGATAAATTACTAAATATCTTAGATGAGGCTTTAAAACTTTTTACTCCAGTTATAAACTTGATATTAGATATGAAATCTAAAATATCAAAAACAAGTTTATCTCTAATATTCCTCTAGATTCTCATCTTTGCTCAACACAAGTGTCAGGAGAAATCGAAACTCACTCCAGTATACTTAATTTAAAAAGCAAACTATTTACTCAATCTTCAAAACAAGAAAGAGAAAAACGTCGGTTTTGGGGGGGGCTAGCAAATATATATATATTTATTTAAATATAAATATATATATATATATAAATAGAAATATATATAAATATTAAAACCAAGTGAAATTGGAGTCATATGTTCACTAACTCGGCGATGAAATCAGCTATGAATCTGAAATCCCCATATTTTCTGGGTTAAAACATGTTAAATCACCATGTTCCCAGTTTCTTTTCCGTTACAGCAACGGTTCACCACCTGTGGCTGATCCTCCCGGGTTCAACGTCGCCGTCAACGCCGCCACAGATCTTCCCCGTCGCCGAGCTGGACTTCGACTTCGGCGAGGAGGAGCTGCCGTCGATGCGCATCGTCCACCTGCCGGAGGCCTGCAAGATGGTTGATTAATGGTTAATTAATGGTTAACCAATGGTAGTTAATGGTTAGCCAATGGTTAGTTAATGGTTCATTAATGTTTAGTTAATGGTTAGGGAAACCATGATGGTAGGAAACCTGAGTTAAAAACGTGACAATTAAGAATGATAAGTGAAACATATTGCATGCAAGTCGGATCACCTTGGATGATTTCAGAGACTTTTGATACTAGACAGTACATGTCATTTTTGAAGTTGCTGAACGCCGTCGTAACTTGACCTATGCTGATATACCGATGTGAACATGGTGTAGCACGGTGTAGCACTTTCGGTGGCTGGCCAGTTTGCAAATGAAATTACGGGAACTATTAATCTGGCCAGTTTTTGTCCCAAATGTTGGATGGTGTCTAGATAAACAAAGTTTCACGTATTATTGCCGACAGTGCCGGAGGAATGTACAAGTATAACATTATGCCAAACCTGTTTTGTAGGGCTGTCGGCCAGCCAATCCCGAATTGCAGTCAGACACAACCATTATTATCCAAAGTGTGTTGGTATATGTATATATATATATACATGCAATTAGATGCATGCAGTCACATACAGGTATGCATTGAACACTGCCCCTCCAAAACTCTTTTTTCCGGATAGCGGAAACCCAAAAACAAGGGCTCTCCGCTCCTGCAGCAGACGATGGTATGAATGAAACTGATGAGAATGCAGACTGTAGACTGTTCAGGACCAAACACGATGATGTTGGAACACCCAAAGTTCACTCCATCTCAAATCTTACATGCCCAAGATACTTTGCCGAGTTTCAGCTAAGACCTATTGTGGGCTCAAAGTTGCCCAAATTAGTTCCAGGAAAACTTTTTTAAAACAAACAATGGATATTGTCGGCTGTGAATCTCCAGGGTTGGACGCCAATTTCTGGGGCCAGCCGCAGGGCAAATCCATCGCAGAGTGGATTTACCGTGGCATGTGCCGGCGAAGTGCAGAGGAGCAAGAGAACCATATTTACTGTCCTCCTGGCGATTTAAGAGTCAAACATGGTGGTTGAAGCAACAAAATATAATGCAGAAAATTCACACCAACTAACCGTCCATGATATGGGAAACTCAACATGAGGATAAGTACCGACAGATAAATGAGGGGTGGTCACCAATTTCAGTGCTAATTTCGCCAACAAATGGGTGAAACCTTGACGACAGCATAAGGAGTGGTTGGGTAAACACAGTGTGAAAAAAGGTGTAAACCCACTACTAAATGGCTTGATTTTTTCATCAATGGGGTGATAAACGAAAGCTCTGGATGTAAGCACCAATAAACGGGATATAGCCAAGCCATGCCAAGCCAATGTAATTGGGAAGGTTTCTGTTTGGGTTGATTTTCCTAACCACATACCGACTTGGAGGGCGACCTGGCTACAAAAGTCCTTAGGGCATTTTCTTGGCTTAGTAAGGCTTGTCATATACTGTCATACCAAATAATATATTTTTTTGCTCCATAGTGTGAATGGTGTGTGTGTGTGTGTTCACAACCAATCGGTTAAGTATGTCAAATCCGGGTCATTTAGATTTCAGTATATTATATGATAATGTTAGTTATATATACAAATACCGTTGTGCATATATGCTTACGCATGAAGTCCATGGTAACCCAGTTTCAGCCCCTCAAAGACACACCACACTAAGCTCAGAAATCATCCATGGGAAGTGACATATTTCAACACGCTCTAGGGAGTTGAGTCAGTACGTCAATTTCCACCTATAAACCACGCAGTTACAGCACCATGTGTATGTTGTTTCGCCAAGTTCCAACCTTTGCCTGTGGAAATATGAGTCAAAGTCGAGTGCCCAAATATCGATCTGCTAGTGACTGCTAGTGAACATGACCCAAGTGTTAGCAACTCGGTTTGCAAGCCCGCAATTTCCGCGCTATAGTTACAACATCTTACAAGGGTCTTAGATTCAGCAATTACAATTATCAGCTAACCAGCCAGCAAACATTCCAAGCCAGGAGCTTCTGGGTGTCGCGAAGCCTTCGTAAATGGGACTGTCCAAAAATAAGACCGCCCACACCCATCTACGTCCAAAAAGTGGCCATAATCGTTGGTGGACTTGGCAAGATCTTGTTGGACATCCCCGACTTTGGCTTGTCAGTGCATGTTTTTTGCGCAAGTTGGGAAGCTGATGGCTTTTGTTCTGACCCACAATGCAAGACTACACCCGGTAACATCACTAACGCAGGATTAGTGCTTTTTGATTCGTTCACTCCGTTTTTTTCCTTTACTCCGAAAAAAGTGGCCGTATCATGATCAATGATATAAAATGATATAAATATATCTGTACAGCAACTATTGCGTATTCAACCTTCTCAGTAACACTTACATTTTCCCAGCCAACATCCAATACGCAAGAATAACATCAACAATTTCATGCAAAAGCATTGTCACTACTATCCGCTAAGCATCATTTCATCAGCTAGGTATTATTATTGTTATTATTGTTATTATTGTTATTATTGTTATTATTGTTATTATTATTGTTATTATTATTATTATTATTATATCCTGTCTTATCTTGAATTACGCCTGATATTAACAACTGGTATTGCTGACTTATGTTCGATAGAAAAAAGAAACTAAACGTTTGATTTTGCTATCGTCAGGGTTGCGCTGCGTCCGACTTCAGGTGGATATGAAGATAAAGTTGATGCTATTACCCAATCAACATGTTGTTCAGAGGAGGTGGCAAATTTTGAACCCTTAAAAAGATAAAGTTGATGTTATTACCCCAACCAACCTATTGTTCAGAGTGGTTGGACAATTTTGACCCCTCATGAAGATAAAGTTGATGTTATTACCGCAGTCAACATATTGTTCAGAGGAGGTGGCAATTTTTGAACCCTCATGAAAGTAAAGTTGTTATTATTTCCCCAGTCAACATATTGTTCAGAGGGGGTGGCGAATTTTTAATGTGATGATGATCATGATGTGATAATCATGATGTGATGATGATGGTGATGATGGTGATGATCATGACGATTGAAAGTGTGCAGCAACGTCCGGGTTGGGGCGAACGTGCTTTTAGATTGTTATATGTTGTCGCATTGTTTCAAACATGATGACAGATGTGGTTTGCAATAAATGTTTGTAGATGTGGGCTGCAATTCATGATGACAACATGTGGGTTGCTTATTGTTTAGATTTAGATTTGCATTATACAGTAGGTTGTTAACATTATTTATATAATAATGCTTCTAATGATACTGTAAAGGACAATTCTATGAATCAAACATTATTGTAGGATAGACTTTACATCACTATATGTAACACGTATCTATTGTGACACTGCATGTATCATAGAATCATTATTTATTTATTGTACAAGGTGGTGCACCATAGGTAGCTAAGTTGGTTCACAAGTCAACTTTCACTAGGGTTTTTAGTAGAGATACCGGGTTCTTCCAAAAATCCAGCGATCCTGTCACACTCATTGCGAAGAAACTTGCGCTCCCCCCTTCCCCCAATTCAATGTTGTTACATCGCTTTGCTTGGAAACGCCTTCAAAAAAGCAGCAATTTCGGTTCGGATGCCGGCATGCTTTGAGCAACAGCATTGATCAAGGGGGCGCGGGGGGATCAGGTGTGATTTGACAACATGTAGGAGGATGGCTTTTTTTTGAAGAGCCCGGGGAAGAGTTTTGGCTTACGGATGTGCAAGCGCAAGCTTGAACAAATTCCCTTGTGCATTCGGCAAAAACACAATCCAAACACACTTTCATCTTCACAGCTGCTGCCCACAAACAAGGAAGCAAGAGGAATATTTTTCGGTTTATGGATGTGCAAACACAAGCTTGAACATATTCCCGTGTGCATTTGCCAAAGCCCCACTCCAAAAACATTTTCATCTTTACAGCTACTCAGAAACAAAGAAGCAACATTGCAGCATTTGCTCCGCATGTGGGCAACAATTGGAGATCAGAAGCTGTGTGGCTTGCATGGCGAACTATTGTAGAATGTGCCTCCACGCCTCCAGGAGCAGAATTGCAGCGTTCTGCTGATGAAAATACAAGGGAGCACAAACATCGTGTTTTGCACAGTGCACGCTACAGTGCACGCCACAGTGCAGGGCCACAAAACGCAGTAAACACCACGCATTTTCCAAAAATGGTGAGAAAACACAAAAAAAATGTTTTTTGAGGTAAATCGTCCATAAAAACGGTAATCCCGTGGTATTTACAGCGTTTTGTGGCCGTGCACTGCTGCGTGCACTGTGCGTGCACTGTACGTGCGCTGTGCAAAACACGCAGTTTGTGCAATTCTGCTTCTGGAGGCGTGGAAGCACATTCTACAATAGTTCGCCATGCAAGACACACAGTTTCTTATCTCCTATTGTTGCCCACATGCGGAGCAAATGCTGCAATGTTGCTTCTTTGTTTCTGGGTAGCAGCTTTGAAGATAAAAGTGTTTTTGGATTGGGGTTTTGGCACGTGCAAAAGGGAATATGTTCAAGCTTGTGTTTGCACATCCATAAACCAAAAATATTCGTTTTGCTTCTTTGTTTGTGGGCAGCAGCTGTAAAGATGAAAGTGGGTTTGGATTGAGGTTTTTGGCAAGCGCAAAAGGGAGTTTGTTCAAGCTTATGTTTGCACATCCGTAAGCAAAAATCTTTCCTTGACTGAGTCGGTATCTATACTTATTGGGGCTTATATATAGGCCAACTTACAACTGGCGGGGCGCGCGCAACCTTTAAAGTTTTATCATTGTTTTTAACAAACTATATTGATATAAATTGCCATGAACATCATTATTATGATATTCATGTAGCTATTAATTTTTGATCAATTCCTATAGTTATTTTTTTTATTAGTGATCAACTATCCATAATTTATCTTTGTTAATAACTAGACATTTATATTCTATGATCATATGGGGATGGATCAAAACCTATTACACCATATTTGAAGGGATATTCATCCATTTAGCAACTATTTTGGCGTTCACCAGTGTACCTGGGTTGCCATTGGATTGGTGGGAAAATCTTAACCAGAACCCCCATTTTTTTTACCATTAAATATGGGGTTTCCGGTGCAATTTTCCCGTGAACCAATCCACTGATCATACCCATATTTCTCCCAATGTTTCGCCGTGCCAGGTGGTGTGGCCCCGCTTCCGAAGCCGCCGCAGCGCAACCGGCGCCCGCCGGGAAGCGGCAGCGGATCGGGGAGGCCCCCCCCGCGCCCGGGACCTGGGAAAGGCGGTGCCTTGGCGTTGCAGCACGGTTTGCGGGGTGGTTTGTGGGGTGCTTGGAAGATCACCCCACGAATCGTGGTTGTGGTTACCCGGCTTGGTAAACCTACAAAAAACGACGGAACATCACCACGTTTATTTTGCAATAGCTATGTTAGTTTGCCGGAGGGTATTAGCTGGAATTTTAAACGATTCACAAATGGGAGAACCGGAAAACCCAATTAGGGGACTTACCAACCAGGGTTATTAACCACTTACTAAGTGGGATGATCCTCCAAGTATACATCTACGAAATCTTGATAATGAAGGTCTAGATCAGGGATAACTGGGGATACTGGGAGAATGATGGGACAATAATGGCCGCATTACTCTAAGATCCGGTGTGCCATCCCACAAGCTGAACCATAATCACACTACCATTGTTGATTGGTCATGCATTGGGGTTTGTACTATCTATTTTGTGGGGATTATGATAACCCAGAATAGGGGTAGCTATTTCCCTTTGGTAATCAACGTGGCAATGATGGAGTAATTAACGGATTACCGGAGGGCAACCAACCAGTATAAATAATTGGACCTGATAGGGGCATTTATCCTGGTGCAACTAACATAGACCCTGCCATGGATTGGGGGTTGGAGATTAATTGCCTTCCTCCAAAAGTTGGCTATGTTTAGGGTCAATTTTAGTGTAATTACTGGAGGGTCATGAAGATTAATCCAACAGAAATAGAGGTATAGTTAGTTGTACATAATACTGTTATATAAATATGTATGTATGTATGTATGTACGTACGTACGTACGTACGTACGTACGTACGTACGTAATGGATGTAATGTATGTATGTAATGTAATGTAATGTAAAGTAATGTAATGTAATGTAATGTAATGTAATGTAAATAACTAAAACAATCTGGGGATCTTCTCGCTGCATCAAACCTTTGTGTACATACATTTAATGCATCAATGAATTAATGCATACATGCATACATACATGCATGCGTCCAAACATCCATCCATCCATCCATCAATGGATACATACATACATACGTATGTACACGCATAAATAATATTAAATAAGTAATATATATATATATATGTATATATATATGTGAATATATATATATATACACAGAAAAATACATATACTTACAGTACAACACTTTCCTCAATCTTGTGATATCCGATTGGTTTTGAATTTTGGATTGATTGCTGGGTTTTAGGCTTACACATGTACATGTGGATGCATTCGGATGCGTGCATTGTCGTTTTTCTAGTTTGTGGAGTGATGCATTATCCGTGTGTACAACATTTATCACTCAAATCATGTTTTTGTATCACATTTCTTCTACATGTCGGGCGACACTGCTTAAAGCCTTCCTTGCAACTCAGAACTCAGGAGGCAAAGGAGGTGGCAAAGGTGGCAAAGGCGGCAAAGGTGGAAAGGGACACAAAGGTGGCAAAGGGCACAAAGGACAGGGTCCTGAAGAATATGGTGGTGCTGTGGTGATTAGACATGATGAACAATGACCATTATTTAACAACATAGCCATGGAAGTTATAGTTATGGCCCAAAAATATGGATGATTTACCTATTCGAATTCTTATCGATGGTTGTTTTCCATAGCTGTGTTACATTACCAGAGGATATGTTCTCGAATCTTTTCTTCCAAGAAAGTGACTCCCGGCGGTATTAGTGAGGGGAAGTGGGCAAAACGGCAACCAGTGCTGGGTTCGATCAAGATTCACTTCAAATCTGAGTTTCCAAAAGCTATCCAATCGCCTGAAAGCCTCTGAACGAGAGAAACTTCCCTTGTTGAGCCCCAACCCAGAAAATGAAGTGAAAAATGCGATTCCCAGTTCCTTCAGGAAAATCCTTTTGGACAATCTATTGACAGAAAAGAGACAAGTGTGGACTAAGATTTCTGTTACTCTCTGGTAAACTAACAGCTCTAACGTAGCTATAGAAAATCGCATTTTTTAAAATAGCAACATCGCCTGTGAATGGACAATGTTCAATCGAGATGTCAGTGTACCAGAGGCTGACCTCAGCCATTGCTGCGCGATCCCCCCGGGAAGACCGCCACCAATGGCGGGTCCCTCAATCCTCACCAACATTTGCGGGTCAAAAGAAAGCGTTGCGCTTCCTCCAAATTTCCTCCAAATTACCGATAATCTATATAAAAATTGGAGTGAAAATTCTGTATTTCCCTTCATCAAATTTCTTCCTCCTTGTAAGTTTGCACTCCCTTTGCAGGGGGGCTTTTACTTCTTGTAAGCCGAGCCGCCGACCTCTTCGACAAAAATGGTCAAAGTAAAGAAGCACCGTGAGGGACGTAGCAGAGAGGAACGCATTAGAGTCCGGAAAACCCTAGCAAAGTTGAAGGATCTTAAGTTATCTTAAGTACAAGAGATATGAAAATTATCGGCAACAAATTAATCAGTTTCTTCATTCCAATCGGCTGCAAATGCCCACTCAGGCACGCCCTTTAGATTTGTTGGTGGGCGGATATCTTGGGCATTTATGGACTACAGGTGAAGGCCGAGGAAGGGCCTCCGACATTCTAGCTGCTATTCAAGATCTACAGCCCCAAACAAAAGGAGCACTGCCACTGCCTGTCTCCTGTCTTCAAAGTGGAGTACACCTTCTGGCTTTCGCTGCGACTTGATTTCCTCCTAACTGGTGGGTTGCTAGAGGGGGCTTTTCAGGGATTTGTGAACCGCTTTAAGAAACCAGCTCCATCTCGCTGGCGTGCGATGTTTGCCTGGAGCCCTGGTGAAAGGGCCCGGTGAGACGGGCTTTGAAAAGGGATTTTTCGATATCTAGCTGGTTTTATAGGCTGATAGACTGACTATTTAAGTTTCTTCCAGTTGTTAGTTATAGTTTGTGACAAATTCCTGCTCTGCGCCAAAGAGAAGGAACGCAACTGAGTTTATGTATTATATTAATTATTATTTACACATTTGCATATACATCTATCCTTTATACCCACAGGATCCCACACCATGTATGACTATCATGTATGGCTTTATGAAGATGGGCGTTTGAAAAGTAGAAGCCAACCTTAGATGGTTGGTGGAGTTGGTGGTGTTGTTTTCCCCTATCCTGCCTATTGTAAAGGCCAATTTAGGGGTAAACTGGTATACCCCATTGTTGGTGATGTATCCCAATGTATCCCCATGAAGGTCAATTATGGTCGATTATAAATCCGTATTTTCCTTGGTTAATCCCATGAAATCCCCATGTTCACGCGAGGATCTGGCTGGTCCTGGCAAGGGGGCCATGGGAACTATGGGAGCCATGGAAATTTGGGCGGCGAAGGCACAATGACACCATGATGGGCAGCTGATATAACCGTGGAAACCTTGAATGGATACTTCAGATAGAATTTTAACCGTTTGCTTTAGATTGCGATATGTGTACACACACACACTAAGAAATTATTTCCAAAAAATGGAACACATGTTGGGTATCTATGCGATTAGGAATGATCCAACTAGGTAATTTCAATATATTTCAACGGTTGTATAATATATAGATATATACATGTATGTGATACTACATGCACATATATTTATTTTTAAATACACACAAAACTTGGAATGCTACAACTGGTGAGTATGATTGGTGGGTGCCTTGTTGATCGTTGGGGCACCACCACTCCCAACGCCCTTGAGAGGTCGCAGTCGCACGCCACCACGAAAAGATTGCAGGTACTTCCCAGGTGCGCTGCCAAAAATACTTGATCATCAATGTTTTTTTTTCCTGCTTGCTGCAAGGTTGGGGGCCCCCTAGATAGCTAGATTTGTCTTTAAATTGGTTAACTACGGTTTATGGTAGATATAACTAGCTATGGTGACTGGTCTATAACCAACTTATAACTGGGGGGCCCACTTGCAGCTGGGGTGAACAGACAAGTCCCAGTAAATTATTGGTTAAATTGTTAGACCATTGTTTTTTGGTGTGATGAGATAGACAATGATTCTGGGACAGATCATGGACCTCCCTAAAAATAATGGGCAACATGTTGGTTTGTGAGGTTGGGTCTACATACCTCGATTCTTGGGATGAAACCATCTCCAATTCTCCACCACTTAGGTTTGTTGTAAATCACCCAAAGTATGGGTACACCCGACAATAAAACGCGAATTGAGGATGTTTTATCATTCTGACACTGTGAGTCCCCCAATGACTATGCCATGAAACAGTGTTAGGTATGGGAACAAGTGGGGTGCCACGCTGAAATGATCCATACCCCTCTGTGGGCACGGCCCAAAACGGCCAAAAACAATTCCAGAGGCAACTCCACTGGGGAGTCCCCTGTGACAGATTTACTGTAGATGGCTATGTTGTTGGCTCTTGTGATGTTCACCAACCAGGCTATATACAGTGACACATACAAGAGTGCCCACACTGGGGCTCAGACATCATGTAAAGGGGCAGTTTCTGTTGCATCTGAGGAATCCAATGGTCAGCCTGGATCTGAAAATTTCAAAAGGATAGATATCCCTGGACCAAAAAGGCAAAAGAGGTAAAGAGGTGGTGATAAGGAAAATGATGTAGCTGGAGCATCTAGATCCACTACATTACATTATTTTCCTATGAATCTATATACACGTTAATCATTCCACCCGAGGGAATTCTGGGACCTGGGCTGTTCCCCAAAGATCCGATTACGCACTTAGTTCCCCAGGAGAAACCAGGGGATGGGACGGGATTCCTGATGCACGGGGGATCAGGAACAAAGGATCAATTCCTGGATGCCATCCGGCAACACTCGAACAACCATCATTTCCAGCAGACACGTGGCATGTGGTGGAATAGGTTTGAGGGGGCGGGCCTGTGTGATGATTTTGTGGTACCAAAGTCGCAAAAATCGCAAAAATCGCAAAGATCAGATTGATTTTTCTGCATTTAAATAAGGGCAGGCCCCGCAGTTAAAAGTTGGTTTATTTTATAAATGTCATTACTGATACTTATATCTACCATAAACCATAGCTGACCTAGTTAGAAAGCAACTTTGCTATCTAGCGGGGCCCCGGGTCAGTGGATATCCGTGCTTGGAGGACCATCCTACGGATCGTAAGTGGTTAATAACCTTGGTTAATAAGTTGTCCCATTTACAAGTGGGTGAACTAACCCCAGTTGCTAACTACTTACAAGATCTTACAAGTTGTCAAGTGATCCTCCAAGTACACGCCCCATCACACTGCCCTTGCTCAAAGCTTGTTCCGAGGAGGGACATTCGAGGTGCGTCGGCTTGCCGTGCAGAATTCACTCTCACTCATTGTCAACCACTAACACGGTGAATCGGTTTTATATCACCCTTCAGTAAAGCAACATAACAGAAAGCCCATGGCTTCCCCTCCCTGGAAAAATGATCTTCACATTGCGTTTTCCATAGCTGTGTTCATTTACCGCACGGTAAGTGTATTAACAATATCATACAATATCCAGGTTTGAATGGTTCACCCTTATCAGCTCCGCGAAGCGGGGCACTTCAGGAGGCATTCAGATCTACTTCCCTCGCCGCGGATCCATCAACTTTACCTATGAAGGGAACAAGGCTGGGCCGCTGGGCCTTGATGAGCACGGTTTTTTCACCATTTCTGAGGGAGAGTCTACATGTGCCGTGCTCAAAAGTTGGGTAAATTGCTGATGAACTAGGGGAAATTCATCAATCAATTTTCAAAGGGTTTTGTAATGACGATGGCACATGTGTCTCTCAGAGATTCATCACTATTGATTGGAACCCCTTTCAACAACTAGTATATACATATGTAATTTTCAATGGGATTTCCGTCTGCTCAGCTCCCCGGATGAACTGGCCACCAATGTCTATGTTTACAAGTTTTCTTAAATGTGGTGACATGAGTGATCAAGGGTGGGTCAGAATCTTGATTCTCACACTGTGCAAACCTTGGATGGGCTATTTTGGCCATAAAACATCGGAAACACACATAGCATAAGCGGCCAAACAAACAGGGTGTTTAGGATTGACAACGTTTCGGTTTGAGAAAGATAAGTTCATCTTTTGAGCAGGAAGACGGCGGGGAGGCCCATAACCTGGGGTGAAACATCGCCCATCAGATGATGTTTCAACATGTTGATATAAACTTCTCCAAGATGGGATCCCAAAATTAAAATGGGAGGTTAAGTGGGGTTGATACCTGATACATAATCACCAACCGAATATCTTCATGATCTTCATGTTGTGGGCATCTTATCAAAGGGATTTTCCCACAACAACTCCAACCAGCCAGCTACACTGGTGGATCTCGTGGATTGATCCCCAAGCCGCTTAGCATAAGCCGTTGCTTCGGAAAGGAGGCTACCCAAAAATTCATGGTGAATGAGGGAGTTTTGCGACCCCACCAACCAATGGAAAAAAACAATCGAGAGATTCAACGGGGCGCCGTTATTTAACCCAAAGCATCCACCAATATATCGAAATTACGTTAAGCTTTAAACATGGTTTCTTGGGCAATTCCACACATAGTTTTTATGGTTCTGTGGGGAAACAAGCACAAAAAACCAGTGGATACAGTAGCAGCTTGGAATATGTATCACTTAAGTACTTACCAGGGATTACCAGGGTTCTGTGGGGACCCATGGTTTTTCGCCAGTGATAGCCGGTCCTCATTCTTTTGGAAGCCACCAACTAGAGTTGCTGCTTGTCCAACAAGCTGATGTTTAATGAGCCAAGAAATCATGAAAATCACACTTTGAAGAATCCAACACGTAGCCCGGGGATACGTATATCCCATGATATATCCCATTAACGTTAGCAATATTGATATTGTCCTATTAATCATTGAGTCATGCTTTGAATAACCGAATAACCACATTAATCATAAACATAGTCAAACATTTTACCCATCTTCATCCCTTAGCCGCCTTAGCCTTATTGGCCTCACACCCCCAATTGGTGGCTTGTGAATCCGTGCAGGCGGTTCTTGTCCAGGGAAATGATCACTACTTCCTTCACAACATTGTGAAGAGCTGGACAACAGAAGGTTGATCCAGAGATCTGAACATATCTGAAGCACTCAGCGGCGAGTTGATGATTTTCTGGCCCCATGGCATGTCTTGGCTATCTTGGCTGTCTTGTATGTTGTGTAATCTGTTGTATATATATATATATATGTATATGGCAAAAAACTACATGGGGACGTTACTGGCAACAAGCATGTCAATTTCTGTTTGGATATCTAGGGCGCATGGGGTGCAAAATCTAAGGTATATTTACTTGCAACGTATCAAGGGCTGCATGGCTTAAATCCTTATCAACCAACCAGCGCAACTGATCCACAAGTGTTGTATTTATCATTCATGTGTGGGGGAATCCAATATCTTGTAAAAGCAGCTCCTGTGTATAAAAGGGTCTGTGTGTAAAAGTGTCTGTGTGTAAACATGTCTGTGTGTAAAAGTGTCTGTGTAAAAGCGTCTGTGTGTAAAAGCTTCTGTATGTAAAAGCTTCTGTATGTAAAAGCTTCTGTGGGTAAAAACTTTGTGTGTAAAAGCCTCTGTGTAAAAGCTTCTGTGTGTAAAAGCTACTGTGTGTAAAAGCTTTTGTGTGTAAAAGCGTCTGTGTGTAAAAGCTTCTGTGCGTAAAAGTGTTTGCGATGCAAACTATTGTCTTGCACTTCTCACTATTTTGTCTGGATACTCCTCTTCTCGACTGCCTATAACACATCTTTCATATATTGTTTGTAAAAATGTGTCTCCATACTAACAAGAGAAGACCCTGCTCCTCTACGCTCTCGGGCCATCCGTCGTCTAGTTTACGGAGAAAGTTTGCAAAGTTGACTTGGCCGAGCACCAAGAAACAGCCCTCAGGAGGCTTGATGTGCGGCTGGGTGTGCACGGCTGGGGGTGTCTGAAGTGATGGAAGCAAACGACACCCCAAAAAATCTGCCAAGTGTTGGCACTCAAATCTGATTGGTTTCAATTCACCCGTGCTTCAGGTTGTCTATATACTTTTTGTTTGGAGGCACAAAAATCCCTTTCCCCAAATATTAAACGTCCCCCAGAAACCATGGTTTAGTAGGGGATTTACATGTATTGGGACTCATTTAGGGTTTGTTTTTAGGGGGATGGGATGAAATGGGTTTGAACCACCATTCTCCACGTGTGTATCTGTGTCTTTGATTCAGAATTGTTCAACAGCGGTAGTACAACGGTTTGCAGGTGGGGTTGTCACCATCTCAGAGCATGCATGTCTGGTTTATTTTATATTCTATATATATATATGTATATATGTATATATATATGTATATATATATATGTATATTATATACCCAGACCCTCCAAGTACCCTCAAACATTGTTTTACCCCTTAATTGTACCATTTTTCGGTGGTGGTTGGATGGTCTGGATATCTTTATACCTCGAAAGAATCGAATGGGACCTTTTCTCGAGTCATGGAAGCCAACAAACCTCCAATGCGGAAACCTCGCCTTGTAACTGTGACCTATATAGGTGATCTCTATCGACCAGTGGACTCAGTGGATTTCCCATCAGGGCAGTGCTGCGGACATCCCCTTGAGTCGATTTGCACGTCCGTGCCGCCGTTGGCGCCAGACGATTTGCCACAGATCTGCGAAGTGTGATCTGGCAAGTCTATTCTATCCGGGTGTATTTAGATATATTTAGACAATTTCCGATCCATGTTTTGGACACATTTTGAATCATCTTAAAATTGTTACAGCTACCTGACGGGAAACTCAGGATTTAGATCCAACTGCTTTGGTTGGGACCCAGCTGTATGCCAGAATTAAATGCATTTGAATACCAAGTAGCATCAAAATTCGGTTGATGACCATTCTTCCCATTTTTCTACCATTTGATATGTGGATATATTTGGTATAATTTGGTATAATATCAATTGAATGGGCCATCGTATCTCTATCATTTGAGACATATTTTCTCTGATACAGTAGGTTGGCCCAACCGTCAACCTGACGACTTCATGTTCCATCCATTGTCTCAACAATGGGAAAGACATTTGAACACTCTCAGAGGTCATGACTTTCAATTGTCACACGAAAAAGATGAGTGAATTATCAACTTGGACAACTCAACTTTACGGATCAATTCCACAAATTATGAACGTATTTCCAACTTAAAAATCATTCACTATCACAATCTGCTAACAATAATGTTTTATCTCTCAACAAATCAGATTAAATTATCAATCTAACATTAAAATTATAATGTATATCGGTATAATCTAATACTCCCATCAGTTCCCAAAACAAATTTCTAAAGTGGGTTGCTCGCGCCCTGCTTCCAGCATCTTCCAGCCATCCCAGAGCCTTGGAAAGACGGGATGCGTCTCGAAGCCGACCATCCTCGCTTCAATCTGCCTGGCGATTACAGATGTTTTTAGAAGAAAAGGTGGCCGCAAGCCTTGGCAAACCTGGCAAACAGAATGGGTCTAATATATGATAATATATGCATAATATATATATATATATATATTATGTATATATATATATGTGTATATATATATATATATGTATATATATATGTATATATATATATATGTATATATATATTGTATACACATTCATATGTATATATATATATATAATATATATATATACATTTTGAATGGGGGATATGGAAAATTGGATTATTACCCTGTAAACTCATGGGATATATCCCTGGCAAACCTTATGGGTTCAGACTCTAAGGAGTTTTTTTGTTTTTGTTTGGGGGTTGTCTCATTGATAGATACTTGGAAAAGGGGTTCTTGCTGTCTAATACAAAGATTGATAAAGCAGCAAATGGTAACAGGAAGTCAACCTGCCTGGTACCCAAAGACCATTGAAGACATATGGCCAAGTTCCATCTTCAAGAACTCTACCTGAAACCTGAAACAGTCCCCCAAAAATGGTTGTCTCCGAAAGCAACAACTTTTTATGTGGAAAAAATATGGACATTTTCACTACCTATGTGAACTGGACCAAGTTGCGTGACCGCTCATGGGTCAGATGATGCATGTAAGAACCCTGGTGCCAAGGTGAACATTACTAAAAACATCAGCCAGTAGCCAGTAGCCAGTTAACCAGCCAGTTCAGTGGTTTTATAATGTTTTATTTGTTAAAAATTCTCCTGCAATGGGACAGACTGCGTTGGATATCCCGAAAAGTGGCACTCTTGTAGTAAGGATAAAGATGACAGTCTATGGTCTATGGCATCTATGGTTAATTACTGGATTTGGGGATGCCGTATTTTCAGTAGGCAGCGACCGATCCCTGACTTTTTTCGCTTGGGTATTTGGTGAAAGAAACAGATCCAAGGAGAAACATGTGTTTAGGATGGGTTTACTACCTAATCGTGGGTGTCCACATTTTTCCAGTTGTTGCTTAATTGATAAATATACGTATATAACGTATATAATTATATATATATATATGCACATCATTCATTACACTTCATTGACCTCAAAGAGTGTTTTCAGAATTCACCTCCCACAAAGTGAACATCCAAGTCCTCCATATTGCATCGTGATGAATCGTGGTTGTGCTCACCGGGCTGAACGGATTCGTCCCCATTTCGTTCCCATTTTCTACCCGAGATGGTAAACGTTTAGATAACGAAGTGGAAAATCACCATTTTTCATGGGTAAATCAACTATTTCGACTGGACCATTTTTAATAGCTAACTTGTATGTGAAAAACAAGGCCGGGTACATGGTAGTTCACTAACCCCTAGTGCGATCACCACGGAGAACTCGTGGCATGATCGGATCGTAAACCACAACCAAAATTCATCAAAATTCCCACCTTTGCAGCTTCAAAGGTCAAGCTTTAGCCGAGATAGCAGGATGTTCCTTGCTTTTTACTCCCTATGCATGGCAGCTTGTTTCGCCGAGTCATTGGATGTTCTACTGACGGCCGGACTGTGTGTCTCTTATTTAAGGCCGAGTTACAGCAGCTACCAAAAAAAGGGCATGTCGTATGGGACCCCACTGGAAAATCATGGGGATGTCGAGCCACCGGTATTCCCATTGTTTTCTGAGTCGGTCTTGGTGATCATCAATGGCCATGACTGAGGATCCGATTTATTGGAGGTACCTACCATATATAAGGTCTATTTTTCAGGCCTATGTAAGGGAATTCCCATTGATGATCATGTTGGGTGTTTTTTTCCAACCTCAGCTGAGAATGGACAAGATTCTGCATCTAAATTCAGCCATGCTTTTGCCCAGCAGGCAGCAGGTTCGCTGCATCCCTACATCATCCATTTTGATAAGATTTTCCATTATAAACCAACCATTTTTTGGGGTGCCCCTATTTATGGAAACCCACATATGGGGTTATACTATCCAATATATTGGGGATGATCACTCCATTATGGTAAATCCTACTTACTATTAGCCAACCAGTGGACCAACCAGTGGAAAAAAACACCATAGCTATGAATCAATACCTATGAATACCATTTTTAGGGGGTTATTCACATCCATAAATCCCAGCTATTTTGATGTGAACAGAAGGGGTACAAGGTTTTGACACACTGCCATATGACGCCATTATGACGCCATGTTGCCTTCTATCCCGTCGCCGCTCGGCGCCACCGGCTGGTGGCTGCTCACGACCGCGGCGGCCGAGCGCCTGTCGGATGCCCCGCAACAAGACTTGGGAGTTCCGCCGTGGCCGCCGTGGGGAGCAATGCAACCGCTACCCTCTGGTTATTTAACATAGCCATGGAAAATGGTTCATTTATAGATGGTTTACCATGGTTTACCTAGTGGTGCTTTTCCATGGCTATGTTAGTTTACCAGGGGGGTAAATTATTTTTGAAAATAGGGACATAATGGGACATATCATTGTATATTCATGGATATTTCTGGGATTTGACGTAAAAAATCAACAATGCATGGCTGGTCATGTGGTTTAGTTGACTTTTCAAGTTGGGAGGTCACAAGTATCAATGGAATGTCAAATCTATACAGCTAAACTACAAAGACCTCCTTGGCCAACGTCACTACAAAGATGGTATATCTTTGGACTCATTCTTTCAAAACATGTAATTTCCAGCTTGGTGAAATATATGAAAAACCAGGAGAAATGGCAGGTGATGACCTATAAAAGCTGGTTGGTGGTTTCAAACATTTGTTATTTTTCTATAATATGTGATGTAATCCTTCCCATTGACGAACTCCATCATTTTTCAAGATGGTTAAAACCAACCAATATATTGGGAATGTCATCATCCCAAGTGACTCTAATATTTTTCAGAGGGGTTGCTTAAAACCACCAACCAGATATCCATTTTAACCATCATTAACCATATAATCACCATTAACATTAACCATTATTAACAGTAACCAGAAACCATTAACATTAACCATTAACATTAACCATTAACATTAACCATTAACATTAACCATTAACATTAACCATTATTAACAGTATATTAACCATTAACCATATGTTAACCACCAACCAGAAAGTCATCCATTTTGCGGTAGTCCTACGAGTTTCGATTCAGGAAACCAGGCAGGCTGATGATCTCCGTGATCTGTGGAGAGACGGGCCATCCAAGTTTGCCATTGTAGGGCTACAGCTTTTTGGCGTTGGAGGAATCAGCCGGCAATCCATAAACAATTTGTTTATTTCAGATTGGAAAAAGGCTCAGAATAATAACTTTGTTGTACTTTGTTTATTTTAGATTGGCAAAATAACTGAAGTAAATTCAGCCGGATTGTAATGGGATTCTTCCATCAATTTGTATGTTTCATGACATGGGCTCGTTGGTTTAAATCAACAAAGACACATGCATCATATCATTTTTTATGTTTAAATTCAGTACTGTAGTATATCGTAGTTATCAGGTTGGTGATATTTATATCTCTTTAACTCATAAACATCGTAAATTTGTTATATAGATTAAATTGCCACTGACAAAGCTGTTTTTCAAAAATCCACAGTCATAGTTTGTGGGAAATCCTACCGTCCTATCCCATAGCCAAAGTCATAAGAAGCCCAATAATCATTTACACTTCATGAATTCATCAGAATATCAACAAAGTTAACAATGACGATTATAACAATAAACATATCCATATAATAATGACTTCTGAATCATAGTGTAATCCCTTTTCCCCCAGATTTTAAACACCCCAAACGAAACCTTGGTGTAGTCTATTGGATCGATATATTATATGGGGTCCACTTACGGGTGTACTGCATAGTATATTTGCTCTTATTATGTATATATATATATATATTATAAACATATAAAATATATACACCATTGAATCTCCATTTCAGCATGGCTAACTTAAGTTATTTGAAACTGCTAAACTAAGCTCCAGTTTTTGGATCGAAGCATGGCAGCCTGGCATGGGGATTAGCTCCCCATCCATACGCCATGCCTAGGTACATGGCGTGCGAGGGAACTGAGGTCATTAAGAGAGTCACCTGGGAGAACATCCACATCTTGGTGCCTCGGTGGAACGGGATTCGCAGCTCATGGATTGTGAACATCCCCTATACATATGTATATATATATTTATTCATATCCATATCTGTGTATACATGTGTATGTATATATATATTTCTTGGTTGGTATAATCCCCGAACTCACCATGAACTAACAGGGTTTTTGAACACTGAGCAAATGGGCATTGACAGTTCTTCCATGGAAGTCTTTCAGGAATTGTCCAGCAAGCCATGTGACTGATTGCCAGAGGGTATATCATCTGCTGGTTAGTGGTTTGGAACATGAATTTTATGACTTTCCATATATTGGGAATAATGATCCCAACTGACTTTCATATTTTTCAGAGGGGTAGGTATACCACCAACCAGATTTTGATTCATGAAGATATCATATGATATGATGATTGAACCATTCAACAAAAATATGATATATTTTGAATACAGAACCCTATAGCCATGACATATGGTATCTGAACAACCGCCATGACATATGGTTGCCATGACAAACTGAGTGATTTACTGCTAACCATGGATTTTGAGCTGAGCCAAACAGTCATCAATTATGCAGTCATAAATATCAGAAAACAACTTGATTATACATGGGTATATATATATATATTATATTATATGACTTCATTTTGACATATTTCTATGGATCAAACGGTCGACCGTTCAATGACATAAATATTATATATATATATAATGAAATATCCAATTGTAGTTTGGGTTTTGAATATGTCATTGTATAAAAAAAGGGGTCCACGCAAGAATGATGCGAAAGGGCTATCGTTGGCTGCTCTAAGTTCTGGAACGGTCTAAGTTGTTTTCCCACCGCCGAAATTTTTTCTTGTGTTTCAATTCAGACAACTTAGGTAATGATCCTACCATACCCTTTCCACTTAGAGTATCTTAGAGTAATGATGCGGGCAGCTATGTTTTCTCACATTGCAGAAGTTCCAATGATACCTGGTAGGCCTGATCCCGTAACTCGGCTTCTCTACCAGCCGCCTGTCAAGCGGGTCATTGTTCTCGATAGAGGTGGGAAATTTCCCTGTTACCCGGATTAACCCTGAATGTCCATTAAAAAGACCTCCAGCCGGCAGCTGTGAGTCTGTGAGTCTTTCCTGACGAGGTAGACAAGTGGCCAGACATTGATCTACCACATTCCCGAGTCATTCGAAAGGCCAGGTGCAGAATGGCAAGGAAACATTTGGGCTCCAAAGAGATCTCCCCAGATTATAGTTGCCCTGTTTCGATTTTTCTCGTCATATTACTCTGCAGTTGGCAATACACCAACACAACTATCCACATTTGGAACTCCATCGCCGTGTTAGTGTGAATTTGGAGATCTGATAGTAGTGACATTTGGCAACTCATCAATACCTCTTTGGAATCGCAAGGAAGGCACACTTCAGGAAACCTAGGCAGGGGTCAGTATTGCACATCTCAAAGAGAATTGTGTATTGTCCTAAAAACATAACATATGGTTTGCAGCATTTTACCTCAACCTTGGTTATTGCAGCATTTTGCGACCAGCCGGTGATCAAACCCCTTCTTAGATTGGTGGTACTCGTAGCTTCAAAAAGAATGAAGAACTGTGGAACCTCACCACCTTTCAATCTTTTGGTGAGTTAGCCGGGAATCGGAGAATCCACCCCTTTTTTGACCCCACCTTTCCTACTACCATTGTGTCCTCTCAAGAGGATGATTCTACTCGGACCAAGAGGATTTAGGTCATGTTTTTGTAGGTCCCCCAGTCCTTGGATTTCAGATTCTCGTCGCGCTGTTCACCTGCAAGGTGTTATGGGCCATCACACACAATCAGATGTTGGAGGACACCCCGTGGATTTCTGTTGTTTGATGCTTCGAAAAAGTCCAACAAACATGATACAATGAACACAACAAAAAGGGACCTGGAGCAGTAAAATGAGAATCATTAATGTTTTCAGCCAAATAGTCCCATCTGTTTCCAAATTGGCCAATCAATCATCTGATGATTCTCAAGCAAAATAGTCCGATCATATGTTTTTGGTCGAGCCTTTGATTGAAATCGTTTTGGATCCGAAGAACCAAACAACATGCAGTATCCATTCTTTGGCAGGAAGGAAAGAACCCATGTTTGAGAAACTTCCGACTGGATACACCTGAGGACTGAAACTCAAGGCAACAAAGTCAAACATGCACGACACAACACAGGATACAAAGGTTAATAGTTAAAGGAACATAGTTAAATACAGGACATCATATGATATATATATATATACATATATATATATATATATCATTCATGTTGATCTCAGAAGCGCGTTTGAACTTTTCTTTTACGGCAAGCATTGGTCTCTCAAAAAGGTCTGCTGAACGCCGGGGGGGAACGCCTTGGCACTACCTCAAGGGTGCGCAGGAACACTTCCAAGATTGTGGTTTCGCCTTGGCCACGATGCTTGGCTTGATTTGCGCTTGTCAGATTGAAGAGATATGCTGTACAGTACTCTGGTTGGTTTTGGTGATCATAGGAATGTCACAACCCTACTGGTTGCTGGTTTCCAATATTTTTCTTCACCACATTTCAACCATATGGACAATGATCCCCGTTGATGAGCATATTTTGAAAACATGGGGTTGAAACCACCAAAGAGGTTTGTTTGAGATGAAGGCCTTCCCCAGAGTTGGTGGCAGGGGATATCACATGTCCCCATGACCGTTGTTGGTTTTAGAATTCATCCATCCCCTATAATCGTGCTTGGATTTTTGTCTATTCTTCTAGATACTTACTGTATGTTAACTTGAAACAATCTGCTACTAAAAGATGTAGACATACTTAGATATGTATAATATACATTACATGACTTGGTCGCCTTTTCTAGTGGTTTCTTACCATTGTAATCTTCCACCTAGAAATGAAATTGGGACGTTGTGGAGTCCATTGCCCCTTAATAATTCTGAATCACCATCCCAACATTCCACCTTCCGATCAGTCCTTGTCACATCTTGTCACCATGTTTCATTTTCAACCATCAATGACTATAAAGCTCAGTGGTTTTTAAATGAGTATAGAAACGTTAACCACCAATGACTATATATATATATACTCACAAATCACCATAACTTTTCATTTTCCAGTGGTTTTCAGCAGCTCAGCGAAGGATTATTTTGGTGGCCTTGCGGGCGATTGACTACGATGATGGCAGAGAAGATGCCCAGAAGATGTCCCTTCGTCAAGAGTCGATTGGAGGTTGTTTTTTTTTTGGTGCAAATAGACATAAATCTGGGTAAATTATAACGACCTCACGTCGTGACCTCACTGGCATCATGGTTAGTAAGGGAAATAATCCCCAAATGGCAAATAGAAATGGACCATAAAAAACAATAAACCAAGAAATTTAGCAACAGAAAAATAGTAAACCAACTATTTAAATGTTGCTAAAATTTTTGTTGGCTCATAAATAGACAGTGTATGAGCCAAGAAATTTAGCAACAGAAATGGTGTGGTATTTCAGATGTATATTTAGCGATAAATTTGAGAGAAGAAACAAGGCATCATGGTTACTGTTTCTTTTGCAGATAGGTGCAATATGGACTGTTATGAATGTTGTTGAATTGTAGAGACTTGTTATGAACCGTGGAACATGTGTCACTTCAGGACCACAAATTGGATTTGACTCGACATGATTCAACCTGCAAACATGGCGATAGAGCTCAAAAAAGATGGTAGTTAAGAACTAGCCCTATGCAAAGTGAATCTATATAAATGATTCATATAGTAGGAACTATTGTATATATATGCTTGATGGTGATCAATGTGTCTCTGATAACATGTTTTGATTTCTGGGTACCAGCACGTTTTTGCAAAAAAAAATGTGTGTGACTTGTCAGTTTCCTTATGTCAAGCATTCTTGAGGCGGATGTTGCAATAACCATTCATTCATACTCTATTGGCAATATGGTAGGTACCCTCTGGTAATTTAACATTACTATGGAAAATCACCATTTTAAATGGGTAAATCAACTATTTCTATGGTCATTTTTCATAGCTATGTTAGTTTACCAGAGGGTAATTGTTCCAGCATGTTCCACGCAATTTATATATTCGAATCCGGATTTTGCATTGGGTCCAGGATTGGGGTATTTTTTTCTAGGCTTATTCTCCCAGTATTGTTTGAAATCCCAAGAATTCCAAGTAGACAGCTATAATTATATATATATGTATATGCACATAGAAATATATACTGTAGTAGTTTTTCATAATATTTATATAATCTCAATATTTGGTTCAACAAAATATCAACCAGATTTTTCAATTTATATCATATATCCCCATGTGTTGATCCGCATTTTTCCATCCAAGACCTTCATGAAGGGAAACAGATGCAATGCGCCCATCCAATCGTTTTGCTTGGCGATGGTTTTCTGTATATTTTCCCGCCAATCCATTGGTCCAATCATTGTCACAAGTAGATTCAAGGTGGTGCCCCCAAGATAGCTAAGTTGCTTTGTAACTCCAATTTCACTATGGTTTATGGTACTTATAGCTATAGTATTCATGGGATTATAAACCAACCAACTTATAACTCGGGGGGCACCACCTTGTTAGATACGTATTTATCTTGTCCCATCATTCATGGCAAAACCAACCTGCTTTTTTTAAATCTCAACACAAGTCCCAATGTTTGAAACATCGTCTCCTTTCAACGGGGAAGTCATGGAACAAAATAGGCAATCTATACCATAGCAAACTGTGTTTGATTACCCTAGGGTATCCTGTTCATATCGCAGTATTATTCCAGCAAATCCCCATGTTTAATGGTTAAGTGCCTATTTTTAATGGGCAAAACTTGTCAAATAGCTATTTTAATACCTATTTACTTTATTTTTCATATCCCATCCTTCAATTTTGTTAAAGCCCACTCATATCCCATTATTCTCCAATAAGCTCCCCAATTTTAATGGTTAAACCATGTGAAATCCATAAGTTTAATCGTCAGATTGCCTGCGAAGGTCTTATTTTGAATGGTCAAATCCATTAAAACATGTTCCCCACTTTTCATGGCTAAAAATGGTGCTATTTATACACTTGCAATGGCTAAACATGTTGCTATTTATACCAATTTGTTCATTCAAATTTCATGATTCTATTTTTGGTCAAATCAAATCCATCAAATTCCTCATTTTTAATGTTTTTTTGGTGGTATCTAGACCTATTTTGTGTGCTCAAATCATGGTCCGCACCAGGTTCCAGTACCTCACGCAGCAACTGCTGCCGCGCCTGGAACCTCACAACGCTGTGGCGAAAGACTGGGCGGCCGACCTTACGGATCTCAGGCGCCGTGCTGGTTATCCAGGATAGGGATTCTAGTGGTGAATTATAGTTCATGATTAACAAGAATGGAATTATGATGGGAGGTTGGGATATATCAGATTAACAATGGATATATCAATATTAATGGATTGAGGTATTTTTTCACTTAGCAATATTAACAATATGATTATATAGGAAATGGATATTTTGTAATGGGATATACTAAGGATGATTTCCAGTATATAGTTCATGATATACTATGGATATACTATGGATATACCATTTAGTAAGGAAATGATCATGATTGGTTGTCAATATTAACGTGAACTAATTAATTGACTATTGGTTTTTATCCAATATACCATGGGATATAACCAATAACCAATGGATAACCAATGGGATATAACCATGAATATTATCTACTGGTGAATTATAGTTCATGGATGTTCATGGTTATATCCCAGTATATCTACGAAGAATCCCAATCAATTGGTTCATGAAATAGTGAAAAAGGTGAATTAGCAAGGGAGTCTACTGAGCATTAGAAGGTTATATTAATGGTTATAATCCCTTGGTCATATTTATTGGTTATATGGTTAAACACAATCCATTAGTTGGAATGGCATGTTCAACCAGTAGAACCAGTTCGCAACCAGGCTTGTGACGCTTCCGAACAAAATGCTATCAACAAGAATCAGGGAGTATTTTATGGGCATAGTCGGGATAGTAAGCAGTTAGTTTATGGCTCTTCAAAAATCGGCAATGGTTGAGGTCGAGTTGGTGAGCCAGAAAGTCGGCATCCTTTTAAAGGAAGATGTTATGGGAATATCATGAGGATATAACCCACACAAGTTTGCGAAATAAGTTGGTCTTGAGTCTTGGGGCCTTGGGGGTTCAGTTCCATTTGGTGATTCAAAGGGAGCTTCTAGGAGCTGCGGTTGTATCATGTTGTATTCATATTTGTCTCCTGTGAACAAAAGGGGAGCCCACCAGCTACAATCGGAGATTCCAAACCACTTGATGGTTAGTACCTGGGTATTTGTCGACATACCAGTTGGAAAATTTTTGCCCCCTAGTTATAACTTTGATTTATAAACACATCTAAGTATAGTTGCAACCACATGCAATCACCATAAACCCTACTTAAGCTAGCTATTTCCACCAACTTAGCTAACCATCACCTGGGGCACCGCGTGCTGTGGCCGCAGGATCTACCCCTTCCTGCTGGGCTTAACGCCGCGGCACGACTGCTACGGCAGCAAGCTGAAAATCTTCGTCTACGATCTGCCGCATTTGACGCGAGGCGTTCTGCATTGCCACCACGGTCAGTGGGGATTAGAAGTGACTTGCATGAATGATATCTGGCTGGTGGTTTGGATCATTTTTTTTCCATATATTGGGAATGTCATCATCCCAACTGACTCATATTTTTTAGAGGGGTAGGCTCAACCAAAAACCAGAATTGATCACGCCCAGTTTTCTGAATCTCTACGAATCGTTGGCGCTGGAATATTTTGTTATACACAACATAGACAAACATACAGTATTTCCCCCTCATTTTCAAATTTATCATCTTGGTCATCGTATTTGCATCATATCATTATAGCAATTGCATTGTCAAATTTCCTCATCTGCTGGACTTTTCACAACATATATCCAAATCCTAGTAAGTCTTAGTAGTTGGAGCCCGACCCATAGACGGCCGTGGTGTTTTAAGCATTTTTTGGCAATTGTTCGTTTTTTTATGGTCTTTCATGTCAACTTGCACACACACGTTATGCTACGTTATTGTTATGTTCTCTTGCACTTGCACACACACGTCATGCTACGTTATGGTTATCTTGGGGTGGGGTT
>Ga0126342_10002560_pt1 | contig 28602 bp, 27 predicted proteins | sample Cyp1metagenome_FD_92528 | JGI IMG/M metagenome (GOLD analysis project Ga0126342, IMG submission 92528) | Coral microbial communities from Lord Howe Island, Old Settlement Bay, Australia - Cyphastrea 1 metagenome | ecosystem: Host-associated > Invertebrates > Cnidaria > Coral ... | reverse complement strand
TCTTACATCTTCACATCTTACGTCAGCTGATCTTACATCTTCACATCTTACGTCAGCTGATCTTGCATCTTCACATCTTGCGTCAGCTGATCTTACATCTTCACATCTTACATCAGCTGATCTTACATCTTCACATCTCACGTCAGCTGATCTTGCATCTTCACATCTTGCGTCAGCTGATCTTACATCTTCACATCTTACGTCAGCTGATCTTACATTTTCACCTCTTACGTCAGCTGATCTTACATCTTCACATCTTACATCAGCTGATCTTACATCTTCACATCTTACGTCAGCTGATCTTACATCTTCACATCTTACGTCAGCTGATCTTACACCTTCACCTCTCACGTCATCTGATCTTACATCTTCACATCTTACGTCAGCTGATCTTACATCTTCACATCTTACGTCAGCTGATCTTACATCTTCACGGTGTATGTTTGTAAAAGGTTCTGTGTGTAAAAGTTTGTGAAAGAGTCTGTGTGTAAAGGCATCTGTGTGTCTAAAAGCGTCTGTGTGCAAAAGCGTCTGTGTGTAAAGGCATCTGTGTGTGTGTGTAAAAGCGTCCGTGTTCAAAAGCGTCTATGTGTAAAAGCGCGCGTGTGTAAAAGCATCTGTGTGTTCAAGGGTTGTGTGTAAAAGCATCTGTGTGTTAAAGGGTGTGTGTAAAAGCATCTGTGTGTAAAAACGTCTGTGTGTAAGAGCGTCTGTGTGTAAAAGCGTATGTGTGTAAAAACGTCTGTGTGTGAAAGCGTGTGTTTGTAAAAACGTCTGTGTGTTAAAGCTTCGCGTGTCAAAGCGTCTCTGTGTACAAGGGTCCGTGTGCAAAAGGTGTCTGTGTGTAAAAGCGTCTGTGTATGTAAGGCAGGGCATGTGTGCCTTCGTTCCTTGCTTGCTGCCAGTGCCAGTCCAAATGTTTTTTTCGGAGGGTGTTTTTGTTTGTCTGTATGTTCGGAAATGATCCGGTTTTCGTGTTCCAAAATGAGCCGTCTACATCCGTCTACCAGTTTATGATGTTTATGCTTTCTGTGGATCAATTTCCCTTGTTTTTTTCGGCCCCAACAGGCGTTTCCATCGCCTGGCCTTGGCTCAGGCGGCACAGCTCATCCAAACGGAGACAGCAGCTTTGAAGGAGGACACGGCGGTGAAGCTTGCAGCGGGGGGGTGGTTCAGGCTTCTCGTGGGCTTTTGCGTGTAGAAGTACCATCAAATACAGTACTACAAGACTACCATATGTAAAGATGGCATATAATTATTTAATATTATGTAATATTATGTAATATTATGTAATATTACGTAATATTATGTAATATTATTATGTATACATAAAATCGTCAATTAGATTGGCGACGTTGATTGAATTTAAGATATCACATCATGACAAGGTGTAAGATTGTCAGGTTTGAGGTGCCATCTTCTAACCTTGGTTATGTCGATGATTTAGTAAGAAACAATCTCGAATACGCCAAGAAACGCACTCCATCTCGAAGTGTTGGAAAAGACAAAAGACGTAACAGTTAACAAATTGCCTATTTTTTGTAAAGAACTTCATCTAGTAAATCATCTTGTAAACGGATTCGATCTCTTACTAAAGATTATTTAGTTTATCAAGTATCAGATTCAAGGCGCCAAAATTTGAGCCTTGGTTCCCGAGTCCCAGAGTTGGTTTGAGGGACCATTTGCAGGAAACCGCCAACACTTGGTACTATAAATCAATGGCTTCCGGTCAACTTTTCCCCTTAGACCAATCCATCAAGTGGTGCTTTAGCCGAAAAAACTCGGAGAAAATCCGTGACATTCCCACGTATCACTGGTAAAAATCATAAAATCGCGCCATTTTTGAGGGAAAAAACCTTTTGAATCGGCTGATGTCCTGTTTCCCCAGGAGGATGCTGCCACTCGCCGGCGCGCGCGCGAGGCGGTGCGACGTCAGGCTTCAGAGGCCCTGGCGCGAGGAAGCCGTGGGCGGCAGGGGATGGAGGTAACGGAGAAGGAGGTGAGGACAGGGGTTGGGAAAAAATCGAAAAAGTCGGCATCCGAATGTTAAACACCTGAATGGTCTATAGTCTATATATCAAATTTTCCCCAAAAAACCATGATTTCTAGGTGTTTGACATTAGGGTGAAGGGATTCTCAATTTTGGGGTTTCTCTGAACCATGGATGCCCAACAACCATGGGATTTAGAGGTGCCCCATGTTGAGAGAATCCGGAGGATCGCACAATGGGCAAATTTTTAGGTGAGTTGTTGGTTCATATTGGTTTGTAAATGGGGATTTCAGATGATTTAAGTAGATTTACGGGGCTGGATAATTTTGGAGGTTTTACCTCTGGCAATCTAACCACGGCAATGGAATGCCGCAAGACCACGAATGAACCATAGCTCTAAATAAATGGTTTACCCTATCAGTGGGGTTAGCACAGTACCGGATATTACCGGCTTGGGGGGTTCACAAAATCCTCCATGTTTTTTTTCCAGCAACGCAGATGTTGGATTGCCAAGAATATTTTTTCGGCTACTGGCCAGCAACAAGTCATTCAGGATCCCAAAGCCAAAACTGAAGATGTTTAACCAGTGTTTAAAAGTAGCACAAACCCATTGATTGTTGGGTGTGAATATCCCCAATGCTTGATGTTGACGACAATCGCCCCAGAGGATTGGAGATGTGTCCTGCAGAAGAGGCAATCCGGAGCGACCTGAGCTGGTACCATCCACCCTGTTTGTGCCTGGCCGTCAGTTGGGGGTATGGAAAAGCTAACCGGAAATTAACACCAAAACACCTGGGATTTTACATGCAAACATGAGGTAACGATGGGTAATATATGCAGGGGTCAGCAGAGAAAACCGGGGAGTTGCGTGACCCCAAGCGTTGTGCACTGTGCTTGTCCTGCAGAAGAGACTTCACAATTTTTCTCGAGCCACTCTGGAGTTGAGCGAGAGCAGTTTCTCATGGTTTCAGCTGGGGGCTTTTGTACGGTGCTGTATCGAAATGATGGGTGCGTTGTGGCCTGCGGAAGGAACCAAGGAGGACAATGTGACATTCCTGAATTAGAGGAGGGACTGTCATACACCCCACAGCTTTCGGCAGGTTGGGATCATACAGTTCTTCTGCGAAGTGATGGCCGTGCTGTGACATGTGGAAGCAATCACTGCGGTCAATGTGACATTCCGCCCTTGGACAAGGGCCTGTCCTACGTTCAAGTTTCTGCAGGCTGCACTCATACAGTGCTACTGCGCAGTGATGGCTGGGCTACTGCGTGTGGAAATTATGATTTCGGCCAAGGGCAGTGTGAGATTCCAGCTTTTGGATGAGGGTCTGTCATACCAGCAGGTTTCAGCAGGTCGCCAGCATGCAGTGCTTCTCCGGAGCGATGGCCAAGCCATTTGTTGTGGAAAGAACAGCTACGGACAATGCAACATTCCAGTTCTGCTCGAGGGTGAGGCCTATCTCCAGGTTTCTGCTGGGCTTCACACAGTGCTTCTCCGCAATGATGGCTGTGTGCTATCTTGTGGAAGCACCTATGACATCCTATGACCAACAGCACCGGATTCCTCCTTTGGAAGATGGTGTAGCATACACCCAGGTGGCAGCCGGTGGGATTCACACCGTGCTGCTGCGCAGTGACGGCTCTGCGGTGGCATGTGGTGGCAATAACTACGGACAGTGCGACACCCCACCCTTGCTCCCACAGATCGAATTTTACAGGCTCATCTTGCAGCAGAGGACTAGAATATGGTCATGACGTCATGACATGTTTCGGTTTGGATGGACTTGAAGTGCTGTCTTTGGGGCGACTTGCAGCAGAGACGGACACTGATCTGGCGCATCTTCGTGTGGTGTTGCCGGATGGGCGTTTGATGAATGCAGTCTGCAGTTCGGAGCCAACAACTACACCCGAAAGCCTTTTGAATGCTGAATGACAATTGGACTAGATTGCTTTATGCTATTTTGTACAGCTACAATCTCCAACCAGATGCTGAACAACTTTTGATGATCTTTTGAAGAGAGGTGTGCCACGACCCTGGTGCGTGTAGCAGCACTGTAGCATGTTCTTTCATAGCATAGTGTTTGGAGCTTCCGCCATCGAGTTGTGCGAAGATAGGGTCTCAGAGCTGTGTGGGAGGCGGATCAAATGAACATCATGCCAAAGCAAAATCCACCATGACCCTGAAAGTTCGAATATGTTTGACTACCTGTGTCACTGTGGGTGCACATGAGCGGGCCCAATGGGGCTGCGTGTCCGTTACTCGCATCCTCCAAAAGAGGTGACATTGGCTGGCACTTAATGACCAATGAAACAAATTCATACAATTTCCACTTGCAAAGTCAAAAGCATTGATCCAACCGGAGTGGCAAAGTATGGGAAATTATATCCTGTTTGTTACCCACTTGACCTACTTGTACATTAGATTCACCTCCAACTCCTCCTATCCCTCATGTGAATTCAGGTCGCATGTTTGTCCAAGGTGGATATCCCCCAACATCTCGCAGCCTTGCGTGCCATGATGATTGATTGGCAGTTGGGCCGGCACCTTCTGCTCATCGGGAACCAGGGGGTTGGCAAGAACAAGTTGGCGGATCGCTTCCTAGGCATGTTGCGTTTGGAGCGGGAGTATCTGCAGCTGCACCGAGACACTTCGATTTGAGCAGAGTCGGCGATGTTTCTTTCTAAACATACTTTTCCCGTTGATCAATTGGTAAATCATGGTAAATGTAAATCCACTATATCTTTGGCGAATCTATAGGGTAGAATTTTCAAAATTTGACCCATCTAAAATACGGCAGGCTTCTTCAAGCAACGGCCAAGAAAAATCAGGACACCACGGTGCAATCCCTGACGATCCAACCCATGCTGCAGAACGGGGTGGTCATCTACCAAGACTCGCCCCTGGTCTCAGCTGTACGCCATGGCCGGGTGCTGGTCATCGATGAGGCAGACAAGGCACCACTGGAAGTGGTGTGTATTCTGAAGAGCCTGGTGGAAGATGGTGAGTTCGCGGCCTGGCGGATGGTTTTCAGGGTTTTGGGCCGTTTTGGGTGTGCGTGTATACATAATATACGTATACACATAATATAATATATATATATATATATTTATAACACATATAAAACACACACATATATATATATATAATATAATATAATATAATATAATACGCAATACGCATTAGAATCGTTTTTTTAAACATAGATGTATGGCAAGTAATTATTTTGGGATCCAAGTATGTCCAACTAGATTTTGGTTCACCCCTTCGCAACACATTGGGGTCCAGGCTCTTGGCGATGGCCGCAGCATCATGAAGCGCGGCCGGCTTCCCAAAGACCTCAGTGACCCGGATCCCAAGCTGCTGCTGATCTCCGAGGGGTTCCGGATGATCGTCCTGGCGAATCGTGGCCTGATTTGAATTCGGTGAGGCCAACATTGAAATGACCAGATACCCTCTGGTAAACTCACATAACTATGGAAAATCACAATAGCTAGGCTATGTTAGTTTACCAGAGGGTATCCAACAGGTGCATTCCCATGTCTTCCCATGTGTTCCCACCACTTCCCCATCCCCACCTCAGAATTCCCCAGGTCCGGGCTATCCCTTTCTGGGCAACGACTTCTACCGCGAGTGTGGCGACGTCTTCGCCTCGCATGCCATCGACAATCCGGAGGTGGCGTCGGAGGTGGAACTGCTGCGATCGTATGGGCCCAACGTGCCGCAGGACAGGATGGGATGGCTGTTCTGGGTGTGCCAAGATGAACACATTCAGGTTGGAGATGAGTCAGTACTTTGGGGATGACTTTTTTTACAACATTTTTTTTTTTCTCCTATCATTGCTTATCATTGTTATCATGTTCGTTCCTTGCATATAATAAAGCTGCCGACCCCGGATCAGGTCATGTTTTTTAAAGGTCACTTTTTTTTGCTCTTATCGTTATTTCTCTGGCTAAGAGCTTACATTCACCTGGCATGATCATAGGTAATTGTCGTGCATGGCATGAATACTTCAGGTTCGAACCCCATCCTAGCTTTCAGCCCCATGATTTCGGAAAATGAATTTTCAATGATTCAAATCCTTTTTTAGGATGCGTTGATCGACTCCTACAGTTATTTTCATTGGTGGCCAAAAAAATTCACCTTGTCCATGGCATCATCAAGCTGGCCTGCATTAGATCTTTGGGTTCGGGTTATGGGTCAACATTTTTGGACCCAAAATGGAACGAGTTTATCTTCTGGTAACATGGCAATGAAAAATAACCCCATGTATCGGTGATTTTCCAATTAAGACCTCCCATTTATATCCATTTGCATCGCGGATTTTCCAGCCATGCATGTTTGAAGGGCCGGCCATTTGTGAGCCCATTGGTGCCACAATGGCTCAACCGCACCGCAGGAGCAGCTGGTTGCTTTGCTGGGGCTGTTTGTTGAGTTGCGCAGGCTGGTGGAGGAGCAGCAACGGCTAGGCTTGGGGTGTTTCAGGGATAGTGTCTTTGTGAAATGTGTGAATTGAGAGAGTCTTTTCAATTCTTTTCATTCAGGTTTTTCCCGCAGTCATGGATCTAAACAAGTCTTCTGTTTTCTTTCTTATCTTTCTTTTTCCACTCTCTCTCTCTCTCTCTTCCTTGAAATCAGTACCTGTAATTATGAGACTTATATTGTTATATTATAGTTGTATACGTCGCTTGATTCTCATCTCCTATTGATCTCCATCAAAATACCGTGACGCTTTTGGCATCTGATTTCAGCGTGATTTTTGTTTCATGGGATTTCATCTTAATTTTTTACCGATTTAACCACCCCCCCCCAGGCCAGTCACCCCCCCCAACTATGGCTTGGCCAAGCAGGAGGGTTTGCTGGCCTACCCCTACTCCACTCGGGAGCTCGTAAAGATCGTGAGGCATCTGGAAGCTTGGAAATCCGAGTCGGGGGTCACGATTGGGTCACGATTTGTTGAACGGCAACCCGCCAGGAGCAACATGGTGATTTGGTCACAGAATCAGTTGCTACGGGGCGTCAATTTCGAGCGTCTGGAAATTCATCAACACTTGTCAATAATCAACAAACGAACCTACCACCCAATCATTCATAGTGGGGCTGACCCATCACTGTCTGTTTGATGACTGGATCAATATATCGACCATGGCGCGACTGAGGAGAGTTTCCCAGACGACCCAGTGGAGGATCTCCATCTTGCCGTTGTGCCATGTTGAGTGGTTCATGATGGCTACAGAACGATGGTTGATGGTTGATGAATGTTGCTGATGGTACATGGTTAACCCGGGTTAACCCATTCGTGTTGATTTAATGATGGTTGATGATGGTGGTTAAATGTTCTTGAATTTTCTTTACAGCGGCGCATTGCGGGTCATACCCAGCTTGCTTTTTGGATGTAAGTACGCCCCACCCCATTCATCCAACATAGCAGTGGGAAGAAAAGACAAGATTTCGTTTCGACCAGACATGATATACAGTACGAGTTTGTAAGTTTCCAGCCGCTTATGTTCGTTCGCCAAGAGTGCTCCATAGAAACGGTCTAGGATTAAACGTCGTGGACTTGTAGATATGACATGACATGAGTTCAGAATGATTCATGACAATCCACTGCCACAGTGCAGGTTATTTATATAAATATAATTATATATATATGTATGCTTGGGGTGTGATTAATACACCCATATGCGCCCCATCAACTACAGGCTTAGGGGCTGGTGATCACCACATCCATCCATCTTCAGGTCCCAGAGCACTAGTTGTGGATTGATTTTCCCACCAAATCCACCGTACCTGCAAATCGTATGGGGGTATTTTCTGTTGCCGAGCCAAATTTACCGGCGGTTTCAATTTCGTTGTATGCTCAATTTGGATGGGGCAGCCAGATATCAATCGGGTTTGTGTGAGGGAAACCCGCGGCATTTTTTCGGGACACCATGATTTTGTGACCACGTTTATCATCGTTTATCCATGTTCTTACTGACTGGGAACTCGCATGAACTCGCAAATATATCTTCACGGCCCGGTACATTTTCTTTTTTCACCTACTTTTACAAGCTTTGCACCGTTTTTACATTTTTTCTTTTACTATACAATATGTTATTGACATATATTTTTTTTAAAAAAACATATTTTGACTCAGTGATCTCCTTTCTCCAGGAGGTCTTCGCAGACATCTTCGCCTTCGACTGGCACGACCGGAAGCTGCGAGAGCAGCTGGGCCAGGTGCTTCTGGGCTGCGGCTTCCGAGGCTTTGAGGTCTTCCAAGGCAAGGGCAAGCAGCATGGAAACGCCAAGAGGCGGTTGCCCAAGGAGATCTTTGGGGTGGGATGATGTGGGATGGGTAGCCACTGGAATCCATTGGTTCATCATGTTCCACAGTAAAATATGGCCGTTTGGATCCATTGTTTGGATCCATTTGCGGGGTGTAGCCGCGCATTTTTGGTGCACAACTGGGGTCCGCACTGTGGCCAACCTCCCAGGACTTCAAGTCTGCCAAGCACTATGACTCCGGAGAGAATGCGGAGACTTTGCTTCGGTGTTTCGATGATGGGAAAACCCCTGAAAGTAGGGAGGCTCAAAGATAAACGGCCCAAAAACCTATTATGACTATTATGCCTTCAGTAGATCTTCAGTTGGAAGATCTCTATGGAGACGCTGCAGTTTTGAAGAGGCCACTTCTGCGCTGCCGCTACGCCGGAAGTGTGAGATGATTCTGATGCCGAAGTTCTGAGCAAAACTCAGCAGGAATATCTAGCCTGTTGTTCATGTGGATTTGTCCTATTGTCCTATTTTCTCCAAACACGGAGGATTACCCCAAGTTATTTCATTTTGATTTTGAACATGTTTTTCCTTCTTGTCAGACCATGGGACTTTTGAGTGCCCTATTTACTGTGTGGACCCGTGTCTTAGGAGAACGACGGTGAAGGTGGCAACCCCGGCGACGTGGGCACCCGCGACTACGACGACGCCACGGACCACTCGGGGAAGCGCCACGCGCCCAGGGCCGGCAACTGGGATGGACGGCAGCATATCGGCGAAGGACCCTGGGATGGTGGATCTGGTGGCACCGGAACCGCTGCTTGGACTTGGTGTCATCATGCTTTGATATGTTTTTACTCTCTGGTTATTTAACGTAGCGAACTGGAAAATCACGAGTGTTAATATAGATTGAATAGGGAAATCACCATAAATGATCTATAAATGTGCCATTTTCCATATAGCCATGTTACAGAACCAGAGGGTAATAGGTATTGGGATCTACTATATGGGGGATCCCCACCTATCATTGGTGGATTCATTCCAAACAAGGATAAACCATTTCAGTTGGGATCATTCACAACACAAGTTACATTGGGACTGAACCCGGCCCCCCTGCAATCATCAACCAATTATCCATCATAGAATCACATAGAATCACCCCAAGTCAGGGTGTGCCCAATTTCATAAACCACCAATTATTGTGGATTCCACCGGAATTGTGACATGCCAAAGGTTGCTTGGTCTCGAATATTTTCATATATTTTCTGACACGGAATTCTTGGGAAACGGTTGGGTCTAGAGTCTGTAGCCTATGAAATTCTATGAAGTTCCCTGTGATATCTTATTTTCAAGCCGTAAAAATCCGAAAACATCAATTTGGATAATTTTGGAAGATATCTAATGATATCAGATAATGGTCCATATATATATAATGATATCAGATAATGATCCATTGATCCATGTCAAATTTCTGCCCGGATTCTCAAATTGGATCCTCTTCCGTGTCTACGGAAAGTGACGATCGCAGTGAGGCTGGCATTGGAGGCCGTGCTGGCCCTTACCGTTTGGATGTGGGACAGGAGCTGGTGATGTTGACCGAAACTTCGCCCGCAGAGCAGCTGTGTAAGGAGTCTTAAGGTGAACATGGGCCAGGAATGTCCAAAAAGAAGTGATACCCAAACTATCCCAAACTCAATGTGTTTAAACTGTTTTCCTATGTTTTGCTGAACACAGTAATCCGGGATGAACTGGGAAATGGTGGAACTTGTGTATCCAGCATTGTTGGACATGTCATTGAATCAATGTGAGCGCCGAAATCTGGTAAACGTGTGTGCTGCATTTATGTATCATTTATGTATATATATATAAGAGATATACTACACATATGTATGCATATATTATATATTTATATACATTCATGCCGCATGTTCTGCACTGCACCAAGATGCAATCGTTCCAGGAAACTCCAATTGTTTCAGGAAAGAAAACCATGAACATCCATGAACACCTTAACCTGAACCCGACTTATCGCATCTTATCACTGCGAAATGCCCCTTTTTTAAGGGTGGCCCAGGAAGAGCAAAAGAAGGAGGTCTCAGAAGAATGGCACCGGAAGGCCCAGCAGATGGCAGATGAGGCCTACGCTCATCGCCTACATGAGCTGAAGATGAGTGGGCATGATGAGCAGGAGCAACTTTGATGGTGATTTCCCATGGGATTTAACCAACAACCATTGGGATTTATATGGATTTATTGGGATTTCCCATGGGGATATTTTTTGGGAGAATAATGAGATCATGATGAACAAATGGAGGTTTCCTAAGTCATTGATGTCAATTGGAGGTACTCCAAATCAGCCTGAAAGTCATTAGACTATTTACCCTCTGGTAATTTAACGTAGCTATTGAAAATGGCCATTAATAGTGGATTTTCCCATTAAAAATGGTGATTTTCCATAGTTATGTTAAATTACCAGAGGGTAAAGATTGCAACTCCCATGGTGACTTGGAGATCCGCCATGACTTAAGAACACATCCGTTACTGGGCCGCTGCCTGACAGCTCAGCAAAACCGGGCTGGGCCGCTGGCTGACACACAGTTTCTGCTCGCCTTCAGTCTGTGACTAAACTCTTGGAGAGGGCGATGGAGAGAGAGAGAGAGAGAACTACAATGATCTATCTATCTATCCTACCCTATCCTATTGTATAGTATTCTATTTACTATTTGACATGTGGATATCTTCATGCATACATGCACCACCATGGACCTAGAAATATCTAGAAATATAGACATCTATACTCAAACGCACTGTGTTGAGCTGCCAAGGTACGCCGCCCTGCGGGCTGCCGTGGAGGCACAGATCGCAGCCTTTCAGCTGGTGTTGCAGAGCCATGAGGCGCACAATCAATGGATTTTTGGTCATTCCCATGGGTTATAACTTATAACTTATAACTTATAAGTTATAACCTATAGTTACTACTTTTAATGCGGGATTTTGCCAATGCCATAAACCTATCATTTGGGGATGGCTTATTACGCCTTATTGTTGGGTTTACCACATGATATTTAACTGAAAGAAACTATTGATTTATAGCATGATCTAGGCAGCAGCAATGAGGACTGGAACCCAGCTAATGAGAAACAACACATTGTTGACGTGACATATCATGAAATCGAATTCATGCAAATTCACATGACATGTCAGAAAGACATAAATGATCATAAATGGGTGTCATATCACGTGATTCTGTAAATGCAATAGAAACATCCAATTTACCGATGATCCACCGATGATCCCAATATGAATTTCAAGGGCCTCTTGGATTCCAGGCAAAGGAGCGGGAACGAACGTGGCAGAAGCAGCAGGTGCAGGTGGGCGTCATCCGTCTGGGGACAAAGGGGAGATAGTGGGATAAGATTGAGCAGCTTATGAAGGCTTACGGGGATCATCACGGGATATTTTCTTCACCAACAATAGAATACGTTTATTTAAAACAGCATGAGGGAACACACTCAGCTTTGTTGCCAAAATTCTCACCAACTGCCATCAACATTTAAAATCAATCAAAACAATCCAGTCATTCTAGTTCTTAGTTAGATATTCCATGAATATCTCCATTTCCATTTACTACAATGTCAACCCTGGATTAATGACCCCTCCGGGGCTGTTGAATTGGTTTTTGGGTGCGGTACCATTTAAGTATCACCTATATGGGGGTTTCCTAAATTGAGGGTACCCCTAAATCATCCATTTTAATATATTTTAATAGGATTTTCCATTATAAGCCATCCAGCTATTGGGATACCCCCCCCTTTGTGGAACCTCCATATATGGTTGATCCATTCCATCATCCCCACGCTGCCGAGGGCGAGCTCGACGAGATGCGCCTGGTCGACGGCATCGCCGGGGCCAAGAACATCTACTGCCGCCGCGGGGAGGCGGAGGACCTGGGTGGAGACCAACAGCTGCGGAAGCGGATCAAGTTCGTGATGGACTGCAGCGGCGTCTTGGGCAAAATATGGCAAAATTAATATGTGTTTATATAGTGATACATATATGTGTGGGATATTGTTAGATTATTGTTAGATTTTTAACGATGGTATACTACTACTATTTATTCTAACTATTATTGGGCTTAATATTGGTGATTTTTCACATGATTTAAGCATCAAATGGGGATTTAACCATCACTAATGCTGGCATAATCCCCATTTGGGGATGGTAGTTTAACCTAATCCCCTTGGCATCAAGATCTTCCAGCTCCTGGGCCCGAAGGCTCTATGTACACCTTCAATCGCATTGACCAGCGCTTGCAGCGTTTGATGGAAGCTTCAATCTTCATTTTCGAAAGTTTCGCCGGCTTCGAGCACAAGTATGAGCAACTTGGATACCCTCTGGTAATTTAACATAGCTATTGAAAATTGCCATAGAAATAGTGGATTTACCCATTGAAACAAGTGATTTTTTCGTTATTTAAACGTTTACCAGAGGGTAACTTGGGCTGGAAAATTTGGTGCAGCTGGTGATCACAGCGATGTCCAAGGTACTCCATGGTGGGTCACAGTGGCACGGGGCCAGAGGCTGAACTGCTGGTGCCCTGGGGCAAGCCGCCCAGGACTTGGGGGACCTGGGTGTGGCTTACCAGATCTTACCAGTAATCCCTTCCCTCTAAGTCACCTATAGCCTATTCAATACTACCCAGACACCCTTGGTTTAGTAGTGATCCTTTTTGTTTTTTGGGGCCCTTTTTGGGGTTGTTATTTTCTATTAGGCGGACGGGATTCGGGATTATTGGATAATTAAGTGGGCTTACGGCATGTAAAAGTAAAAACCAGCTATAAATGGTATGATCCAACTTGGAGAGCGTAATCCGGGTCCTTAGCCAGTCACGATCCATGGGGTGGTCCTTCAAGTAGTCTGAGAAGCCATCGCCAGCTCCAGTGGGACCTGAGGGGGACGGCTCCTGCAGGAACCCTAAAGAGCAGTTGGCCATCGTGAAGCAGATGGCCGCTCATGCGTCATGTGGCAGCAAGCTGGCCCGCTGTTTTTTTTTGAAAAATCAGGAGCGAACTCTTGATTGACTTCATTTGACTTCTAATTTCTTTCATCTTTTGGAAATAAATGGCATAATTACCAGCATTAGCATTGATGGGAAGAACTTGAGCACATCCCAAAACCTTTTGAACCGAGAATGATACCGGTCTCTACGAGTTTGACCCAAGACATCATTAGAGGCTGAACCATTCAAAACTAGCACTTGAGGGTGGGGCAGTTTGATCCTTTGTCTATTCCAAGATGGGCGTACTACCTTACTTGGATGTGCATCCCACTTAGCGGGTGGTTTAGTTAGCCCTCGATGATATTTGCTGATCCCTCTTCATTTTCAACATGTTTTTTTTTGGAACTATTTCTGCAAATGGATGGAAATGGGTTGTATGGTTATAAACGCGTTCGGTCTAACCTCAAGTAATCAAACCATTTAAAATACATTTAAAATATTTAAATACCAATTCAAAAGTAATTGACTTACAAACTGGGATGCGCTGGATGCACATCTCTAAGTGCAGAAGAGATCACGCTCAAAATTGGCGAGGCAATACTCCCACAGCGGAGATCACACCTTGCAAGCCACCGACCGAGCCATCAAGGAGGGACGATGTGGAGGGGCACCCAACCTGCCAACCAATCCGTCTGTGTTCGGTGCTTTTGTTTTGTTGAAATAGTTCTTGAGTTGTTTCCACCACTGCCAGACAATTCCAACTGGCCGTTTTTTGTTGGGATCGGATTGGCAGCAGCCGCTGGTTGCACAAGGACGTGTTGCACAAGGCCGGGGATGAGTACTATGTCTTCGTGGTCAGTGACGCAGACTTGGGGCGCTATGGCATATCTCCAAGTTCCTGGAATAAGATCCTGATGCAGGTGGAGACAGCTGGTGTTTCCCCTGAGCCGAAGGGTGAAGCAGAAGATCCAAAAAACATGGGGTTCCGAAAATGATGTGTAGCTGCTGGAAGTGATCTATATCTTGGCACATTTACTAGCCGGGTATAGCTCATTTTCAGACATCCGGATATCACTAGCAAAGGTCAACAGCATCCGCTTGCCGCATCGCTTGGGTTGATGTTTGGCGAGGACAAGAGGGTCAACGCCTACGTGATCCTCATCAGTTCCAATACCGATGAAGCAGAGACGATCAAGTCGGGCCTCACTCCTGGACATGGTGGCTGGGTGGAGATTTTCTTGTCAATCTCATTTTTTTTTGACCGACATTTCTCTTGCCAGTTGTTCCTGTGGATGATAAAACACGAAAAGATACGAAAAGACTGACAAGGAACCTGTCACCAGCTTGGTGTTTAGATGTTTCGCTGTAGATTTTGATCTTTTTCCAGTTTTTCCTCACTATCCCCTTCTGAGAAACCAGTCCCTTTTCCATCCACTTGTCCAGTTGTGGCTTCGCCCAGGCTTCGTTTGTGACCACAACGACCTCTTGGCCGTGACCTTCAAACAGGTCTTCTCCGTCACGATGCTCCGCAACCGCACCTAGATGCACCAGCTGAGGGCTAGAGACGAAGAGATGGTAGAGATGGTGGGAAAAATAAGGGGTGAAGCTATGGAGAAGTCCTCCGAGTCCTCCAAGTCCAAGTGATCCAAGTGCCAGGTGGATGAACACTCAGCTCCAGTGTCCTGGATGCCTCGGGATGCCACCCTGTGGATGGAGGATCAACGGCTGCGTCGTTTCAGCACCTGGTGGCCTTTTCGCCAAAGGCAGCCAGCAGAAAGGTGAAGTGACCAAGCGCCAGTGTTGCCATGAATGAAAAATCGAATTCATACTGACCTGCCAGTGTTGTTGAATATCATTATGTATATATATATATACATACAGTTTTATGATATATTATTATATATGCCATGTGCATAAGAACATGACTGGAATGAAGAGTTTGGGGGTAACTAATTCATTGATTAATTATTTACACACACTCATATATATATATACATATACTAACTTCAATGGTACGTGTGCGTATTTCATTTGCATATCCAGCATATGTACATGATACGTGCGCTGACACGAAGCTCCGAGGTCATCCTGGTGGCTTCCAACGCCAAGGCCAGACCGGAGTCTGGGAGCTGGGGGGTAGGTCACTATTCTACTTGACAGTGAATAATCGTTGATGTAATATATAATATATAATTACTTATAAATACACATATCTATCTAATCTATCGATCGATCTATCTATCTATCTATCCATCCATCCATCTATCCATCCATCCATCGATCTATCTATCTATCTATCTCTCTCTCTCTCTATCTATCTATCTATCTATCCGTATTTATCAATCAATCTCTCTCGCTCTATATAATCAATATAAGTATGTAAATCTTTCACAATCTTTAATATACTGTAGTTTGAAGTTCTGGGACAGGGTTGGACCAGTATCCTCGTGCAGGCCGGTGCCGCCAAAGGCACCGTGCGGCTTGAACTCCTCAAGGGAGCCACCGAGGCACTTGGGATGACAGGAATGGGCAATAATGGGCACTTTGGATAGCTAAGATTTACTAAAAAAATGTCACTTTTATACCGCCATATTTTATCCCATGGTGGTATACTGATCAAGGGAAATAATGGCCATCAATATGGCGGTATAAAAAATGGGCACCCATTTAATCCGATAAAATTCAGGAAGTCCATCGATTTCCAGATCAAGATCTATTCAATTGAATATTTCCACACATGGTCAATCCTCAACATCTTACCCTACTGTAACACCTACACATGGATGTGGTTTTCAACCCACCATCTGTAGAACATTTTCCCAGGGAAACCATGTGTTTTCCACATCTTTCGGTATGTTTACCCTAGGGTACCTTCTTTTGGCTGGAGAAGCTCCAGGATCCGTCGATGGACTGGATCACCATGGGTTATCCGCAGTTGGCGCAGGCCTGGGAGAATCACATCCGGGTTGGCACCTTTGAAATAGAGATTTGAGACCCGAGGGGGTAACACCTGTTTCTTCGAAATCTCTGGATAGTGGTTTCAACATGTTTCAACTATCCTCTTGGGAATCGAACATAGCTATTGCAAATGGCCCACTTATAGTTCATATTGCGACATTTTTAAATGGTGACTTTCCATAGCAAACTGTTAGTTTCCCAGAGGGTAAATCCTATGAATCTATATAAATCCATTCTTGTTGGTTATATAAATCCCATAAACCCCCCATTTTCAAAGACTTCATGTGGGATATGTGGGTACTGGGCTGAGTTCGAGATCCTTCTGACGTTCTTCCGGCCCTTTGGGAGCCAGGCCAGTGGCAAATATTACTTTGAGGTGCACCTGATTGAAGGAGACGCAGCGGACCCTACCTGATTTTTGGTCAGAAATGGATCGAAATGGGGGGATGTCATCAAAAAACCATGCCCAAGAAATGAGGTTTGCACTTTGGTTCACCACAGTATTCAGTAACATGTTTTTGAGCCACAGCCTGAGAAGGCCAGCTGGAACATGATTTGCGGATGATCCCAAGAGATTCGCTGCGGTTGGGTCCATTTTGACTTCGCATCTTGAGGTGTAAGAAGAATTCTTCTTACTGGTTCTAGGAAAGCTGGAACTGGGACCCTACAATCTCCGAACCTAAGTGGCGTGATGTTCTATCAGCTTCTCACCAGATTTGAGCAAAAGAATGCCATCAATAGGACATCATATGTTTTGGTAAGTGTCATCATGCCATTCACTTTTCATGAATAATGGAAAAATACCCACCATGAATCACCAATGATGTTTACCCAGGAGCCGAGGCTCCTCAGGTGGGCCTTCTCAGCAAGGAGCGGCGGCTTTGGAATTTGGGGTGTCCATGGGTATCCACCCATTTTATGGAAAGGCAATTTAATAATGGCCACGCCTTCTTTCGGTTGATGGCATATGACGTCCAGCAAAAACACATTTGGAATTGAATGGCATCCAAGATTCCACGTGGACACATGATATGGTCAAACAGGTTTGACATGAATAATGCCCCTCCAGCAGGCAAGGTCCTCAACATGATGACCCCTCCATGGATGATCAGCCCATTTGTATATGTTCCACTGAGCTTAACCAACATGACAGCCAAAGAAACGAAACTTTTGTATTGGATCTCTTTATTTTGGGGGTGGCATTACTACGGTAGGTATCACTTAAAGGTCATTCATTTGGCACGTGCCACTTGCACAGCTCCAGGATTTCAAACAGCAGCCGGGCGCTCCGAGCACGCAGGTGGCAGAGAAAAATGGTAGTTCTGTGGGGCCGTTTGGCAATACATTCATTGGGTGTTGGTTTCAGGCTTAAGGCTTGGTTTAAAGGGGAAATTGCAGGAAGCCATATGAAGCGCCATAATTTCTGCCATAAGAAATGGTGGGGTCTCCTCCTTTCAATTTCTCCGATTTGGATGAAGAATTTATCCAAATACATGCAGGGGCGGAAACATCCGACATTGCCACCCTTTTGGGTAGAAAGGCCGTGTGTAAGTGCAACTAGCATTTTTTGGACCAAGGAATGGGGGGGACTCAGACATGTAAGAATTATGACCACAATGAAAATCGGGTTCATCCTACTTCCAAGCTTATCTCCGGGTATTATATATATACACATAATCACAGAGAGAGAGAGATATATGTATATATATACTGTATATATATATATATAAATATCCACGTTCCACTGAGTAAGAATAAGACGGATGAACAACCAAGTGGGGATCCCAAGGCCCGGAAAGTATGCGGGCACGCACCACCCTGGGATTTTGGCAGGGCAACCAGCTTCACCTTTGAAAATGCAGACCTTGAATCAGCCGCCAGGGAGTTGGAGATTGCGCGAATGGCTGGGTGCGATTCCTAGTTGATCCCAAGCTCAACTCGTTACAAGCCACTTGGAAGCTGTTTCACTCACCCATTGGAATCATATATTGCTTGGCAATCTTGCCATCCTATGCTTTTTGGAAGAATACCATCCAGTGAACTAGCATATATGGAACATCCGCCGTTTGTAGATCATTCCCGGACAGCAACCCGTGGATTTCCGTAGCTACATTGGTCCTGAGCTTATGAGGCTGTGGATGGACAGAGCGCAATCCGCTGGCATAGAGGCGGGGAGTGATAGAGAAGCTATGGGGAAAACAGTGTTGAACAAATATTTGGAAAACTCGTCTACTTTTTTTTGGAACCCCAATAAATAGTTTCTCTCTCTCTCTCTCTCTCCCCTCTCTCTCTTTCTCCCTACGCACACACACACACATAAATAGCTAAAAGTCTTTCTGTTGTGATATATACCCCTTACGAAGGGAACTATCATTAGGAGACGGCCCTGGGCAAAATGCATTTCACATTTTATTTCTCGACGATGGACCTGCCGCATCAAGATCTTCCAGATTTCATGGAACCTCCAGAATGATTTTATAGGGATTTGACAAATGGATGGCTGGAATTGAAAGACAGATTCTTGGACTGCAACGACCCCGCCAGATTCTAAAACTCACAAGAGAGTAAAGTCAAGTTTTTCACCACGCCCATGTCAGGTGAGGCATTGCCGTGGGCCCAAACATGGCCTTCTGCCGAGGCCATTGGGGGCATATGTATCTTAATTATTGGGTGTACTCTCTATGGTGCTCTTGATATTACAATGGTGTTTCTTCCACCGCCCATACTTGATGATTTTCTCCTGGGGGGGCATCTGGGGTTGTTTTGCCTCAGATTTGCCTTTATGAAGGCTACTTCACTGTTGTTCCCAAAGTTTCCGCAGTATATCGGGGGATATATCGCGGTATAGCCATAGCGGTATATATGGCTGTATTGTTTACAGTAAGGTTTACGCGGTTGAAGTTCTCCTAGCCATTTTTACCGTGGCTTTGTCTTCTTCAACTGCCTCTTTGTTTCTCTGTCGGGATGCTCAGATGCGAAGGGCGGATCCTGTGAGAGCATCAAACAGTAAGACTCTACTTCATCGGGTGAGAATTGCCTGACCTCACATTTCTGCAAACTTTGATTTCACCCAGACAGCTTTGCAACGCTTTGCATGCATCCACTGAGTTTCGTCGTGATCCTTTGCCAATGCTTAGTTGGCTTGTGCTGCCCACAAGTCTGTCTAGGAACAGCACGAATCTCATACGTACAATATTGGATGGAGTATGATGGAGTGTTTGAAGCCATTTTTGCAAAGCAATGAGCCAATCAAAGTTCCAAGTCTTTGTGGGCAGCAGTAGGCAGAATTGGAAGAAAACAGGACAAGCACGCACCTGTTTCCTTCTTGGAATTTTTGATCTCAAGGAAGCGTGTGTGCGGTAGATAGTGAAGCAGCTTCATTTGCGGGTTGGCATCAGTCATTCGCTGCCCATGCCAAGGATGCTGCAAAGCCGGCTTGCAGTTCTCTCAATGTGTGTGTTTGGTGCGGTCATGATTTGGTTTCGACCGCGTGCTCTCATCTTTAGTCCAGTTCCCGCTACTCTTGGGAAGGGACGATCAGCTCACCTCACAGCCACTGGACACGGCATCAATTTGGTGGAAGAGCCTTGCCGCCACGGGGCACACCATGAGCTCCAGGCCTCGAGCCCAAAGATCCCCGCTTTCAGCTCGAACGTGCCCATACACATCAACATGAAGCACATCAACATCAAGTTGGATCGCAACGTTCTCAAGTGGATTTTCAGGATTTTCTACCTATGTTTGGATGGCTGGCTCAACGATTTCTCTTCTCATCAGAGTTGCTGCAAAATTCACGAGCAGGAAAGGGAGATTCAGAAAAAGGATCTGCCAGAGATATACGAGATACCCGAATTGATCAAAGGGCTGGACCGCTGGCACCTAGTCTATCGTGTTCCATGTCTCCCTTCAAAACGAGACAAGCAGTGGAACAATACAATTTTGAGAAGTCAGGAAGAAGGGGAAAAGAAAAACAGGGAGTCAAGTACGTTCAGGTGGCTGATGATTTCCGGCGTTCTGGTCTGTGAGAATTGGGCTGAGGACGAGGCCCTCAAAAGGCTTGACAAAGATTCGGCTGGACTGGCTGGTCCTAAGGAAGTTGGAGATCGCCAAAGCTCCAGCATCTTGTTATGTTCATGCTGTGTTGCAGCACTTGGAGGGGGCCTTGCAGCTGTGAGTTTGCAGATGTGGACAGAAAGGAGAGGGGTGCTCCCCTTCGCTGACAGCTCTTCCGATGCATTCATCATTGCCGCTGTGATCGCTTTCGTATCCATTGGAAGTCTTTCTGGCGGTGGCCTTGTGGAAGTGGATCATCAAAGAGACGTGACTCAGATGTTTTCGGTATTTCTGGAAGGAATGATCCTTGGCGTGGCCGGTTTGTGGAAACTGGATGATTTGTCCAGACAGCGCATGCAGCGCCTTTGACATCCTTCAGTGCTAGTAGCCAGTCGCACGGTTTCTTGCCAAGTCTAAGTGGTTCTTTTTAAGGGTTTTGACCTGCAATGCAAGGAGAAAAGGTGTGGCAGATTGGCAGATGTAGACAGAAGATCTGTGGGCATCAGCCTTTCAACAGGTCTGGAAATAGACAAAATCACCTGCAAAGGCTTAGCACATCCACCATCTTTGCCTCAGTAAATGCCAGATTCAAGTCACTTAGGATGGTTGCACGTGCACTGTAAGTCTGTGCCACACTTTGATAAAGCAGGCAGCTAGAAGCATGCTTAGGGAAATTGACCCCACACAAATCCCTCCGCATATATACATCCCACCGCCTGCTTCGAGGTCAGACAGCATCCACTATTGGATCCTGCAGGTTCATCCCGCAGGTGCTTAAACATCTTAGAGTTTGATGGTTTATTTCTATATGCATATAATTCACAATTCATATTTGCAAGGAAGTATTAGTGAGAGACTTTGACGGAGATGCGTTAATGGTTGGAAGATTTGGACAACATTTCGGCGCTGCTTGAGGCCTGCTGCTCGGATCCATGCTAGTATTGTAAATATAACATGTATTAACATGTAATATATTCATTTTGAATATGCATATTAGATATATACCGACATATTCGATGGCACATGCAGATATTATATATGTACACAAGTGTTTTCACCAGTTTCATGTTGCAAATAGGGCCTTATCGCGCGCTGGCCCAGGTTTTAACATGTTTTAACCACAGTGAGCCAGTTTGAAGATGTTCTTAAGTTGGACAACGGGTTTCTTCAATATAACAACCTCAGATCTTGATCACCAGGCACGTCAGCCTGTCTTCCTGAGTTCCTGGGGAATTTTCCATGGACCACGGCTCCAAACCACGTGACGTTTCGAGGGCACCAGAAAGCTCAGTGCAGCTGTTGGGCGCTCAGATTTCGCAGGGTGCAACCCTGACATTGTTGACATTGTTGACGCAGTGGAGACTGCACCATGCAAACAATAGGCGTTTTGTAGGCCCGATTCACCAGCATTCTGGAACCCTTCTTGATTTCGAATTTAGAAGGCAGATGAAGGCAGCATATGGTAGCACATCCAAAATCGCAATCCATGCCTGAAGATATTCCCCAGGGCGATTCTGCATACATGGCGTTAAATCGTTTACGCAGTCTCGACTCAATAGTGGTAGCACCAGTCAGTGGGTAGATTACAGAATCCGTCTCAAACTTTTGTGTAGAAAGAACAGCTGCAGAATAATCAGCAGGTGAAAACTTATGATACACTTTTCTAATCTTTTCTAGCGATTTGGAAGTCAATGTGAAATGGATCGCATTGGTGCAAGTTGCCAAGAGCTGCTAGAGTTTAGGCTGAAGCCCTAACGGGTGCATCGCCTGCATCGCGGCCATGAATCCTGGCACCGCCGCGGTGGTCGTCACCGGATCATTTTTTGGTTCCTTCTGCCGCGCTGCCACGGGCTTTGGGGGGTCCATCATCTTCGAGTTGATCTACAACTTGTGTGGCGAATTCCACGTGGCACCAGGCTTGCGGAATGCCTTGCGGATGGTGGAGCTGGGCATGGTCTTAGAGATGACGAACTCTCCACTGATGTTCCTCACTGTGGCCCGGCAGACGTCCCGATTCTGGCGGAGTTTGTTGATGCTCTCGATGCTGTGCTTGCCAGGCACCATGCTGGGATCTTTCGGCCTGTTGCAGGCGCAAGAGCATGCGAAAACCCTGGCGGCCCTGCGCATGGGACTCAACTTGCTGTTCCTACTGATTTCCATTTTCAAACTCTCTGGCGAAGTGCGGGCCCACACCAAGCAGCCAGAAAAGGAGGTTGCCTTGCTGAATGAGGGATCCAAGGTGCAACAGGATGACGACAAAACAATTTGTAGAGAGTTGGGATTGGGATTGGTGTTGGTGGGCTTCGCTGATGGCTTTTTGAATGGCTTGATTGGCATTCCGGGGCCTCCAACCATGATCTACTTCGCCTCAGTCTTGAAATCTGGCCGCATGACGCCCGACACCTGCATGGTGCTGACCCAGACCTTCTTCCTGCTTACCACCTTCATGCGCGGTGCAGCCTTAGGTTCCCCCGCCATGTGGCACGAGTGGCTGAAAAGCGAACCCCTGGCCCTGCTGATTCCAGTGCCAGCTTTGGTAGCTATGAAGCTGGGCTTTGAGCTGCGAAAGTGGCTGGATCCCACCCTGCTGCTGCGGTGCATCTTGGTCCTTCTCTTGTTGTCTTCCCTGATGGGCATGGACGTTTTCCAAGGCTCCTGGCTGGGGCTAGGCAGCCTGGCCTTCACTGGCCTGTGGCTCTTGGTGCTTCTGACGAAAGTGACCCGCAGAGATGTGGCTGGCTGTGAACCCTGATGGGCAGCTGCCACGGGTCCGAAGCGGATCATGTCTAGAAAAATATGCAGCGGGAGTTGGCATGCCTTTTTCGGTGCCCACCTGTTGATATGCTGATACACTCATGCAACAACATGCAACATCAGGCAAGGGCGTGCAAAGATGTGCAAAGTACGTGTACAGTATGTTCTCAGGTTTTTACATTTTCCTTCGTCAACATTTATAATTAGCACACATCTTTGACACACACACACACAAGTACTTCGACGCATTCTGAGCACAGCACGCGTTCTTCTCCCATTTGGAATCCCTGGCGCGTGCTACCTTTGCATAACATTTGCGTGATCATGATACATGTAGGATCATGTGGGCGTGCTATGCCTAGCGCTGATGCCAGAAGAAGACCCCCACTGTAGCGATTTTGACTTCTCCAAGGTGATCCTGTTTATCCATAGGATCGTTAACCGATCTGCTTTCACGGTGGCCTCTGAGGTCACTGTTGGTGTAGCAGTTGATTTGGACCATCGATTCTTGGCGAAAATCGCTGGGGAAAAACCAGGTACCAATGGATTCCTCCTTGATGTCATGGGATTCAACATGATTCAACTAGCCCCCCAAGTTTTTGACAACCCCCAATAAATCCCAATAGATCCCAATAATGGATATATCTAGTTATATAATAAGCCCTTATTGGTGGTTGTAGGTGGTCAACGTGCCCCCTTAGTAAGCCTTGACTTGGCTGCCGTTGCATTGGAGTTGACCAACTGTTCTCCCCTTCGGCCTGGATTTCTGGGATTTTCTGGGCCCAGCATGTGTGTACTTCTCCACAGACGGCAAGTGGGATGAGAAATGGCTGGAATCTCCTGCCTTCGGAAAGGACCCCAAAGCAGGGAGGTTGAGAACTCAGTCATTTCACTGGGAAAAGCGATGTAATTGTGGGGCAAGATTAGACACCCCAAAATTGGCAAATACCACCATATCCTCTGGCCAAATTCTTTTGGCTACATTTGGCTACTAGATGACATGGAAGAACTGGCCAAATGACCGCAATAGTGATGACACGTGATATGTTGCCTTTCTCAATCAAGAATCTTGAAGACGTACGATCCAGCGGAGCCCCAACATCAGGATCCACCATTCAAATGGGTTTCCTAAACTTATCATCACCTATCATAAATATTCTTATAAGGGAATATGCTGGGCCACGGGTATATAATATGGACCAATATCTTTGGGTTTCATTTCATCATTACTTCAGGATGGCGTAGCTCACGCCAGGACCGTATTCCAGCTGGCATGGAGCTGTATCCTGCCATCTCGTTGAAAGGCGCCGACTCGGGGCATCGAACATAGCAACTTTGCAGATAGAAATGGTAGAATTTTGCGAAAGTAGTGGTAAAATTACGAGAGTTTAGTACCTTCTCACTTGTGGATGATGAGAATTGCAGAGAGTGATTATATATAAGATATTATAAGTATGCAAGCATATTCTGTTCTATCCCATGTTTTTATACAATTTAAACTACATTGTGACATAATTTGTGATATAGTTCGAAGTTGGGTGTGAGCCGCAGAACGTGTCATTCTTTTGAACCTCCGAACTCACCGCTGGCCGCCAGGTAGAGCATCTTTCGACTTTGGTCCGTGCGCTACTGGTGGATTGGTCATGAGTTTTATGCATGACTTCGCGGATGTGATTGATATTGAAAGCTGCCAGGTACTGGAAGTACAAGCCGCCAACAAGAAAAGGACACAAGACCACTTTCAATGTTTCTGGTCAAGATTGAGTTTCTGATTCTCTTTTTTTCCCCTTGGCACCCCTGTCCATTCCTGATGGCATCGGAGTCGGGTCAATATTTGAGAATCAAATCTTTTCAAGTCGCGCACCTGTTGAAGGAGATCCCCCTTGAAGCCTTGAGAAACAAACGTGGCAATGGAACATCTCCATTTATAGAAGATTTGCCCACGACAATTGTGATTTATGTATATTTATGTGACTTGAATTCTACATAGGTCAGATTCGCCCATGAGAATTGTGATGTTTATGTGAGTCGATTCTGAGTCGATGTGTAGATTTGTTCATTTTATATAAATTGTGATATGTTTGATGTTTGAGTTTTCCCTTTTTATGCACGATATCTTGACGGAGTGGATGGCACCCCCGTTCCATCTCCCGAGGTTTGGCGAAACGCCCCAACGGGTGCGCATAGCTCTGCAGCCCAGAGACATTCCAACGGGGACGTTTAGCACGGCTGCTATTGGAAACATGAAAAACAACATCCGAAGGTATCTGAAGGTAAATTTGTGAATCATGACTTTCTATTTACCCTTTATTATCTACTTACTCACTCTATTTCATGTATGTGGATTGGAGCTGTCATCAGCCTGCCAATACTTTAAATCATTTCCATGGTGCCGACTGTGACAGTGCTGGGCCTTCCAATGACAAGTGCTGGATCTCACAGATTGATTGGTTCGGTGATTTCACAGCTGGCACTTGGCCCCGGGGGCCCCATGGTTTCCAATGAGGAGTGGACGTGCCACAGATTGGAAACTCCGAGATGCCGTGCCCTTAGAATCCATGACGATTGATGGGTCCCAAGAACGATGAAAGAGTACCACCCGAGCTGGTGAATTTTTCGTGTGGCCCAGCAGGCCCAGCACTCTCTCCCGAATGTTCTCAAAAGTTCACCGACCTGGCAGAGCATAAAAATCAGACATTCGAAAAGCATCAAACCAGGCTCAGCATCTATAAGGAGGTCCAACTGCACGGTGAGCTCAGTGGGGCGATCTCAGATGGCTAGAAGGAGGGTCTAGGAGCCTAGGTCCATTTGAAAGTGGGACCTGGATGATCCCAAGGAAAAACATGGAGTAACAGCGAAAACATCAATACTAGACTTTCTTAGCACCCCCCCACATAAATGTGCAAGACCCACTCAAACAAACCAAAAAAAACATTCTTTTTGATGTTTCCACCTCATTTTCCGTCATTTTCCATCATTTTTCCATCATTTTTCCATCATTTTCCCATCATTTTTCATCATTTTGAACAGAAAATCCCGCAGATGTATGGCTTCTTAACCTCGGCCCCGCGCTCTCTCGGCTCCCTCGCCTCCCTTCGCAGCACGCCCTGCCGTGGCGTCCGCAGCCGCGTTGCGACCGCAGCGCCGGGCCGGGGCCTGGAGCGTTGGACGCCGCTGGCGCTGGCGGTGCTGGGAGGAAGACTCGGAAGACGGCGGGTGGCGAACATGGCGAAAGTGGTGCCTGGGAGATGAGTTTTTCTAGAGTCTACAGTCTACCTATGTGTTTAAATTAGTATGAATAGTATAAATAAATACATAGATAGATGTAGATATAGATATAGAATGATATAGATATAGATATAGATATATAGATATATAGATAGATAGATAGATAGATAGATAGATATAGATATAGATATAGATATAGATATAGATATATATAGATAGATAGATAGATAGATAGATAGATAGATAGATAGATATAGATATAGATATAGATATAGATATAGATATACATAGAGATAGATAGATAGATAGATAGATAGATAGATAGATAGATAGATATAGATATAGATATAGATATATATAGATAGATAGATATAGATATAGATATAGATATAGATATACATAGAGATAGATAGATAGATAGATCGATAGATAGCTAGATAGATAGATATATGTATGTATATATATATGGGTGATTTTCGCATCCATTTGTGGATATGGTTGAATAGTGATAAATAGGGTTCAATTTCGATTTTTTGACGGTTGCATCACGTAAACCCTTTGAATTTTGTAGCTGCAATCTGATTACATTCATCTTTTTTCTGGTTATACACGCCATATTCATTTTGGCGTTCTATGTCACATGTTTGGTTTTTTCAAGCCAGGTCCAGTTGGTTGTCCCCTTTTTTTGACAAGCATGTGAGGGATTTCAAACCGACAATCTGTGTAAGTGGTTTCATTTCAGGAAATTCCCAACATATTTTGATGAGGATCCACTATGACTCAATATTTTCATGAGGCTGGACCGTACCAGGTTGGAACGCACCAACTGAATTTCTGCAAATCTGCGGATGATATTTCGGCAAGTCTCAAGACTTTGATGGAGAAGTATGAGAAAGAGGTCCAAGCGATTGTGGACGCTGGGGTCTCCAAGGTGCGGTGGGGCTGTGGGCCTAGGCATACGAGGTTACTGTAGGATACTTAAGGCCTGTGGAAGTGCCTCAGCATGTCTGCTGCCGAACGGGTTTTACATGGGGTTGTTTGAACATAGAAAAGCCCTATACTGTATAAATTCAACGCTTTGACAATCAATCATTTTCATTTTCCATCATTTTCCCATGTTTTCCGGTTGAATGGCAATTTTTGGGTTCTGATTCGATACAACTTGCAACTTACTCTGGAAACATTCCCCTTGATTCACCAAGGCTGAGACCATGCCAGCTAGGTTTTTAACAGCTCACTATTCAGTTCCTTAGATGATCCCTTGGTAAGCCCTTACTTGTCACTTCTTGCATGGTTCCTATAAACTAGAAACACTTTCTGATTTCCAAGAACTGGATGAGGGGAACATTTAAAGAAAAAAGGACAGCTGCAATTTACTTGTTCTCATGATTATTTTCATATTGGTATGTGATGTATAAATCAATCATCTTACCATAACCTCTACAGCGTTATCCACTATATCCCACTATATAATATGCAAATAATTACCAACTACGATCAATGATCAATTATGATACAGTAATTATGATCATTCTGATGAGTATCATTATCATCATCATTAATTACTATTGTTATGAGTCATGATCATGATCATTCTCATGGATCATTGTCATAAACCGTATAGTGAACTTGTTTTTTTTTTTTATGTGCATCAACTTAGGCACCACCTTGATATCCCTAGTTATAATTACCCTCCAACATAACCAAGGCAACCAAGGCCGACCCCCCAGGCCGACCCCTTCAGCTGCAGCTTCGGCGCCCTGGCGGACGCCGACGGCGCTGCCGCGCTGCGCAGCGCCGAGCTGACGCTGCCGGCGCTGGTCAGCGGCGAGGCGGCCAGGCGCCACGCGGCCACGGAGGCGAAGAAGGAGTTGCAGCTGATGCTTGGGCCGCCTTGGGAGTCCAATTTTGTCGAAAGAAATGGGTATGGATCAATACCTATGAAAATACCATTTTTAGGGGAATGAACATCCATTTACCAGCTATTTTGATGTTCACCAGGGGTACAAGGTTTTGACACACTGCCAAATGGTTCAACATGGTGAAAATAAAACGTCAATCTTGGGTAGAAACTAATCCTTTAGTCTTTTGGTATCACTGGGATTATCTACTAACCAGCTAAGATTTTTTTTCCCCACCTGCCAGGTGAGGGTTGTTAGATTTTATGTCAGTTGCCTCCTCCTACTCCTCCTCCGCCTCCTCCTGCCTCGTCCTCCTCTCCTCCTCCTCCTCGTCCTCCTGGTCATCCTTGTCGTCCTTGTCGTCCTCGTCGTCCTCGTCGTCCTCGTCCAACTGCGACCCGCGATCCACAGTGTTCTCTGCCGGACCTCAACCACGACCATCCACGCCCAGTGTTCCCTGCCG
>Ga0126342_10002559_pt1 | contig 28603 bp, 25 predicted proteins | sample Cyp1metagenome_FD_92528 | JGI IMG/M metagenome (GOLD analysis project Ga0126342, IMG submission 92528) | Coral microbial communities from Lord Howe Island, Old Settlement Bay, Australia - Cyphastrea 1 metagenome | ecosystem: Host-associated > Invertebrates > Cnidaria > Coral ... | reverse complement strand
GCATATATTAACCATCATTAACCATCATTAAGCATATATTAACCATCATTAACCATCATTAAGCATATATTAACCATCATTAACCATCATTAAGCATATATTAACCATCATTAACCATCATTAGTGGTTGTTATAGTTATAAACCAACTAGCTGGGTTGTTTATTTGCGTATCATACACAAACGTTGGTGAAAATTGTCTGGATCGATGGATGATTTCTAGTGACTTTGTTGTGGATTTACATGGATTTACCCAGCTAGAAAATGGTGGATCTTTCCATAGTTTGTTGTAAACGTTTACCAGAGGCTACTAGAAGGTTTGTTACCTGGAATGTTCCCGGGGAGCTGGCAACCAAACAGTACGGTTGAACATAGCTAGGCTACTTATGGTCGCCTCGAATTGTGATGTCACCGGCTTTTTGAAGCCTCGGTATCCAGATTAGACAGCACACGGTTAATTAAACTGACATACAAAAAGATGGTATGTGTCTGTATTTCTCAAGAATCCGTTTTTATGTGTATATTCACATGATAAAGTATGCTGACAGTATGCCTTCAGGTTCCGCGCAATAAACAAATCATTTTAGACTCTTTGTCCTGTTATCATCATGAATCATGGTCCTCATGGTGGTTCCCTAAAATAGGGGTACCCCCAACTGATCCATGATCCATTTTTGGGGACCTTTATTTCAGGAAACCCCCTTTTTTTGGAGGAAAAACATCTAGAGACACCCCCGTGTTTGATGGGACCCTGGCCGGTGTTAGGTGTCGATGCATGGTGTTTTTTCTGGCTCATAACTGGTCAAACAAATGTCTGGTTGGTGGTTTGGAACAATAACTGGTCAAAGAAATGTGATTTAACAAATCAACAACGGGAAGATGTTGGTTTATATGGTTTATATGGTTTATACTGTTTATTATATGGTTTATATAATATAATTAACATACCCCAATTAATGGTTTATGTGCCAACAAATACATGGACTCAAACCCGAAATGACAAGTACATACCGTAGATATGACACTTTATATGCTGCTGGTTGGTGGTTTGGAACATGGCTTTGATTTTTCCATTCAGTTGGGAATGTCATCATCCCAACTGACTTTCACTCCATGATTTTTCAGAGGGGTAGGCTCAACCACCAACCAGTGCTGTATTCCATCACCAATTGATGGCCCCAAATGACGGATGATACGTTGCATCCGCCGAGGATTGGGCAGTAGCATCACGACCAACGTGGGGCGACTCAAAGGCACTCAGTTGCTCTTCCTCAACAGCCACGCGGGTCGCTTGGCCAGCGGCTGGTACCCACGGTGCTTACGGTACTCGTGGTAAAAGGGTGGGGGAACACATAAATGGTGAAGAATTGTGATTGAATTGTGACTTCAAGCATCTAAAACTGCCTGGTGGTTTCAAACATGGCTTTTATTTTCCATTTCATATGGGATGTCATCCTTCCCATTGACTAATATGTTTCAGAGGGGTAGGTATACCACCAACCAGAAAATGATGAAAGTGAATGATTTAAGCCTGAAAAATTGAAAAAGTGAGATTTCACCATCAGAAATGGGGAGGTCACCAAAATATGCATAAACATATGGTAGATGGTTAAGAAATCCTGCACCACCTTGAATGGTTGAAACCCTGTAAATAATGGGATAAACAACCTATCAACTGGTGCAGGATTTCGCAACCATCCACAGCATGTCGTATGTGCATGTATATACATCTGGAGAGGTTGAGACAGAGATTCCCAGTTCAAGGGTCAGTCCATAAGTGGTGATCGCTGCTCATTTCTGATGGTTGAAGGATGATGATTAAAAAAAAAAACTAGTGATTAATGGTGATTAATAGGATAATCAATCATTAATGGGATGATGATCTAAGAATTATAGTGATTAATAGTGATACTAGTGGCTAATAATAATTAATGTTGGTAAAACAATGCCATAAACAATGCCCCAGTCATCACCATGAATTTAGAGGTGGTATGGTGCCCCCATTCCCAGTCATGGGTGGTAAAAATGACATTGTTTCACCCACATTAATCAGGTATGTATTAATCACTATTAATCACTATTAGTCACTAGTAATCACCATTAATCACCATTAATCACCATTAATCACCATTAGGTGCCACTTGAAGGTGTTAGCCACTTGGATGCAGTCACTATAGCCACTAGAGCGATGCTTGATCTACCTGCCGCTTTCGTGGTTTGCCTCCTCCAAATGCTCGTGATCCGTCCGTTGTACAAGAACCGCATCGTGATCGATCGGTGGCGTTGTCCGATCTCATCACATGGATGTCTACTCTCCAGTAATCGATTGGCCAGGAATCTAAGCCAATCGAATCCAGATTGATGTTCGATCCAAAGATGTGGATCCCTATGAAAAAAATGATGATTTTCCAAAGGTACCCATAGCGTATTGGCTGGTTTGATGAGTTCCTTTTGTGGCCCAGGCATCGTAGAGGGCGCGACTTGGGCTTCTTGGCGGATTTTATTGGGGATGATAGAGGCGATCGAAAGGTGGAAAATCCATGCTGATTTTCTGGGAGAAATCCCCAAACTCAGAGCTTTGAAGCCGGGAAAATCGAACACAACCTGCAGCTCGTTAGTAACAGCGAGGTGGAGGATCACCATTTTGAATAGGTATATACCATCTGGTTATGACTAACATAGCCATGGAAAATCACCATTTTCAAGTTCGGTAAACCATCTATTTCTATGGGCCATCTATACCATGGCGAACTGTTAGTCATAACCAGAGGGTAATTTTTCTTAATCCATCAATGGTGCGTGTGAAATGAGCAGCTTGGCTGACAATTTGGGGATCCCCTCATCCCCTCTCTTCATTCCCTAAACCGGCCTTCCACAAGCTTCCACTTGTGGGAGTAGAGGCAGACAACTGGGAATGTCTGAAAATTTACTGAAAATAACCCATAGGATCCATGTATGCTATATATATATATGGTAACATTTACCATCAATATACCCCCAATGTTAGCATATATATATATATATGTATACCAGCACCATGGATCCTATGGGTAATTAGTCATCAATTGCTCATGGAAATTGCAATTTTCCCAGCTTGGATCGCAGATCATCAGTGGCTGTCGCTGTTTTTGCTCCAAGGGATCAAGATTTTCTCCCAATTCTGTGGTTTTGTGTGGTTTCATATGCTACTTTCCCTGAAAAAAACGCCATGATGATCCCACACGTCACCTTTTGCGGCGCAAAAAAAACGCCAAGGCTGGTGTACCAGTCCTGAACAAACTCTGTACCATGCACCAGATGAGAGAAGTGACCTACAACATGCAGGCCAGCTGGTGTGTGTCACGCATCAAACTACTAGGCATGGGTACCAAGTAGTACTACTTAAAAAGAGTGTGCTGTAAAGGTTGATTTTTTCAATGATATCAACCAGCCACCAGCCAAAACTTGACATTCTTTGCAGGCAATTTTATTGTTTGGCAGCCAGGATTTGAGATATTTTGAGATGATATTAATATATATCTGGGTCAATTTCATTACGACCGAACCCTGTTCTCCCGAGCCCTGGAAGTCATGGTGAATGTTGTGGGAAATCATCCCCAGCCATGGCCGAACTATTCAGGTTGGTGATTATCATTTACCCAGATCTACTTGGTGGCGAACTACCCACGAATCATAAGTGGGTTACTTCACCCCAATTATAAGTGGATTCACCCGCTCCTTATCCATCCCATGTTTTTATCACTGGGGTGAACTAACCCACTTATATACGAGCTGTGGGTAGTTCGCCACCAAGTATATATATATATAAGTAAAATTGGATAAACATTGGCATGGAACATCATGGCACCATCAAATGACGAAGGGAACACGTTCTTCACCACTTTGGACTCGATCCTGAAAATACGGAATGGACCGTTTGTGGATCGAACATAAGATAAAACAGAAACATACAGAAACTAAGTATACTAAGTATACACAGTAAGCTCATGATGTATTCTACCTTTTAAGTGGGCTTACGGCTTACTTAGTTTCTGTGGGCAGCAACAAATACTTGGGGCCTGTGCCAAGGCCTGGGTCATCCCCTGGTTTTTCACATGGCTCTTAGCCTATGGCTAAACGTTAAATGGTGAGTAATGGTGAGTAATATCTATGGTTAATGGTGGTTAATGGTGAGTAATGGTTGTTAATGGTAAATATTAATGGTGATTAGCCGCAACGGTAAACGTTTACAGTTTGCGAAGTGGTTTACATCACCATCTGGTGAGAAGCAGCCACTGGTTTACCATAATCCGATGTTGTAGGTCCTATAATTGGTTTATGTATCTGAAATTACAATCTATGGTAAATCCACTATTTCAATGGGCCATGGCTTCAAGTTCGCAAACTGTGAGTCATTACCAGAGGGTATACCTTCTGGTACGTTTAACATTCTGCTCCGGAAAAAAACATCATATGTTTGCTGGTAAATCATCTATAAATGGGCTGTCTATGGAAAATCATATGTTCTCATAGATCGTCGTTGTTCATTGAAAAATCCTCTATTTTCATAGGGGCATCACATTTTTAAGCGCCATTCATCCCATGAGACCTCGTCTGAAAAGCGTGTCGAAAGTGTCCCCAATTCCAAGGGATCAGAAATCCCATGACGGATCCATGGTGCTGGTATATACCCATAGGATGACTAATATAGGAGCAATTGATCACTAATTACCCATAGGATCCATGGTGCTGGTATATATATATTATATTATATTATATTATATTATATATATATATGCTAACATAAAGGGGGTATATTGATGGTCAATGTTACCATATATAGCAGCACCATGGATCCGTCATGGGAATTATCATCATTCTCACTTTGAAAATTAAAGCAGCCACAGTTATGGTGGTTAATTTGTGATTGATGGTGATTAATTAATGGTGATTAATGATGATTCATGGTAATGATTAACGATTTGGTAGGTGCTATGTTGAACATGGCTTTGATTTTTCCATTCACTTGGGAATCGAAAATCATCCCAACTTACGAACTCACTCCATCATTGGAGGGCTAGGTCAACCAATTAGTCCATGATGTCCTTGTTCAGCCCCTTGAGATCTCGTCAGGTGTTTAGCCCTCTGCTCAATCAGATTCTGAATGCTCACACAGCCAGCGAGAGTCAGAACATTGCCAACTCCCTGGCCAAACAGATCTCGGATATGTTCCTTGGCAAGTTCGAAGCAATTTTTTATCCAACATCTCTTCACTATTCGAAGGCATTTGAAAGCCCGAAAGTATGCGATAATATGAAAATGTCAGATGTATTCATATATGTGATATACTTCCCATTGTTCAATGCATTCAGAAATTATCATTAGACGTCGATTTCAAGAAAAGTGTCCCTGCCTCAAATATTTGCATATCGGTTTGTCATGGTTTGCCCACAAGTGTCCCTCCAATCTGATGACCCAGTGGGGTTGACTGCTCTACTGTCCGGTGATTCTCAGAATCAAGCTGTTCTGGTTGGTGGTTTGGAACATGAATGGATTATGACTTTCCATTCAGTTGGGAATGGAAAATGTCATCCCACCTGACGAACTCACTCCATGATTTTCGGGCTATCTATAGGGCTCAACCACCAAGCAGTGTTTCTTGGATGGAGGAGTCTATCCAAAGACCACTGGTGACACCCGTGGGATCCGGAGTTTTCCCGAAAAATTGGATGGGCATGGCTTCGTTGTTTTCCAGGCGGCGTTTTTCGAAGTCTGGAATATCACAATATCCCCATGATATGCGTAGAAACTGCTCAAAAAAGTCCCCTGGTGATCTTCCCATTTTATTTAAAATCCAAAACCTTGGATGGGTAGTTCAATCATGTTTGATCCATTTTAGTCCTCTATGTTTTTTGGAATAAATGGGAGATGACCATCAAAATCGACAGCAAATGATTTTTTTTGTGGACTCCCAAAGATGGTTTCGGGTGAAGATGTTCCAAGCCAATCCATTGAATAAACCATCAAGAACTAATAACCATCCTATAAATACCATGGTTTTCATATGTTTTCATATGTTGTCATATGTTTTCACCATTAACCATGAACCATTCATCATTGTCGCCGGAGCTCAGGAGCGTTCCGTTGTTTTCCTCCATGGTCCGTGCCGTGCAGCTCTATGTCAATGACGCGGACGAATGCGATCCCGCTGCGAGCATGGGTAGCACAGGCATGAAATGTGGGGATTCAACGGAAATATCATGGGGAAGAATTGATCAATGGATGGGTTTTGTTGGGAAAATCTACACCGGAAACCATGGGTTTTTACCATCAAATAAATTGATTGGGGTTTCCTGTATTTTTTCCCATCCAATTCCATGAAGTATGGAAGAGTGGTGATTTAATGATGATTCTTGGTGATTAAGGGTGATTTTTCATGATGAATGATGGTGATTTAACTGATTTGTAAACATGAAAGATGGGGGATGTCATCCAATGAATGGTGAGACAACGGGATGATTTCATGCGAATTGAGCGGATATGTCATTGGAAGTTAATTCTAATGATAGATCATGATAGTTAAAAGCCCACGACTTGATAGTAAAAATGAAATGCTTGAATATACTTGAAAATTGGAGTTAACTCTAATATGGAGGTTTCCTAAAATAGGGGTACCTTTAAGTCATCATCCATTTTAATTCGATTTTCCATGAAATAAACATAAATAAACCATCCAGCGAGCTTGGGGTAGGCCCCATGACTATGGAACCCCCCAGTTTTTGGATCTTGAGATTTCGCCAACGAAAAAAAAGGGTCGAACAGAAATTGTGACCAAAAATAAAGACGCTATAGCTAGATGGGTACCCTCTCGTGAACTAACATAGCAATGGAAAATCACCATTTTTAATAGGAAAATCCACTATAAATGGCCATTTTCAATTGCTATGTTAGTTCACCAGAGGGTAAGTTATGGTAAGTTTGTAAACATGTGTCATGTCCACTTCTGGAATATTCCTATATATTAACTGCTTGGTGGTTTCAAACATGTTTTTATTGTCCATTTCATATATGGGATGTCATCCTTCCCATTGACGAACTCCATCATTTTTCAGAGGGGTAGGTCAACCAGCAAGCAGTGTTCAAAAAAACCTCATCATATGGGTCCATAACAAAATAGTTCTCAGCCATTTCTTCCGCGCAGATTGGCAAGATTTGCTTCTGAGAACAGATGAGCTTCTTCTGCTCGAGGAACAGGCGGATTTTTTGTCAAACTCCGATTGGATGGATGTATCTCCTTAGCCATTTAGCCCTTATAGGTTTTATATATGGTACTTGGTGGCTCATCCCACTTGGTGGGTTAGTTCACCCCAATTATAAGTGGATTAACCCGCTCCTTATCCCATGTTTTTATCACTGGGGTGAACTAACCCACAAAAACGAGCCGTGGGTAGTTCGCCACCAAGTAGGGCAATGTACCTGAAATGGCCATTGAATGCCCTTGAGGTCATCCCAGCAGTTTTTATGAGGGCTGATCCGAAATCACCAACTGGTGAAAATGAATGGAAAACTACCACGAAATCTTGCGCAATACATTAGAATCAATGGGAATTTCAGGATCCTAAAATGGATGTACCTACCATATATAAGGCCTATATAAGGGCTATGTAAGGGGATATCCCCCCAAAATATGGCCTTATATGGTACAGTACCTCCATTTTAGGATCCTGGAATTCCCATTGATAGATATTTTCACCCATATGCCCATGTGTTATGTTTTTGTTTTTCTCGGGAGAGTATCTAAGATTACGATGAAACAGGTGACGTTGGGATGCTCGGATGCTATTCCCGTGAAAAATGAAGGTTGAACCAACCCAAACTAGGATTTTACCATCCATTACTGGTTGGTGGTTTCAAACATTTGTTATTTTCCATAATATGTGGGATAATTCTTCCCATTGACTAATATTTTTCAAGATGGTTAAAACCACCAACCAGATTATATACTTCTGGATTTTTTCGAGTATGGGGCCATCCTCGGGCCATCCTCAAAATGTTCGTCTTATTTTCGCACCTGGAAATACAGTAGAAGGGCGGCCTGAGATATGATCAACATGACATCCCATGACATGAGAATTACCCTCTGGTAAACCAACATAAGTATGGAAAGATCCACCATTTTCTATGGGAAAACTCACTATAAATGGCCATGTTCAATAGCTATGTTAAATTACTAGAGGGTATCACATCTACAGCAGGGATTTCGAAGGATCCATTACAGACAAGAAATCTGGTTCTCTATGATGAAAACAGACCAATTGGTTCCTCCTCATGTACGTTGTTTTTTCTGTATCTACTCACAGTACGAACATCATGATTTGAATTGTCAACATTCACACAAGGTCGTGCCCCCCCAGTAATAAGTTGATTTATAAACGATAGTAAGTAATTATAGATATATCTACCATAAGCCATAATGAAATTGGAGTTATGTTCACCAACTGAACGCGATTCCGAACTGGGGCACCACCTTGCAGTACGTGCCTCGAAAAACAATAGGCAACAGGGTATCCGGGTATCCAAAAAAAATCCAGCGGATTGTCGGAATTTCCCCATCGCAATGGCCTCACTAATCCCATCCCCCGTATTAAACACACCCTTAGAAGCCATGGTAAAAAGTCGGGATGTTCCACATCATTGGAACTATTTAGGTTTGTTTTTTTGGTGACAAGGTTTCTGGGACTGACAATACACATTGTATTAAAGAAAGCCTTATCATTTGCTGGTTGGTGATTTGGAATATTTTTTTCCCCAATAGTTGGGATGATGATCCAATCTGACTTTCATATTTTTCAGGGGGGTTGGTATACCACCAACCAGATATATTATCAACCATCAAAAACTATCATCATTAACCATCATCATTAACCATCATCATTAACCATCATCATTAACCATCATCATTAACCATCATCATGAACCATATATAGTGGATTTACCCATTGAATGGCTACTATATGGATTGACATGGATTGACCATATATTAACCATATATTAACCATATATTTACATTATTTACCACAGTGGGGGGGTTTTGATGACCAAAGTTCCAGGCGAACCAGTACTACTTGCAGATCGGCAACGCAGTGCGCGTTGCCACCAGCTCCTTGACGCAACAGTCCGAAAACGCGCCCGGCTATCGGCTGCTATCCATTGATCAATGGCCATTTCAGGAACCTAAAATGGAGGTACCTACCATATATAAGGCCTGTTTTTCAGGCCTAAATTTCAGGGGATATCCCCACAAAATATGGCCAAACATATGGTACTAACGTACCTCCATCAATTGGATCCGGTTAAATTCTCACTGAGTTGAGAAATCTCGGTGTGTTTTACATAGGGTTGCTGGATGGGTTGCTGGGGGTTGCTGAGATTATTGTTCTAGTTCGCCAGTGGATCAGCAACCCGAAAATTCCCTACGTTTAGCAATATAAGCACAAGTAAGTTTTTGAGGTGGTGCCCCAGTGAGCGATGAATCTCGCGTTCAGCAAAGGGGGCCACATAACTCCAATTTCACTATGGTTTATGGTAGATATAGCATGATATATCGAACTACTTATTTATAAACCAAGCAACATAACTGGGGGGGGGCACAACCTTGTACCCTCTGGTAATTTAACGTAGCTATTGGAAATTGGCATTTAAGGTTGATTTACCTATCCAAAATGGTGATTTTCCATAGCTATGTTAATTTACCAGAGGGTAACCAGCTAGAAATAACTCATTTTTTTAGATTTGGATGTAATCAAACATTGTGATTTCTGGGAAATTCCCACACTCAACGGAGGTTTTAATAGCTGGGTTTCCATCATCGATACTGGGGTCGGTATGTTCCAGCCAGGTTTGATTGCCGGAGGGTATCTTATGCCATAAATCTGGGTGAATTATAACGACCTCACTGTTCTCCCTCACTGGAATCATGGTTAATAAGGGGAATCATCCCAAAATGGCCTTATTTCAGGTTAGTGAAATATTATAATTTAGCCAGATAAATGGGTATAGTTCCCCCAAACATCGAGTTCGATCTTTTTGGATGTTTGACGAGGGACGGTGGGATCGGAGTCCGCAAAGTCAAGGGCAGCAGATGTTCACTACACATTCATCAAAGCACCATTCCAGGTGTGGAAGTAACCTGGAGTCAGCTGTGAATATCTGTGAATTGTGATCCATGGAATCCATGGCCCATAACCACAATACATGCCATTGCCAAAACGAGAGTCTTCGTTTCCACATAGCCCGGGGCCTGGTCATCCCGCCGATTTAGATCTCACGAATCCCATAATGAAAAAAGTCATATGTAGCCTCTGGTAATCAAACGTGGCTTGAAAATCCATCATTTTACTGTATAGATGTGGAAACGTGTTTTTCACGTGTTGAAACATCCAGTTTTAGTATGTTAACTACCCTCTGGTAAACTAACATAACTATAGAAAATCACCATTATTAATGGGACAATCCACTATAAATCACCATTTTCAATAGCTATGTTAAATTACCAGAGGGTAGTGGATTGTCCAGCTAGCCGCAGCTAGCCATGCTAACCCCTCCACGGAGTTCCCAGTTTGATGTTTGATGGAGGTTGTAACTGAAGAAAGGCTGCGCCAGGGATATGGATACCGTGTATATATATATCTGGTTGGTGGTGACTGGAACCATGGAATGGATTAAGTATGACTTTCCAGAAACAGTTGGGAATGTCATGTCATCCCAACTGACTTTCACTCCATGATTTTTCAGAGGGGTAGGTCAACCACCAACCAGGTATACGGTATACGTATATATATTTATCTATTGACAAATCAACGATTCGGTACACGAAGGTATCCTGGTGTCGATAGAAATGTGGGACGTTCTTGTCTTGTAAAACCTGCCTGGAAATCGGCATTTCATGATTAATCAATAATCAATAGTGATGTGTTTTATGGTGATTAACAAGAGTTTGGGCAGCTTGAAACAACCAACACAGGTTCGAACAGCAATCTAGACCAAGACGGCAAGTAGCTCAAAAAAACTGTCAGTTCGGTTTGGATGCCGGCATAAATACACAAGCATTGATCAAGAGGGAACGAGGGGAGCATGTTTGATGTGAGAACATGTAGGAGGGTGGTTGTTTCTTTGAAGAACCCGGTAACCTTTTTAGTTTCTCAAGCACCTATACACGCTCTTCATGCTGATGCTAAGCTCAGGGACGCAAGTTGCCACCATCTCCACCATGAAATCTGGGGATTTCATGGGGTAACCATCGTGGAGACCTTTTCTTGTGCAGTGAATACTGGCTGGGTGTCTCTGAAAATGGGGCGCAAAAACAGGCGGATTCATTTACCCTTATAGTGGATTTTTCCATTAAGAATTGTGATTTTCAATAGCTATGTTGGTTTACCAGAGGGTATCTACCCGGCCAAAAAACATCCATTTCTCTACGCAGCTATGGGTCTAGGCATCCAATCCGCCCCAAACCTTTGGATTTTTGACAGTCGCATCCAAATGTGAAGCGAAGAAGCCGAGAGCCAACCTTGGTTGACCTTGCTTTGGGACGTACAAATGAGAGTCAATCAATGAGTCTAGTATGTCAATCAATCTGTTGCAATTCTGCTACTAGAAATGGTGATATTTGGGTGATATGTTCTGTGGAACTTCCACATGATATTGGAGGGATGGGATGATGGGACTGCATAAGATCCTTATTTGTTGATGCTTAACCAAGATCCAATGTTAATGATATTGAAATTTACTAACCTTAATGAGAATATACTAACCATTACAAGAGCCATATTACTCCCCATCAATAGCCATTAGTAATTGTATATTTGTCACCATTAATGCCATTAATCACCATCAATAGCCAGTATTGGCCATCAATTGCCATTATTAGCCACCAGTAATCACCATTAATGTGGGTAAAACAGGAATAAAGCATCCCCCAAATCACCATAAATAGGTGGTTTAAACCATTCCCAGTCATGGCTGGTAACAATGACATTGTTTTCACCGCATTAATCCCGATCACCATTCAACTTCCACGTCACCTACGCTAAAACACACGCGACGCGACTGCCGCGACGCGACTTCCAGGTCAAGTGGGTCTGGTGGTGACTCTCAACACGATCCTCGACGCCATAGACAACTTGGTACAGGCCCGCCGGTCACGGCAGGTCACGGCAGGTCACGGCAGCTGCCCGAATGAAGCCTCGGTTGACCATTTTTCGGCGGGGTCCATAGCCATGGGGATACCCCAATAGCTGGATGGTTTATAACATGGAAACTCCTTGTTTATTTCATGGAAAATCCCAAACAACTTAAATGGATGATGACTAGGGGTACCCCCATGACAAAACGGAAACCTGCAAGTGTATGGGGATTTTCAGCCCCAGTGTTTTGTTGGTGAAGTGTTGCTGGTTTGCCTCAGAATGAGTTTCTTTGGGTACCAACACGACGTATATTGAAATTGAAATGTATCCCTCATTTCTGGACAAGTCAGTATATCATTCTTCATTGTTTACATCTCTATGTTTCATTGGCCAATCCCTTTTTTATTCACCATGCATTGACCGTTTTTTTTTCAATATCCCAAAGGGTTTGGACTTTCCCTGTCGCATTTTTTGCACATGAAAACGTACAGTACATCCGAACATTTCTGCTAAGGTGGCCATCATTGGTATTCCCATGTTATTGTTGATTACATTCATGGGATGCCATAAAATCTGGGTAAATTTCATCACGACCTCACTGTTCTCCCGAGCCCTGGAAATCATGGTTAGTAGGGGGAATCATCCCCAGCCGAACTATTCAGATTAGTGAATTATTATAATTTGCCCAGATAAAATCTCCATTGATACTTCGATCCAGGTCTTCTTCACCATGTGAAAAAACATGGGACGTGTCCCATGGTTGTTTTATCCCATCAAGCCCACGGACTGCGTTGAAATCCCATCCCATGACGGATCCTAACGGTGCTGCCATAGGTAACATGGATCCCATTAATCTACCACAGTCATGTTAGCATTAATATACCAGCACCATGGATCCGTCATGGGCATTAGAACCCTCTGGTAATTTAACATAGCTATTGAAAATGGTGATTTATAGTGGATTTTCCCATTAAAAATTGTGATTTTCCATAGCTATGTTAGTTCCCAACACCATGGGTTTTCACGGCCAAGTCCCGCAACTGGCTGAGCCGTGCGTCTCGCCAGGGCAATAAAGGTCTTAACATCTTGGCGCCGCCCTCGCAAGCGGCCTTGGATGGAGCCTTGGACCTGGGACCAGATGGAAAGCCAACAGGCAAACCCAACGGGGAAATCTATACAATGTGAGGTTTATAACTCCAATAACTATGGTTTATGGTATTTATAGCTATAGTTACTAGGGCCTATAAACCAACTTATATCTTGGGGGCCTCACATTGTAGGAAAGCTTGGTGGCTCGGCCCAACCTTGGCTATTTTCATGGCTTAGCCTCTGGTTATGACTAACAGTTCGCCATGGTATAGATGGCCCATAGAAATAGATGATTTTCCCATTTATACCTCCATTTATAAGGGATTTTCTATGGCTATGTTAAATAACCGGAGAGTAATGGGTTAGTTCACTGGGCTAATGGGTTAGTTCACTCAGTTACTAAGCGGGATGAACCACCAAGTACCATAGGAAACCATAGGAAATCGCTTGGGAAACCATACGAAATTGCTTGGCGATCCCAGAAGGTGTTGTTTGTTTGTCAAAGGTTGATAAATGATCATCACCGAGCAGTAGGAGTGGTATAGAATGCTTATAATGGTGACATAATGGTCAAAGCTTCAAAAGAACAACAGAACCATAGGAAACCATCTGTGATGGTTAAATCCCATAAAATTCCTGATCCAAAGATCAAGAAAAATGTTCGATCCCTTGCCGCTCCATTTCCCGATTTTGGTCCCTACTTTCCAGTAATCAAACGTGGCTGGCTCCACAATGGCCCATTTAGTTCGATGGGTTTTCGCGAACGAAACCTCCATGGCTAGTGACTAGTGCGTTTTTTTTTTGCCAGCCATCATTCAAATCATGAAATTTCCAGCCATGTTTGATTATGAGAGTGTATTCGTTCAAATTAGCAATAATTATCCATGACTAGTACGCAGCAACAATCCTTCTATATCCTTCTTAATTCCCAAAAAAAATAGAAAAATCCCCATAGAATCCGCCTTGGATCATTGAAACGTCTCAGGGTTTCAGCAGTAAAAACCGCTTCAGAAAAAGGGTCCGATGGGTCCATTGGAACCCAGGGCTTCTGGCAGCCAAGAGCCAATGGGACGAGCTCCAACTTGCGTATGAGTTGGGCCCCCGGTCGAGCGGGTCGCAGCGAAGGCGTTCAGTTGCTTAAAAAAAGTGGCTGAACTCTATGGTGTTCAGGGTAAATATAACTATAGTTAATGGTGGTTATAGTCTGGTTGGTGGTTTCAAACATTTTTTATTTTCAAATGTTCCATTTCATATATGGGATGTCATCCTTCCCATTGATTAATATTGTTCAAGATGGATAAAACCACCAACCAGCTATTAATGGTGGTTATAATGGTTTATAAACCAACAAACATCACTGGTTTTCCCCATCCTGTGGCTTCAAGCCACAACAAATATGATCGAGGCTTCTTCGAAAGGGGGATCACCAAGTCACCATGAGTGATAAAATGTTCCATCTTCAATACTAAAATGGTCCAATGACTTGGAAGATTTGGGGGTACTTCCATTTTAGGAAACCTCCATATTGGGTTTAGTGTGTTGGCATTCAGAAATTGTCGCTTTCTTTTTCTGATATTTACCATACATATTTGAATCAACCGACTAAGGGCTAATTTAATCCTGTGACTTTTGGCTATTTTGGTGGCTATTGTTGACCTAACCATCTAAAAAAACACATTCTGAATGTTTATCACAAACCCCGTAGTTTTTCGCACTGAAGACGAACGAGATTTTTCTGGGTCATATTCAAGGAGACGAACGGAAGCAATGGCGCATTGGAGGATTTACGGATGAAAAGCCTTCAGAAAATCATCTATACATCTCCAACCTTGAATGGGTAGTTTAATCCTTTGGGGTTTTGTTCCTATGAATGGAAGATACAGGATGGTGCCCCCCAGTTATAAGTTGGTTTATAAACCCCATTAACTATAGCTATATCTGCCATAAATCATAGTTATGGGACTTATAAACCAACTTAGCTAATTATGGGGCACCACCTTGTAACCATAAAAGCAAGAGATGAGTTGTTTATGGACTATCAAAGATTGACGGTGATAAATGGATGCTTTTCCATCGCAGACGATCATCCAAATACGTCAAAACGGACCCCGTTCAATGGCTTGTACCGCAGCAACATGATTTATGCAGCTCTGCACTCCAAACGCCACCCTTCATGCTCCACGGCCCAAACTGCACACTCGAGACTTGACACTCCTCACTTCACACTCCACACGCTACCCTGACACTTCACACTCCACACTTCACACTATACTCTATGCTCTAAACTTCCCACTCTACACTCCGAACTCCTCACTTCACACCCCACACATTGGACGCGCTACACTACACGCAAGTCATGTGCGAGACTTCCCCGACTTTTCGCATGTCGGAGCTACAAAATCGGCATGTTCCTACAAGTTCCTGATGAACCCCAAAATCTGCCACCTCAAAATCGGTGTTTCGTGCGAGGCTTCCGTCAATTTTCATCACATGTCACAAAGTGCCATGTATGCCACGTAATTTGCGCGGTGTCACCACTTCACTCAGCCCGCCAATGCGATTCGCAAAAAATACGCAACACGACACGTCTAAAGTGCTGCGTGTGCCACGCAAAATGAACATGGACACCTCCAAAGTGCTGCGCCTGCCACGAAAAATACAACTTATGTTCAGAGAACCACGCAAAAGTATTGCGCCTGTCACACAAAATGACTTTTGAATATTTTCGACACTTTCTCACACGCAATGTGGGAGATGTAGGGAGATGTATGGAGATGTTATGTAGATGAAGTGAAAAGTTGAATTTGGCAGCAGTTCTTTGGGAAAAACCCTTCACAGGAGCTTTCGGGAAAAACTTTAATAAATCACAAAAATGTCAGAAAAAAATACATAGATTATCCCATTGTATTTTGTTGGAAAACAAATACACAAGAATCCGCCAAAGAACCATAGTTGGTTTTATTATATATATAGATAGATAGATAATATACATATATATGATATGATATATATATATATATAATATATATATATACAGATATACATGTTCCAATACATTGTCGCTGCTCCAGTATGTGGCAGGTGCTGCATTTCTAGGGGTTGGATGGGGTTTGTCGGCAAAGGGTTTTTGTTCTCGGCAATTACGCTCCCCTTTCGTTTGCCTTACAGCAGTAAAAGATGACATACTTGGTGGCTCATCCCACTTAGTAAGTGGCTTGTAACCCCAATTATAAGTGGATTAACCCTACTTATCCCATTTATAACTGGGGTTATAACCCACTTACTAAGTGGGATGAGCCACCAAGTCGGCACTTAAAGACACATTACCAACCGCAGCATCTTCTTTCCCTGTCTGTCTTCTACTTGCTTCTCTTTACCAGCTTTATTTGCCTCACGTATAGTGCTTGCTGCAAGAAGTTGACGTGTGGGGTTACTTGGCCCTTTGTTTTTCAGATGGCTGTATGTGGAAATTTAAATGAATTATATAGCTGGTTGGTGGTTTGGAACATGTTTTATTTTCCATTTCATATATGGGATGTCATCCTTCCCATTGACGAACTCATATTTTTCAAGATGGTTTAAACCACCAACCAGTCATGATCTTTGCATGTTTTCAGAACTTATTGGTATGAAAATTGGCGTATAGATCCAGCAGAAAATTGGGTGGAAATTCAAATGAATTATATATATATTATATAGATATGATATGTATAATATTCCGACTGCATTGTCTCACAACATAGATCAGAGAACTGCGGGAGCGAGTTGAATCCGATAGACAATACCCTCTGGTAAACTAACATAACTATGGAAAATCACCATTTTTAATGGGAAAACTCACTCTTTCAATGGCCATTTTCAATAGCTATGTTAGTTTACCAGAGGGTAAAACAGATCAATTTTAGAACTTTCTGGCACCGAGGTTTCCCCAGGTCCCATATACATATCGTATTCAATAATTCTACATTATCTATCTCATTACATCAACAAGAATTATGATCTGATCATATTATAATTATAATGACATGATATGACATGTGTTTATAATGAGGCAACTATTACAGATAGTATTGTCATTTATCCTTATAAACTATGATTATCATTATTATTATCATTTATTTGCTACAAGGATAAATGATAATACTGGCCTCTAATTTCCTATGAATCATATCGTTATCATTATCAATTTTCAATAATGATATAATATGATCATACATGATAATGATATCACCAATAAGTTATTGGTATAATTTAGAAATAATGTTAACTAAACCATCAACAAATATTATCATTATCATATATATATATACATAAATTATGATGATCATCTCAGCATCTCCAACCAAACATCAATTAAATCTTCGACGCCCTGCCCAGGCCGGCCGTGAGCAATATCAACGCCGTCACGGCTGTGGAGGTACCACCGAGACCGGACATCGAAGCACGTGCATCTGGGTAAATAGGCCATAGATATATATCATATTGATTTTAAAAAAAAAAAAACATTCATTGATAATATTTGATAATATTGTCCTGAATTGGGATATAGCCCACATACTTTTTTTCTATCTACATGTGTATATATATATACGTTAATTTCCCGAGATGCATCTTCCACTGATTTTCCCATGAAATATTGGGATGTCCAATATATGTTCTCTGAAAAAAACACTTCAAAGTTGATCAATGGTCCCCAAATCGATGAGTTTATGGTGGATACGTGGTGGATACAATCCCTATAAATCAGCAACAACAATAGGCAAGCATCAAGAATTGTTATTTATTTGTAATTATGCTGGTTTAGGCAATAAACATTGTAGTCTATTACCCTTCAACGGTGAGGGTTTAAGCCCAAAATCGTAGGTTCTTTGATTTAATCCCAAAAAATCATATCAACTGACCGTCAAAAATCTGCATGTCACCATCTCAAAAAATGTGGTATTTTGTTTGTTCCAAGGGGAAGTCAACAATCAGGATACCATTGGTTTTTTGGTGTTCTACCAACGCACCCCCGAAAAAATGTCGGCGACCATCCAAAATAGATGGTCAATACGCATGAACAATCATTACCCTCTGGTAAACATACAAAAAGCTATTGAAAATGGCCATAGAAATAGTGGATTTACCCATCAAAAATGGAGATTTTCCATAGTTATGTTAAATTACCAGACGGTAACAAGCCTTTACTGGTGGTTATTCTCAAAACCAAACGATGGTGCTATACCATGAAGAATGGAGATTTAGTCATCAAAACGTAGGGGATGCAGCCACCAAAATCTAAAAGAGTGCAAAGACTAAGACTTGAGTAGGAATAAACAGTGTGATGTAACGAACACAGCTGGTTTTCGATTGCCGTTTGGGGGGTTCGAGTATTCTCAACAAATATGGGATAGATAAAAATTTGAAAATGTGGATCGCGCTAGCAGGATATCCGTCACCGGACATTTTCTATCCAAGAGTTGGGATCATTGGGATGGTTACCTTCACCCTCCGCTTGAAAATTCCCCTTCTGAATCGTTCGTATCGGATATCCTCGACAATTCCCCAGCCAGATGACAGTGGGCACCCCCGCGATCCTTCATTGTTTTTGGGATGGCTCAACCACCGTTACCCTCTGGTAAACTAACATAGCTATGGAAAATGACCATGTTTAATGGGAAAACTCACTATAAATGACCATTTTCAATAGCTATGTTAAATTACCAGAGGGTAATGTGTTCATATTTCAGCGGTGGGTTGGATTGGTTCAAACCATTCACAGCTGGATTGGTTCACCTGCAAATCATGATATTTTCCCTCTGGTAATCACGCATGGCTGGCTGTGAAAGCCCCAAAAACAGCGACATAAATGTGCATCTGTTTGGTGGTTTGGAACATTTTTTATTTTTCCATATATTGCGAAGAGTAACCCCAACTGACTAATATTTTTCAGAGGGGTTGAAACCACCAACCAGGAATGTTCATGATGTTCGTGATCTTTGCATTTTTTCAGAAATTATTGGTATAAACATTCATTTGTGCATAGATCCAGCAGATGTCAATTTCTTCCAAGACTTTTACCCTCTGGTAAACATACAAAAAACTATGGAATTGATCACCATTTTATAGCTGGGTATATCAAGTATTTCTATGGCCATGTTCGCAAACTGTAAGCGTTTACCAGGCCGGGTAAATCCCAGTATAACATAATATATAACCATCATTTACCATCATTAACCATCATTAAGCATATATTAACCATCATTAACCAATCATTAACCATCATTAACCAATGATTTCCCAATGATTTCCCAATGATTTTACCAGAGGCTAGGTCTCCAAACGCAACATGCGCAACGGCAGGTGACCAAAATCGATCGACTTGGGACGGCCTTTCAGAGTTGCACGGCGCAAATCATCGGGTAAAACGACGGGAGGTTGTTCGCCTCTGGTAAACTAACATAACTATGGAAAATCACCATTTTTAATGGGAAAATCTACTATAAAGCACCATTTTCAATAGCTATGTTAGTTTACCAGAGGGTAGCCTCTGGTAAAATCATTGGGAAATCATTGGGAAATGATGGTTAATGATGGTTAATGATGGTTAAAGGCTGGGAAATGATTGTTTTTTTTTAATGAAATGAAGGTTAATGTTAGTAAAACAGTGAATATCTCCCAAGATCTAGTGTTTATAACCAATACCCTCTGGTAAAGGTTTACAGTGTGCTATTGAAAAATGGCCATAGTTAAATAGTTGATTTACCCATTAAAAACGGTGTTTGTCCATAGTTTTTTGTTGACGTTTACCAGAGGGTAAAAAGAACAGGGTTTGGTAAATGTCCCATTTTGGAGATTTTGAACATCATTTTCAATGATTCAAGTGTCTGTTGGAGATTAGATTAACCTATACTGTCAATGGCCATTTCAGGAACCTATATTGGAGGTACCTACCATATATAAGGCCTATGTAAGGGAATATCCCCACAAAATATGGCCTTATATGGTACAGTACCTCCATTTTAGGATCCTGGAATTCCCATTGATATACTGGTTGGTGGTTTGGAACACGGCTTTTATTTTTCCATTCAGGTGGGGATAATCATCCCAACTGACTTTCACTCCATCATTTTTCAGAGGGGTAGGTCAACCACCAACCAGTAATATACAATAATTCCAATAATGATGGTTAATGATGGTTAATGATGGCTATACTCTAGGTTAACCTTGGATGGGTAGTTTCAATAGATGAATCAATGGTGATTAATAGTGATTGACAATGGTTATGTGCCTTTCTGGGATGTGTGCGAGACCACCTGCGCATGGAAGAAAACAATCTCTTGACCTCTCTGTCCCGTGACATTTGTTCCTTTTGTTGTTGTCTCTTGCTCCATCTCTTGCTCTTGACTTCTCGTTTCCTTAACATCTCCTTCTCGTTTCAGCTCTTGCCCATGTTGTCTCTTTCTCGTGACATCTCTCAGCTGGAGGGCAAGATAGAGAAGACTTTGTGCCAGTTGAAGGGGCCTCGTCATTTGGAAACACATCCATGAAACAGCTCACACAACTTTTGGTTGACAAAGTGGGCAAGTTGGAGACTTCTTATGCGGAAAGCTTGAGGCTGACCAGGCACTTGGTGTTTAGAAAGAGATCCGCCTACTGAAGCTATGACAGTGTCCAAACAGCTTCACCAGGTGCAGCATGTGGAAAGCTCTTTCCCTGAGTGGTTTTTCTCCAGACATCTCTTTTCTTGGCAACTCGTGCTTCTTTCATCTCACTTTATTACCTTTTCACGTACTCAATTGCTTCTGTCATCACTTTCTCTTGACATATTTTTCAATGGGAATTTCAGGATCCTAATTTATATTGCCAAAAATATGGTAATTACTAACGTACCTCCGTCAATTGGATCCTGGAGATCTCCCATTGATTTTTTTTCTTGAAACCTCGTTTCAATGGATTGGTTACAACGGATTTTTTTAACCGGAAAACCCCTCTTTTTTCATGGGAAAATCGATGGTTTCCGGTTTCGATTTTCCCAACAAAACCAATCCATTGACAGTGTGGATATTGAACTAAGAATATGATCTTTGGGTCTGAAAGACTGCAGTATACCTCAGCACCATGTTGATTGTTTCATGGGAAAAATGATGTTCCAAACCCCAGGATTTTCGGCATCCCATCAGGCAAACCTGGCAGGCTGGAGGTTCTCCGAGCTGAGAAGCGGAGCTGGTAGCTGGTAAAATCGTCGCGACGATTTTCCAGCAAGCCACGTCAGATTTACTGGTTGGTGGTTTGGAACATGACTTTTATTTTTCCATATATTGGGAATAATCATCCCAAGTGACTAATATTTTTCAGAGGGGTTGAAACCACCAACCAGTTTATATCGTTTGATTACCAGGTATTTGAGATTTTATTACTCGTTGGTGCAAGCAGGAACATGGCTGGATGACATGACTTTCGCCCGGTGAAAAAATGTCATCATCCCAACTGACTCATATTTTTCAGAGGGGTCGGTCAACCAGAAACCAGCTTCAGATTTACCGTACATGGTTTTGGTACCTGAAAATCGTGGATGAAGCCCCAAAAAAAACAGAAACCAGGCATTTTGCATTTGCGAAAAAGGTTAACTGGAAAAAAAGGGCCGTCAAGAAACGAGTTTCCGGAACAAATCCGAAAATTAAATTTTATGATTTATGATTCTCAATCGGTTTTTTTTTTTAAGTGGATCAACAAGAGAATTGTGCAGTTGACCATGAAAATATGCATGAAACAGTGCATGACATGGGTGATGAAATCCGGGAATGATGCTGACATGATGGTGCCAGACCGAAGGGTTTGACACCAGGGGTTCTGGTCACATCAACAGCACCGTCCCAGAGGACCCCATGACCACAGCTCAGGTCGCTTGCTGGAGATCGTCAATATGTACGAGACGGTGGCGTTTGAAGTACGCACCACCACCAGCCCAAGTCCCTTGAGTGACCCCGTGGTCGTGCGAGAAGTGCCCATCCACACAATTCAAGTGGCACATCAACAGCCACTGGGAAAGCATTTGAAGCTTCCGGGGCCCCATTTGAGCAGTGACTGCTAACCCCTGTTGGTTCATGATTGATACTAGCCATTATATTGAGGATTACCATATTCCATGAAGTGTGAATCCTTCTGAACCAGCCAGCCAGGAGAATGGAATGGCACCGGGTTTTGAATAGTTTTGAACACTGCTCATTTGAAAATATCATTGTCCATTGAACAGATAACTGGTTGGTGGTTTGGAACATGTTTTATTGTTTCCATATATTGGGAATAATACTCCCAACTGACGAACTCATATTTTTCAGAGGGGTCGGTCAACCACCGACCAGATGTCGATGAATGTCGTATGTGAGGGAAAACTAGAAGCCGACCCTCGGTGCCAATATCGGTTGCCCGTGGTTTCCACGGTGACATCCATGGTGAAAGGCGATGTTCACTTGTTCTCTTTGAGCATTGCTAAGATACCCTCTGGTTACAGTATGTCAAAATAGCGAACTGGAAAATGGCCATTTAGTTCGTGAGTTTTCCCATGAAAAATGGTGATTTTCCATAGTTATTTAACATAGCCATGGTATAGATGGCCCATAGAAATAGATGGTTTACCTATTAAAAATTGTGATTTGCCATGGGAAATTGCCCATTTCTAGATGTTTACCGTTCTTAAAAATGGTGATTTTCCATGGCGAACTGTTAATCATAACCGTTAATGGTACATCCAAGAAATATTCACTCAAGAAACACGAGAGGGTTTTTCGAAGATGGCACTCGAAAATCCGCCCGGAAAAATCCCTTTTGCAAAAATGGATGATTTGGGGTACCATTTTGGGTAGCCCTAAAAATAGGAAACCTCAATGACTCAATGATGCATCTTAAGCAAGTGATATGTGTTTGCAGATGTTTGGTAACGTTGCCACATGTTGCCACTCTGTTTGCAGCAATGTGGTAAAACCATGCAATTTGCACCATCTCCCAATCATCACCATTTTGATAGGTGGTATAAACTTACCACTCCCAGTCATGAGTGGTTTATGGCATTGTTTTACCCACATTAATTATTATTAACCACTAGTATCACTATTAATCACTATAATTCTTAGATCATCATCCCATTAATCAATTGATTATCCCATTAATCACCATTAATCACTCGTTTTTTTTAATCATCACCCTTCAACCATAAACCCCCGTTTTTTCACGAACAGGAAAGCCAATGCCGCGAAGATCGCTTCGGTGGCCAATCTCGTGGCATATTCCAACGGCTCCAGTGACGACTTTGGAGGCGGTTGATTTTCATTGTGAAAACCATTGGTCAATGGTGATTGATAATGGTTCATAAGGGTTAGTAATGGTTAGTAGTGGTGATTAGTTATTAATGGTTATTACTAACTAGTAGTCATGGTTACTAAAGGATTAAAGGTTAGTACTGTTTATTCATAGCGTACAAAGTCGGCCCCCTGGTTTTCGATAGCTAAGTTGGTGAACATAACGCCAATAATTATGGTTTATGGTACGAATACCTTATAACATCTTCGAACTATAGCTAATGGGTTTACAAACCAACTTATAACTGAGTGGGCCCACATCGTAACCATTTAGCCAAGGGAAATGGGACAGTAATGCTTAATATCTGTGCTTTGACCATGCTAAGTGGGATAACAAACAAAACCTCATTTCGACGTCTGGAATCTTGGCTACCAGGGATAACCATTTCAAAACAGCCATCTGTCAGGTTAGAGAATTTATAGTTTATCCAGATTAAAGAGAAGCTATAGTAATTACTGTAATAGTGAATTCTTGTAGTTTATCCAGATAGAACTGATAATCAGCGAAATGATCATAGCCATCACTAGTGATGATAACAAAATACTCGTAATAACTATTATATGAATGGTGAAACATGGTTTAATCATTACAAATAATGGGACATTAATGGATAATGGCTACAAATCTACGAGGCATTTGTGGACGGGCAAATTGCAACACGTCAAGCAGAATACGAAGACTTGATGGCTGCCAGAGGAGAATTGCCCAGCTGGAGTATGGACGCACCAATCCGGTGCTTGCAAGCCGTGGTTTATCAAGAAAGCCATGGCGCATGGAACTGAGAAATTGGCTTCCATGATAGGAGTCTCATATTGGTTGGTGGTTTGGAACATTATTTGTCCATTCACTTGGGAATGGAAAATCATCCGAACTGACTTTCACTCCATCATGTTTCAGAGGGGTTTGGGTTGAAACCACCAACCAGTCATAAGTGATGCTCGTTCAAAGAGTCCTTGTTTTTGTTTGCTTGCTATTTAACCTCCAGTAAATTAACAGTTTGACCCTGCCAGTCATCGGGGTTGGAAGACTAGTTTCCACTACAAATTGGTCATTTTCAGGGTCAACATGTTAATTTACCAGAGGGTAACCATGGTTAACCGTTAACCATCTTCATGGATTTATTGGGATAATCATAGAGCGATAGCACAGCGTTTTTAAGGAGAACACAGTGGTGCGGAACAGTAAGGACAGCTTGGGATCATCGATAAGATGGGATGGTAATTGGGATGATTATCATGATGTTTCATGATGATTATCCCATCAACATGGTGATTTTCCATAGTTATGGCATAGATAATCATAGTTATTGGGATGATTACTACCTGGTAAACGTTTACATAACGAACTGGAAAGATCCACCATGTTTCATGGGAAAACTCACGATTTCTATGGCCATGTTCAATAACTATGTTAGTTTACCAGAGGGTAACCCTCAAAAAGGAATATGATCAAGCTTATTTTAATACCAGATGGTTTTAACTTTCAAAATGGATGGTAGTTGGGACAATAATGTGGATATGATATGATCTAATGGGAATATATTATATTGGGGAATAGAATGGGTTTACAATCCATTGGATGGATTGGTTTTCACCACACACGGCCTGCTGTTTCGCGTTTTGGGCTTGTACTTGGATTGACCACAGAATCAACTAGCAATTAGACTTTTTGTAGGATCAACAAAGCAGCAAGAAAAAAAATATACCCTCCAGTAAATTAACATAGACCCTGCCAGATAGGAATTGGAAGATTAGTTTCCATTAACAATTGGTGATTTTCAGGGTCTATGTTAATTTACCAGAGGGTACACAGAACCAACAGTCGGTCAACTAAGAGTTTAAGATTGTGATTTTATATATTTGAATGTGATACAGCCATGGAATAGTCGCTATATTCAGTCAACGTAAGTAAGCCAACGCTTGGTTCATTGTGTATTCATATGTGCAGTTAGAGTCGTTTGTGAACCAATTTAACAAGCTAGGATGCTGGTCTTGTACTTTTAAATAGTCCTTATTTCAATGGTCTGCAAGGGTTTTCACTTAAAAACATTGGACAAGGTTTACTTGGCTAAGGCGTTTTTCTCGTCCATGCGAAGCATGAAGATTTCGGGGGAAAGCTCCGACTCCAATGGATTACCCCCTGGTAAATTAACATACCCTCTGGTAATTTAACATAGCCATGGAAAATCACCATTTTTTATGGGAAAACTCCCTATAAATGGCCATTTTCAATAGCTATGTTAGTTTACCAGAGGGTAGACCCTGAAAATAACCCATTTTTAATGGAAACTAATCTTCCAAGTCCTATGACTGCCAGGGTCGAACTGTTAATTTACCAGAGGGTATATACCATAATTGTCCTTATTCAGGACAAAAAAGAATTGGAAAAGTATGATCATCGATAATCATCGATCATGAAATTACGATAAATGCCGTATGGTTTGTCTGATCATGGTGTTTTTCTGATCATTTGCCGTTTGTGGGTAGATAACCCAACTAAATCAGACAAAACCATCTATTCACGACACTCAAGAACTGATTTTAGAGGGAAATCTGAATCTTTGGGGCAGAAAACTCAGCGCCGCTTCATGGTGAATTTCCTGGGCGTAGATATCATAAGGTACAAAAAACGTGCCGAGTGATCTCCCAGGCGCAGATCCAACACAGTAAAAAAGGCCAGTGGTTGCAGGCTACACGTTTTCTGCGTGTTATATGATTTTTATTGGTGATTTCAAACATGTTTTGTCCATTTCATATATGGGATGTCATCCTTCCCATTCACGAACTCATATTTTTCAAGATGGTTAAAATCACCAACCGGAATTGTATATATAGGATATGATATGGAGGTGTCCTAAAATAGGGAGATCCCCAGTCACCATGGGTTTCAATACTAAGTCATAGTCTAATGACTTGGATGGTTTGGGGGTACCCCCATTTTAGGAACCCCCCATGTGTATAATATTAAGATGATGTACTACTTGATCTTAGATTCTTAGATGTTAAATATGATACACATTACAGTAACTTAAGTCAGCCCCCAAAAAAATTAGACATCTAAATTTATCACTATCTAATTTCAATCTATAGAATCAAGATGTACATAGATTTACCCCCCATATGATAGTATTAAGATAGATCCATTTGAACGCATCATAAACAGGAAACTTCAAATGGAAACCAGTTTACTAAGTATTTAATATTCATGGATCATCCTATTTTCAGATAGATCCATTTGAAACAGTTTGCCATTTAACAGGATTTTCCATGAAATACCCTCTGGTTATGACTAACATAGCCATGGAAGCCATGGTCCATAGAAATAGATGGTTTACCTATTAAAAATGGTGGATTTTCCATGGAAAATGGCCCATTTATAGATGGTTTACCTATTAAAAATGGTGGATTTTCCATGGCGAACTGTTAGTCATAACCAGAGGGTCATCGTCGCCAGGAGTCGATTTGGTGAACCAGACCAGCGCCTCGTCGCGAGATGGGGAAGAGCGACTGCGAATAGAATATCTCTGTGGTTTAAGATGCTGTACTACTGAATAATACTGTATATATATATGCATATACATGTGTGTATATAATAATATATATATACTGGTATATATGTATATATATAGTATTATATATATATGATAGATATATATATATATATGGGACCCCGATGCCTTTATTTTCATGGTCGTCCCTGAAAAATGGTGGCCAATCGTCCTGCAAGGCAGCCAATCCTCTGAAAATCAGTTGTGGCCATCGGGAGATCTTTCAACGGAGGGCTTTCCATGGGAAAATCTGGGTAAATTATAACGACCTCACTGCGACCTCACTGGAAATCATGGTTCGTAAGGGAAATCATCCCCAAATGGCCTTAATTCAGGTTAGTGAATTATTATATATAATTTACCCAGGAAAATGATGATAAAATGGTGGATGTTCCATTGCTATGTTTGTCAGAGGGTATTGCTGTTGAGGCGGATTGATCCCAACTGCTATGAGTGATTGCTTCTAGAAGGTTACTGTAAATAGCTTTGTTAAACATGTGAATTAGCTTTAAAAAAAAATGTGAAGATGTGAATTAGCTATGGTAAATTTTGATAGCTATGATTTAATAGCTAAATCACCTGTTGTTGATTTGGTTTTGAACTCACCCACAGTGGAAACAATGAAACTAATCAACCAGTTTTTCATGTTGAGCCCAGTCATATGTTTCGTTCCCCAGGCGTCACGTGCCACCCTTTACAGCTACACTGTCTCAAGAGGAGTCAAGATGCATACAAAATACACCGTGGTTCCTTTACTGAAGTATCGCGTCATTCCACGGAACTTCCAAACATGTTGAAGAAAATTTAGATCTGAACCACAGGCTTGTGCTGATTTCCAGCGATATGTTCAATCATAGTCTTCTCGTGTTTTGCGATGTTTGACCACGTCAAATTCCCAGCAAGTCTCAGCAACCTCACTACGGATTCATTGGAACATGGTGAAAACTAGCCATCACCTCCAAGATGGTGACAATTCACGACCCACAAGTCCGCGAAGGGTTGCAAAATTAGCCATATTTTTGCTACTGTGATTTTGAACCAGACCAAGTTACATGTAAATGTGTAAGTTATTTGAGCCTTACCGATTTGAACCAGTAGAAGTCCGTGGATCTAGAATCTAGATTAAGAACGTGATTCCATACAAATGTACATAGAAATCCCCTTGAGATAGCAGTTCGTAAAATCATGTAAAATCCGATTCGAAAATTGAGTAATCATGTCAACCAATTATCTATGTTGGGTGCGAATATACATATGTATATAATATATATATATATACGTATATATCATACACACATACATATATAATTCTATTATATACATGCATACATGCATTCATGCATCCATACATACATCCATCCATCCATCCATCCAAACATACGTACATCATATATTTAGATGTTTTTTTTGCTCACGACGCCCCTACCGGCCCTGGGGAATTTGACACTTTTTGCTGTGTCGTTCACG
>Ga0126342_10002558_pt1 | contig 28606 bp, 25 predicted proteins | sample Cyp1metagenome_FD_92528 | JGI IMG/M metagenome (GOLD analysis project Ga0126342, IMG submission 92528) | Coral microbial communities from Lord Howe Island, Old Settlement Bay, Australia - Cyphastrea 1 metagenome | ecosystem: Host-associated > Invertebrates > Cnidaria > Coral ... | reverse complement strand
TGGGAATATGATGGGAATATGATGGAAATATGATGGAAATATGATGGGAATATGATGGAAATATGATGGAAATATGATGGGAATATGATGGGAATATGATGGAAATATGATGGAAATATGATGAGAATATGATGGAAATATGATGGAAATATGATGGGAATATGATGGAAATCTGTGAACATATCCCCTTTGATATTCCATATGGACCCGGTCCTGTCACTCGCCGGGCCATACTGGGCGTCACCGGCGAGCGCGCTTGAGATGCCCCGTTTGTTGGCTGCCAGGATCAACTCGTTACCTCTCGCACGAGCAAACGACGCAAGTCAGGTAACGAGTCACATCAGTCACATCCCAAGTGTTTTCTGCGGACGGTCAGGTGGTTTCAAGATGCTTCAAGGTAAATGGGTATCTGTTTTAGTTGTGAGATGTTGTGAGATGTTGTGAGATGTTGTGAGATGTTGTGAGATGTTGTGAGATGTTGTGAGATGTTGTGAGATGTAAGACAGCTACACATTAAAAAAACACGGTGATGATCTACCATCAGATAAACATTATCTGACTTATGTATGAAGTTGTGAGATGTTAGTGTGATGACATACGTTGACTTCATTGGGATCCCTTGGGGAAGGCAGTTTTGAAAAATGGCACCTGGCAGTGCACCTCCCATGTCACATCGCATCAAAAACCAGCAACTTTAAGCTGGATTTTGTTGAGGATTTAGAGAGTCTGAATCAAAGGATTCAGAATGATTTTTAGTTAGATTCAGTTAGATTTCTACAGTTTCCACTAGTTTCCACTGGTGATTTCAGTCCACGAAGCACCCGTGAGGCTTCTGGTGCAGTACATCATGTGTGATCATATTGGCATTGAAGATAAATCAGCCAACTCCACATTCCATCTGGTCAGCAAGCAGGGCTCCCCTACAGCCATTCATGATTTCGCGCCAGAACCTAAGTTTCAAGGTGTTATCAATCATCGCTATATCATATTTGCCAATCGTAAGGTTCATGTGTTACATTTCCCGCTCTGGTGATGTTCAAGGGTTTCTCTCGTCACGCAAGGCCTGAACACAAAAAAAAAACTGTGGGGGATGCGGATGCAAAAATTGACCTGATTCGACGCGTTGCTTCCTTGAATCATTGAAGGGCGGGTCAAAATTATTGACCCCGATTTGAGTTTCTATAAATGAAAAAAAAATCTGGGGCCATTAGTACCCCCGTGTTTTAGCCATGTGGATTGATTTACATCCCCATGTTCATTGGTTATACAGTTATACTATACTAAGTTATATTCCCATGTACCTTCCGGAAATCACACATGGCAATGGAAAATCCGCCATTTATAGATGTTCTTTTCCATTAAAACTTCCAAGGTATGAAGGGGAGTTCCCATTGCTACCTTTGACGGGCTTGATGCTTGGTCAATCCCCCGTAAGACCTTCAGGGCTTGGCCCAAAGCCGGTTGCTTGGGTTTGAGTGTCTGAAAATAGTAGCACCAAAATCTAAGTTTGGGGGATACCCTCTGGTAAACATACAAAAAGCTATTGAAAATGGCCATAGACATAGTTGATTTTCCCATTCAAAATGGTGATGTTCCATAGTTATGTTAGTTTACCAGAGGGATATACCATCTTCAGACACACCAAAGACATACAGTAAGCTGGTGGTGTTCCATGAATACCCAAAAGATATCCCCAGAAAAACACCCACATGAAATGATTTATGGATCCCAAGTTCAACATTCCCTGATATCAAATACAAACGAAACCCTGGCTTAGCATTGAATCTTTTCTTTGGTCCCTTGTGGAGGTATTCAATAAATTCTAACATCAATACTATCCCCAAAATGATAGGAAAACGGATTTATTACATTCTTTAACTATCTTAATACATCTTAATACATAGAATGCCATCCAACTTCTATCCTGTTATATAGAGGTTGCTATAGGGGGATTATTCTACCTGCCGCTGAGAAACGCCTCCTCGACGCCATTTGGCGCCAAGGCCAGCGCTGCACTCATCACGGACTGAGAGTTGCGTGGCAGTTGCGTAGCTAGAGCATGGTTCCATGGTGGGTTACCATGGGCAACCCCAAGACCATGGTGCTGCTCGAACCATGGTTTCAATACTCAAATTGCCCAAATGGTCAAACAACTTAGGTCATTTGAGGGTATGCCCATTCATTCTAAGAAACACTTGCATGGTGAATTTCACTCTTCAACGTATCTAAATCTACGTAATACCAAATAATTTAAGGCAATGGTATGTCAATTAGAGGCAATGGTATGCCAAAATTATCCAAATTTCAATGGAAATATCTAAGCTACATGGTACCACTGACACACTGGAAGCACAATTCAAGGTGCGTAAAAACCAACTTGAGGTTTACGTTCAGAGGTCTTCGTATACTGGAATTGCATACGAAGTCCGGGATAGTGGACTTCACAAGGCCGAGTCCAAAATGAGGTCTGTGGAAATGTGTGACGCCACTGTACCTTTGATCCTTCGACCTTTCTCGGAGCATTTCTTGGATTTTCTTGGCATGCTGGATGTTCTTGGTGGTGGTGGTGGTGGTGGTGCTGGTGGAGGGCCCAGTGGTACCCCATCAGCAAAATTCCATAGATCTCATTGATCCCCATTCCAAAATTGCCAAAATTGATCCACCGTCTTTCGAGGCTGATTTGGTTTACAAACCCCCATTTTCGAGGCTTATGTAATTACATTCCCAATGATTCTTGGCATCACCATTTGAGGGTGTCCAAAGGTCATGGAGGTACCCCCAGTTCTCATCCATTTGAATGTCGGATTTTCCAAAACCATCGTCTCTTGCAGTACCCCCATTTATGGAAACCTCCATTTCTTGGCCAATCCCTCCATCTCCGGTCCTCCCTGGTGGGTGCCATTAGCCAAGGAGCAGATCTTAATGCCACGGAACGCGCCTGCACCAGGCGATGGATCGGATCGGCTTTGTTTAGGAAAATTGAAACCGGAAAAGCCATGGTCCCAGCACACTTACCCTCTGGTAAACTATCATACATAGCTACTGAAAATTGCCATCTATAGTTGATTTATCTATACAAAGTGGGGATTTTCCATAGTTTTTTGTATGTTTACCAGAGGGTATGGGAACCCACTTTAGATTTCATGGCAAACCAAGTCTGCGATTGCACGGACACGAGGGATGTCATCCAAAGATGTCACCTTCCACCTTGGATAAGCGTGGATGCATCCCCCGTGAAGAGTATGATGAAATGAACGTGAAGCCAATGAAAAACAGCGTAAAAACAAAAATAGAAAACATGAAACTTTACGAACTTCCAAGAAAAATCTGCAATCACTGCAATCTGCAACACTGCACAAACAGCTCTGTCCACCCCCAAGGCCTGTTTACAGCACGCTGCCAGCAGCACACTAAGCTTTGGCACTTGAAGCCCACAGGAGGCAGCCTGAAGCTCAGGCAAAAACCACCTTCGAAGACTTGTCACATTGAAATCAATGGAAGAGGACTGCATGGCATAAAATAAGATCCCTTATATCACTGGATTGGATTAAAAGAAAATCTACAGGAAACCATGGTTTTTACTATCAAATATAGAGTTTTCCTGTAATTTTTCCCATAATCCAATTCTATGATTATATTTCCATTGCAATCCGCATGATATAATTACATCATATTATATCCACACTATATATCCACATGAAGGTTGGTCTTGTAGCCCCATTCTTGTTGGTTAATTCCTATTGATTGTTGAGAAATATCACATTGCTGTGGCAAACACAATAATAAACCTAATTGGGATCGCTTTACCACCCCATGTCTGGTAAGACTGGGTAAACCTTATCATTGGGTTTCCATTACCCTGCTGTTCACCTCTTCATAGATATGGTGTTTACCACCATGTGCAGATGATTTTCCTGGCTAAGCCATGTTTTCGATATCTTTTTCTTACTGGTGCTTAGTGGGGAATGGATGGGAATGGGGGAATGGGATTATTATTGATAGTTATTGTGGATCATTCCCTCATTCCCTGCTAAGCATCAGTAAGTTTTGTATGTTTACCCTATGGCCCTGTGGTATATCTCTCTTCATCTTCATGGCATCCCGCGCGGAACACCTGCTCCGTAAAGCGCAAGCAATGCTCTGTGAAGTCATTGGGGTGGCACGCATGCCATGCCTGGCGAAAAAGGCTGCAGCGTTCAATATACAACCATAAACACGATACTGGTTGGTGGTTTTAGCATGTTTTAACCATATTAGTCAATGGGAAAGACATCCCATATATGAAATGGAAAATAATCCAAATGTTTGAAACCACCAACCAGTTGAAATTTGGATAATTTCGACCATATTTGGACCCCATACGCCTAAAAGCTTCGAACATATCAAGGTGTTCACTTATGCAAATCTGTTGGTAACTTGTAGGAAAGTAATGAAACACTGCCGGCTTGTTCAAACTTCTGATCGGGATTTGAGGCTCTCGTTTTCATGAGATTTCTTCAGAATCTGCTTCAAGGTCAATCAAAAAAATATTACCTCAAAAGAAGAGGCAAGCACTGACTGGTCCTGGGTAACTTGCAGCTCCATCAATCATACTAGCAAGAAAAGACATGAAAAGACGGGGTATCTGACTATCTGATGTGATTAAACACAATATTGTCAGAAAAAAACATAAATTAACGCTGCTATTTACATCCATTTATCATTGGTCTAAAAAAAACAAAACTGGATCAACCAACCACTTGGAATTGGTTTGTCTGAAAATATGGTATCCCCTCAAAAACATCGGTTTTAATAGAGAATATATGATGATAAAGCACTGGATTGAATAGGGAATAACCATCAGATGATGTAAAGAACATGCTAGTTCTCCAGCCCGTCACTTGATCGGGTCTTCGGTCCCCAGCTCCCAGAGGATAAACACCGATCCAGCCAGAACGTCGCCAGCCAGACCCCGAGAAGACCCAGAAAGGTCGTAATGGGCAGCGCAAAGTTCTGCGCCAGTGATCCCCAACAGTTGGCCGTCGCCAGAAATAAAAGAACCAGCAACCAACTGAAAAACAGCCAGTGATTTGCCAGGTTTTTTTGAAATCCGGAAATATGGGAATGCCATAGAAATTGCCACTTAAATCACTTTTGACTTGTTCCATGCAGGACAATCTCCACATCAACTTTCCAGGCGCAATCATTAATGTTTCTAGAGCCTGCTTTGTTGTTACCATCACGTCCCTTTGGTGAAATAGAGGGGCCGGTCAAACAAACCCTACTATAAATCGTAACCATGGGTTGATCAACAGGAGCCTCAAACCCAATCTTCATCAATCACCAACAATGAGAAATTTGGGAATCTATGAATTGGTTCTTCAAAACAATGGTGCCAGAAATCATGATGCTGTGACCTAGGGTTATACTTCCATCAATATACAAATAATCATCCTGAAGTAGATAGACTATGGATGTTTCAAAGATCTTCCCATTTTTTTGTGAAGTTAGGTTTAAATTGCTTGAAGTTTCCATCTATGATAATTCATGTCATATTCTATGTGCTCCAGAATGACTATGACTATGACCTGGTTGGTGGTATACCTACCACTCTGAAAAATTATGGAGTTCGTCAGTTGGGATTATGACATTCCCAACTGAATGGAAAGTCATAAAATTCCATGGTTCCAAACCACTAACCAGATTGTTATTAACCATAATTAGCCCTTATTAACCATGATTAAGCATAATTTACCATCATCAACCATCATTAACTATCATTGAACCAGATGACTCTACTTCCTAATCTTAGAACTGCCATAGCTTCCGGCGCCCGCCAGGATCTCCCACACTTTTGGTGGCCCAGGGATCGAAGGTAGTCACCTGACCATGAGTCGACCGAGACGGCATGTCATGTGAAGACCAATGCTTGAGGAAAAATCGGTAAACATCGCCGTGTTTTAGTAGGTCGATCATTTTAAATCATCTACCCTCTGGTTATTTAACATAGCCATGGAATGGATGGTCCATTTATAGATGGTTTACCGAACTCCATGGCTATGTTAAATAACCAGATAGTACTATTATAGGCAATGTTCATCCATTGTCCATTCACATATACTGTTGAATAACCAGAGGGTAATGTGGATGTGGATGGATGTTTTCTTATCATGGTCTAAGAGTCTATGTGAGAAAAAGATAGAAAAAGTAGAGTGAGGACAAGATAGATCGCAAATCTGTAAGTCTTGTATCATGCGTTGGTCCTGTTTTACTTCGAATTCTTTTGAGGCGCGCTTGTTTTACTTCGAAAACACCACCAGTCAAAGCAAACGGCATCAGAACAGTGAAATGTGTGAAATGTGCCGAATCTCTCATAAGTATGGACTGTCATCCCAGAATCAAACGGTAGATCAACTTTGAAGATCTGATGGTTTTTCCGTTTTTCTGAACTGTTTGATCTCATGAATCCTATCCTCCTGGGCATGAACATAACATCAAATATATTCTATGAGGGTATATCCTCAATAACAAATATATCATATGATAATATATATATATATATATATATCATATGATATATGATTGTTATTGCATGTCAATATGATTGGATAACATATAACATCAAAATAATCATATTCGCCCACACCTCAATATCCAACAAATGTCCTTCAAAACTTTCCGCTGTGGACCTTGGGCTTCCCAGGCTTCCCGACCCAAGACTGGAACAAAGGCACCTAGGAAGAAAAATGGCTTCAGGGGGCCAATTAAGGCCTCGATTTTAAAAATAAAACACAATTTGAAATTGCGTCACAGATTTCTGAAACCAGGGCATCAAATTACATCTCCATCCTGGAATTCATACATCGTGCTATGCTTACTGGTGCTAAACGCAGGGAATTTTCGGGAATGATCCCAGTCATCACTAGTAATGTCATCATCCCAGCAACCCCCAGCAACCCATCCAGCCACCCTACGTAAAACGCACCAAGACCTTCCGTCGATCGCTGAGGAGCTTGCTATGACCTCCTTGGTCTGCTGCAAGGCCTCAACGACTCGCTGGTTTGGTATAAAGTGGCCCCTTTTGCGCCGGTGAAAAGATGAGATGGTTGACATGTTGAACACAGAAGACACCAAGGATTTAAGATGATTTAAGCATCTAAAATCGCTTCATACTGGGGATATGATGTATATATATATGATATATATATATATATATAAAATTGATATGATGGTTGCAGCACAGAACCGCTATGACATGCTCTCACTATGAACTCCTCAACAAGCCACGAATGCTCGAGCCAGGCTGGGGTCTTCAAGGCCCTCTATCACGCCAGGTTTCACAGTCTTCCATGCTGCAAAGGCCTGGAAACACACCCCAATTTGGCGAGACCGCACCCGTCCAAAGCCTTTAGGATCCTTTAGGGGAGCCTGTTCCTTCACCAAGCTCCCCTACTTCGACGTTTGGAGCATGAGCCAGCAAGAGCCTCATGTTCGGAGACTTGTGTCAAAGTGCCACAGTCCAAGTGGACATACGATCAGCGAAATCATCTACCCTGGGCTCCGCTGGGTCTTATTTCTTTACCCATCCTATGTTCATGGTAGGTTGAACGAGTGTCAGAAAATAGCTGGGGATCATCATCACCATCCCGAACTTTTTCTTGGTTCAAACCAGCACAATTGATGGTGATGAACCACGCCAGGAGTCACATACAAAACAATTTTCAACCAAAGAAAACATGCAAACCTATAGGATTCAAGGTCAGTCAGCCAAATTAGCAAATTGAATCATATGCACTAAACCACACTAAGCCAGTGAAAATATGAAAGTGAAAAAATACATAAACATGCTAGATTCCAACTGTAAATCAACAGACGATATCCAGCCCTCTGAGGTATTTGCTGGAGGAGCTGTAGACCTCAGTGGTTGAGTTCGAAAAAGTTGGGGGAAATGTATGGAAATGGTTCATAAGAATCATAACCATGATAATTTTTACCCATAACCATGATAATAAACCAATCACGTACTGTATTTGGTATATACACATTTTGAGGCACCAGTCTTTTAGTGAATGAGTTTTTAGATAAACCATGTGTTTTCTTTCGCCAATTGGTGGATCTATTTATCAAAAACCAGCATCGATGGAGAAGCCATGGCTTGGTGGATGCAGCCGCAGGCTTCCAGAGGAAAATAACAAATATAGCAATCTCCAAAAACATGGAAAATCAAAATCCTACGAAAATAAGGTTCATTGTGATAAATGACCTTTTACTGCGCTATCTTATTGGCTGGTGCTATAGGTGCTATAATTCGCTTGAAAATAGATCAGTGTGTTCGAATTGATCATCCAATGCAGTGCCTAACCTCCATGGAAAGGTTCAGCACAAGTGCTCCGCAGTTAGTGTGAGTACCATGGGGATTGTATGTGACAATGGGAAATGGCACTGTTTATGGATGATCTTCCATTAAAACCTCCATTAACAGGGGATTAATATTTCACAGAAATTTGAATCATATCCGGAAGATGACTTTGAAGATGACTTTTTCCCTGCCCGTGTTGAGGCAAACTCAACCAATGATGAGAGCAGCTCCGGCCCACAAGAAACACGAGAGGAATGTTTTCAGGAATTTCCTGGGTCAGCAAGTGGCACTTTCACCTTCAATATTCACTCCCACATGCTAGGCGGCAGTCCTTCCCTTTTCGATTGAAAATATATACTTGGTCGAACTCACGTGGTTCCCTAACAAATAACTGGAAAATTATAAGATTCATTTAGTAAATTTAGTACGTTCTAAATAAACCCGGCGGTCATCAGAAATACCCCATAGGGACCCCCGAAAAAATGAACAAAATTGAACAAATCCAATACTAAAAACCATAAAAACCAGGACTTCACGGGGTATTTCTGCCATCCAGGAAAGATATTACCATGTGGGTATGGATCAATACCTATTAATACCATTTTTAGTGGGATGAACATCCATTTACCAGCTATTTTGATGTTCACCAGGGGTACAAGGTTTTGACACACTGCCATGTTATGCCCCAACCTTTGCCACGCGCCGGGCATCTAACGGCCGCGGCATCTAACGGCATCTAACGGCCCCAAGGCCCCAACTCATCTCCGTGCTCCGGCTGGCTTTGGCTTCACTCAACTGGGATTGACCTGACATGGGTATGGAAGGGGAATGGTATGCTTTCAATCAATGGATTGGTGGGACAATTTACAGGAAAACCAATGGATTTAATGAGAAAATCATAGAAAATCGATGGTTTCCTGTTGATGTTCCCTACATTTCCCTACCAATCCATTGATTCAAACCTCTAGGTCGATCACGCTACGATTGCACCCAATGATAAAAGATGATCAAAGATTATCAAAGTCGTTGCAGCAATGTCCTTTCAGAATCTTTCAGACACATCTCCTGCCGGCCTGTGCAAACATCAACATGCCACACCAATTTCCGTGACGATATTGCCCAAAAAAATCTCAGAAAACTTGGGCCGGTACAGATTTTCAAGAGAGCCGGGTAGAATTGCAGCAAGTGACCAGAAGCACCTGGTTCAGCCACAACTGGTGGTCGGAGCAGAAGTGAGTCAGTCGGTCTCAAACTTTCAGAAACTGTTGCAGAAACATGTTATCACAACTTGAGGACCTAGAAAACGCAAAGATCTGGAAGTATTGAAAGATGCAGGCAACAATTACTGTAAGTCTTTTTAATCAGTGGATGACATCACGGAAGATTGCAGTCAGCATTGTCCGTGCATCAATCCATGCAGGTTTTTTCGCGGTCACATGCATTGATAACGAAAAACATGTTTCATTATCCATTGGAACTGAACGTAATGTTCAGGGGGCAAAAAAAATGCTGTTCACTACTCCTATCATTTTTATTACAGTATCTGCTTTCACTATTACTAAATTGGTACGTATATTCTTATTGTGATTATGGGAGGTTTCCTAAAAATGGAGGTACCCAAATCATCCAAAATTAGACCATTTTAGTCTTGAAACCTGTGGTTGTCGGGATTATCATGATTGAAAATGAGTATCAGTACTATCACTACATATTATGATCATTACATATCATTCCATATCATTGCATATCATTACATATCATTACATATCATTACATATCATCACATATCATTACGTATCATTACAAATCATTACATATCATTACACATCATTACACATCATTACATATCATTACATACTGTATCATTACATACTGTATCATTACATATCATTACATATCATTACATATCATTACATATCATTACATATCATTACATATCATTACATATCATTACATGTCATTACATATCATCATCATCATCATCATCACATGTTTTATCATTATCATTACTAGTCTTACTATGATTAAAATAACAATTATCAGCAGTTGATAATAACAACATATACTAGTGGATTAAGAACATTATATCTGGGAATAAAATGGAAAAAAAAATCTTTCACTAACCTGAATTCAGGCCATTTGGGGATGATTTCCCTTATTAACCATGATTCCAGTGAGGTCGCAGTGAGGTCGTTATAATTTACCTTATATATATATATATATATTATTGATATGTGTATATATATATTGATATATATATGTATATATATACACCGTATAGTTTTCTTCCATTCATTCCGCAGTCGATCCCTCAGCTGCATCTGCTGCAACTGCAACTCAGCACCTCCGGAGCAATGCAGTGCGCAGTACCTCGGTAAGTTCAGCAGCTGCTACATGGGTGTGTCTGAAAATAGTGTACCCCATTGTACCCAATGGTTAATGATCATTATCCCTATTAAATGGCTATAATTGGGAATATACACTATTTTCAGACAAACCCACATTCAGAGCTTAAAACCTTGGAATTTTGGAAACGTGGGCCCAAAATAGTTGGGAAATGTTGGGAAATGGAGGCTAATCCACCCAAAAAATTGTTATAATCGCTTTTGTTTTGATATTCTTGAACAGTAAGTGTGAAGGGATTGATTTTTGGAAACATACCTCATAACTGCTTAATGTTTAAACATGTTACAAAATTAGATGAAGTTGAAAGTGTCCCAAACCCCTAGTATAGCTCCAAAAAGAACCAGTGTGTTTGAGGAAATACCGCAACATGACCTTAGAAATCGGAAGCTGTGGCTGGCGATTTAACAAGCAGCTGGTCAATTGATACACCGCTGAAACCCACGGAAAAGATCTTCTCGCGGCTTTTCATTTAGATGATACCCTCTGGTTATGACATTCACAGTTTGCCATGGAAAAACACCATGCTATTAAGTTCGGTAAACCATCTATTTCTATGGGCCATGGCTTCCATGGCTATGTTAAATAACCAGAGGGTATATATATATATATGGTGGCTCATCCCACTTAGTAAGTGGGTTATAACCCTAGCTATAAGTGGATTAACCCTACTTATCCCATTTATAACTGGGGTTATATATATATATATGTATTTATATACATCATTGTCACCACTCTATCACCGTATTTGTCTGACTAGAGTCGAGGCCACTTTCAGTCAGATCTTTCAGCTGAACTGCATGCGGTTCTCCAAGGTTGAGGCTCCAGCTCCCATAAAATTGATTAAAATTCTGCTCTTTATGGAAATCTTCATGGTTTTGGAAACCACCCAATTGGTGTTTCATGTGGTTTGTCAACAATTTCATAAACCATCCCCCAGTCATCACCATGTTTAAAGATGGTATAAACCATTCCTGAGCAGTGACCAAAACTCATTTTTACAAGGAAAAGCTCCAGAAAAATGGCTTCTAAAAGATACATATGAATATATCGACATTCATACATATACATAGACATACATTCACTATCGATATACAATTATCTACATAATATATATATATATATATAATTATTATGACTCTTATCATATATTATAATAACTATAATAAATAATACATCTAATAATATATAATACAATATAATACATCTAAATCTAAAATATCATGTGTTTTTAATGTGTGTTTTTTTCGGCAGATGATCATCCCTCCCAAAAACCCAGAAAATTTGCCGTGGCACTCCAAGAGGATGTCCATGGTCCATTCTGCAGGAGGTCCCTGGAGGCCACCATTGGAGTCGGCTGGTGATCGGGTGGTGATTTATGGAGATTCAATGGGAATGTGGATTTACCCTCTGGTAAACATACAAAAAACGATGGAAAATCACCATGTTCAATGGGTAAATCCACTATTTCTATGGCTATTTTCAATAGCTTTGTGTATGTTTACCAGAGGGTAACTTTCCAGCCCAAGGACAACTTGTATTACTATGTATTACTTTTTTTAATAAATGAGACTCCCAGTGAATTGATGATCGGTCAGCAACCATGGCACTGAGAACAGCACCGGTAGGGACGCTTGCTGCTGCAACAGCTGTGGGAAGAAGGGCATCAAGGGCACTGCCTGCGATGAGAATGTGGTAACCCTCAAGCTGTTTTAGTTGGGTGCCGACAAACCCCTCATAAACATTCCTAAATGCTTCATGTATAGTATATTTACATACATTTGGGTGATTTATGGGTAAATGTTGGTAAATGTTAAATATTCCATACATTGAGCATATGGGATTAATGAACCAATGGAAGAATGATCTTTTGGGTCAACAGGGTGCCCCACATTTTTTGATTCCGCGGATGGTTTTTGTTAGTTTAGTATGTCTAGAAAGGTCAATCGCTCAGTTGGCAGTTCCGAAATCGGACCTCTGGCAATTCCGCTGCCTAAAAAACATTAAACACAGAGAAGGTGGATCCAGGGACCCAAAGCAAATCGCTTTGGAAACCCAAAGCAACACAAGAAGAAGAATCACATAGGTGACAATTTATTTAAAAAAATGTCAGCGATCTAGAGATTTTTATCTAACCTACAGTCAATCGGGCTGGCCATTTCAAACAGTTATGGGTTTGTCTCATCCCATCTTTATCCCATCTTTTGTAGTATCTTTCAAAACCAGAAACCACAACTGCTAGCGTAGTACCCGCAATAAATCCCATTTGGGGTATGGTTCCTAATACCCCCAAAATTCTTTTTTAGTTCTTCGGTCAACAGGGTCTGCATTATGAAGTTTTATAAGTTTTGACATATGTTGACGCTTGAGAAAATCATGTTCCCATGTTGGAAAGCCGGGTTCTTTGCCACACAAAAACAACGGGTCCGACTCGGCCCTCGGGGCCCTCGGCCTGCTGGATGTCTACGGTGCGTAGAACTCCCAGGAAAAGAACCTCGGCGAAGATCCGGTTCGATTCGTCGTTCCCATGGGAATCGAACTGGCCGGCCGAACCAGCCGAAGCATGCGATTTCGTCAATGGTCATTCCAGGATCCAATACATGGAGGTACGTAAACGTACCATATGTTTGGCCATATATTCTGGGGAACCTCCAATTTAGGAACCTGAAATGGCTAGTGATCAAGGTGTACATCACCAGCACTGTTTGATATTTCTGTGATGTTCGGTGGCAAAAACTGCTCAAATAGTGGCATTTGATACATCAACCAGTGATATTTATTAGCACTGTTGGATATATCAAAAAATCTCAAAGAGTTTGGGAGCTAAGTGAGCTAAGTATGGTGGACACAGCGGGTCAAGACCCCCGATGCTATCATCCAATTCATATATCTGCCGACGTGATCCGACGTGTACGTGTATTCGTGGGTAAATGATGGTACCTGTGATTCTACATATTCATTGATGGTACTTGCCAGAGCCGGCGATTCCGCTCTTGGCTTTCTTCTTTCGGTAGCTAGTCTTTCTCGTCTTTGGGATTTCTGGGCAGAAAGAAAAATATTGACCCCAGCTGTTCTTGATGTGGCTATGGGTGAGAGGTGGGTACCCTGAAAATTGGATGAAACCTGAGCATCTGCGAGCCCCCCTTGAATTTTCATCGACATTTTTCAAGGGCCATCCCTACCGACTCCCAGCGTCGTTTCCGAGAGACGCTTCCAGAATCAAAGAGGCTCCCACTGGCGCTGCCATGGTCACCCAAGGCACCTCCGTCACCAGAGACGCTGGGAAACCATGAGACCATGGAGAAATCCCAGAAAATCACAGACTTCAACAGGTACTGCAGGTTTTTTTCGAACGGTTCCCGAAAGGTTCCAAAAAAAAAGCTGGAAAAAGTGCAAAGAGACACGCCTTTGAGCCATCTTGAGCCTCATATCTTTTGGTGCATTGAAAATGTCTGTATTTGGGAGGCCATAGTACTCTCAGCAAGCCCCTGGGCATGTGGCCAAGGCCTCATTCGGATGTGATACCCACAAAATTCATCAAAATCTCATGGTTTTTTACATACATGCCCTCCTAATAAATGGCCATTTGATGCGGAAAAAATCATCCCATTTTCAAAGACATCCATTTTTGAGCTCCCCACAATGCTTGTGAAACCATACCCCAAAACGTCAAAGTTTCTACCGCACCTGCAGCTGCTTCTGCATCAGCCTTTTTTGCACCATGAAATCTGAGGAAACTTAGTGATAAACAAAAGATAAACCATGAAATTTTTGGGGTACCATGGGTTACCTTCTGGACAATACGCCCTTTTTTTTGGGGCCTTGACAAAACACAGCAAAACAGATTTTTCTAATGGGGTGGATGGTCGTACCACTGAGCGGACCAACATTGACACTGGTTGACATTGACACTTCTCATCTGAGACCGAAATAGATTTTGCGCCAGTTGGCACCAATCATTTCGTACTAGTACACTTCACTGAAACCTTCATCATAGTTTCTGATTTGAGGCCAGGGCAATCTGCAGAGAGACTTCCAGGAACTCTCAATGACTTGGGCTCTCAAGAAGATACGAACCATTATCGTTTTCACTTACATTATTTCATTCATACCGCGTTTTTGGGCTATAATATTATATATAATGTGGGCCCCCAGTTATGTTTGTTCGTTTAGAAACCCCCGTAAATGTAGTTATTTGCGTACCATAAACCATAGTGAAATTGGAGTTACGCTCACCAACTTAGCGATTTCGTAAACGGGGGCCCCACATTGTATCATTTGAAACTTCTCTGTTGACCAAACAATATTTGCAAGCTTTGATAATCATAGGACGTAAGTGCATTTTATGATAATCATAGGATATATCTTTGATAATCATATGGACATATAATGGATATCTAGTTGGTGGTTTTAACCATCTTGAAAAATATTAGTCAATGGGAAGGATGACATCCCACATATGAAATGGAAAATAATCCGAATGTTTGAAACCACCAACCAGATATATATATATATATTTAATATATATATATATACATACTTGGTGGCTCATCTCACTTAGTAAGTGGGTTGGTTCAGTTATAAGTGGATTAACCCCCTCCTTATCCCATGTCAATCACTGGGGTTATAATCCATTTACTACGTGTCACCAGCCTGCAGGGCGGCGCCAGCTTCATAGCCTCCCTTGGATCCACTGGAGTTACCACCTGAAAAAAAACCGGCTCCGGGAAAAAAAAAAAAACAGCGCTTGTGGTTGGGCCAACTAAATGATATATCAATACTATACCTAGATTTTCTGTAATCTATATATATATTATAATATATATATATATATTATAATATATATATATATATTATATATGTATATATATATATACAGTATGATAGAGTTGCTTCAATCAGCTCCGCTCCAACACTTTTTGGCCAGAAGCATCATCACGCAAGGAGGGTTGGAATGTGCAAAGAATTGCAAAAACCTTCTCAATCTTGATATCAAACAAGGGGACAGCCAAGTCCATGACCACTGGCTTTTCCAACAAGCAGCTAGAAATAGCAACAAATATAGCTATTAGCTGGATGAGTGATAATGATTATACCCTTTCAATGAATAAGAATATGTATATATATATATATACTGTATATATATATATATACTTTGAATCATTGGTCAAAAACAATGAAGAATAAATGAATAGTCTCGCAAGACATCGATAATATTGCGTAATCATAATGAGAATATCATAATCTCCTGGAGTAGATCATGACCCATCAATTGGATTCGATGGCATTATTGCTAAGCCAAGCCGATGTTTGGAGGTCGATTGGATGGAAAGCATCTACCCTGTCATTGAAGCTATGGAAAATCATTATTTTTAAATAGGACATATATTCCATGGCTATGCTAAATAAGCAGAGGATACAATATATATATATTATAATTTATAGTAATGTAATATAATATACCGCACAACAGCAACACTGGGCTTAAAAATATCTTCAAAATCAGCTGGATTCACCAAGAGTCGCACAGCTGGATGAGGTCCGGACCTCGATGTACAGCGTAGCAGTCCGAGATCACGGTCAAACCTTGGTCCCCAGCTTTCGTTCCAAGAAAGTCTACCCAAAGAAGAGCAGGGTCATGTTACCCTCTGGTAAACATACAAAAAGCATCAAAAAGCATCAAAAAGCATCCAAAAGCCATGGCCCAGTCGAAATAGTTGATTGACCCATTAATAGCATGGTGATTTTCGATATAAATCACCATATTTTCCCATGGTTTTCCAATGGTTTTCCTATTCTTATTGCATGGTGGATCGTTCCATGGTTTTTTGTATGTTTACAGGATGGTGCCCCCCAGTTATAAGTTGGTTTATAAACCCCATGAACTAGTTCGTTATATCTACCATAAACCATAGGTTTAATGGGAGTTATGTTCACCAACTTAGCTAACGAACTGGGGCACCACCTTGTATCCCCTACTTTTGATCAAAATCACCAGGATGTTGGGCACCGATGTCTTGGATCCATGGTCTCGGAGTCTCGGCTTCGGGCAACAGCTCAGAAGAGGCGGAGACAACGCCAGTCGTGGACTCCGACTACGACAGGACCTGGGGGGATGGGAGGTAAAACTATGGAAATTCATCCATTTTCCCTAGTAATTCCTCACACAATTGGGTTCCTTACTACGGAAAATGAGGATTTAACTATTTAACTAGGGAAAGTGGATTTTTTTCATGACATTTGACATGATTTAAGGTGGTAAAATCCTAAATAACAAACCATCTTAACCCACCATGACTGTCTTAAAAAACAAAAAACACATACATCGGGGTATAATTACCCAATTTCATACACCCCAAATGGGGATGATTGCGGGATATATTGGAGATGTTATGGGATCTATATGGATCTATTACCAACAAATTGTGAAACTGGATATATTCCATGCTTCACCAACAGGAAAAGTTCGGCATTATGGGATAGTTACCTATACGAACCATCATTCCAGTGACGTCGCCGTTGTGCTTCATTCGGTTGAAGGGAACATGTGAGGGAAACAAGCACTTTGCGGTTTGTACCATCATTTGCAGGGCTTTCCTGACTTTTTTTTTGCGGTACAGCCATTTTCCTGGATGCAAAACTGGTATAAAGTTTGAAACCAATCACACCATTCATTGCAGCAACTATTCTTCAAACGTTTTACCTCCAAAACACGTCCTTGCGAACTTGGTCAGGTTGGGTATGGCCATATCCAGGTGGTACATCCTGAGTTTGAACCGCTGAGCGGCATCAACACCAATGCGCGCAGCACATCCAGCAGGGCGTGACGAATCAGAAATTCGCCTTCCTCGGGTCGTCGCCTCAGAAGTGGTGGTTGAGCCACGCGTTTAAAAAATAGGAGAGTCATTGGGGGTCTTCATCCTACTTGGTGGCGAACTACCCACTTAGTAAATGGGTTAGTTCACCCCAATTATAAGTGGATTAACCCTACTTATCCCATGTAAATCACTGGGGTTATAACCCACTTACGATTCGTGGGATGAGCCACCAAGTAAATGTGCTTGAAAATAATAAGTACAGTAATTGAAACCATCATTTTCTCCACTTTCGATTTTGCGCTGCTTTGGTCAACCAAAGCAGTCATTGCAACGACCAACCAAATATTAAGCCACCTAATCAAATTCATAACTCATCCAGTAATTTATCTTCAGTATCACCAGTTTGGCTAATTACATAACTATTATGTATTCTTATTATTATTACATGCGATAAGACACTAATCCAAGAGAATATTTGGAAAAACCACACTACTGAAACACCAGGATGGGGGTACCATATGGTGCAATATATGCCACATGGTTGTTATCGTCAGTTTTATCCAGGAACACACAGGGAGATGACATGAGATGACCAATGGTGACATCGCCCCTGTGGCTGACTAGCTGCTGAGTTCTGAGAGATGGGGGGCACCCAATTTGGATCAATTTGGTGTGTTTCCACGTTGCCTCATTTGAACAAACACAGTACGCCACACAGCGATTCCAACTGCTGCCAAGAGTACTCCCCGTGGCAAGGTTTCTTTTTCAATTGAACCGTATTCAAATAATTCAAATACTCCCCCAAGCCAACTTGGACCCCTGCCAAAGTTCCAGCAGTTGTTGCATGGTTCTCTCTGTCACCTGCCAGGTGCTGTTTGAACTCTTCAATCAGCAACCAACCAGAACAGCCGTTTCTCCTTGGAAGAATCTGCAAGGCAACCGTTTCCCAAGACTCTCACAAATTCCGAGGCAATTTCCGCCCAACTTCCGGGCATGACAGGACCGACAGGTCCTCGAAAAAAAAAGGCCACGCCTGATATCTGCCACTCTCCGCCTCCTCCACCAAGAACAGATTCACCAAGTTTAGGCCTCACCATCCCAGCGGATGAACCCCAACCTTTTTCACAGTCAATCCTGTGTTCAAGCCTTAAAGGGTTGGTGCTTTTCTCTCCGAGCTCCCTGCTTGGTGGCTCATCCCACGGCTCGTAAGTGGGTTATAACCCCAGTTACAAGTGGATTAACCCTACTTATCCCATTTATAACTGGGGTTATAACCCACGTACGAGCCGTGGGATGAGCCACCAAGTATGTCCTTAAATCATGGGCCCTGAAGAAAGAAACGCATCTGACAGTCTCTGTTGCACCGAAAACGCCGGTTGCCACATGCCGTACCCATCCAAATACGATATATAAATTATCAACTTGACATACATAATATCCACATACTATATACATAAGATATACATAATAAGAACATACCATTAATATATGTACATAATATATTTTTTAAACATATATACATATATAATCATATATACACATACTATAAACATAGGATATACAACATATAAACATAATATAATATACCCTCTGGTAATTTAACATAGCTATTGAAAATGGCCATTTATAGTGGATTTTCCCATAAAAAAATGTGATTTTCCATAGCTATGTTAGTTTACCAGAGGGTATGGAATATGATAGTTGATCCGCCAGTGAACTGGGTCGCGAACACCTCCACTGCACCTCTGGACTGGTCACCATGCTCAACAAGGCCTGAAACACTGGACGTGAAAACCATGGAAAATCGGGGATGTTACAGTGCAAAATGGTGGATCATTGGGTTGATTTAAGGGAAAATCTTAACCGGAAACCATGGTTTTTACCATCAAATATGGGGCTTTCCTGTAAATTTTCCCATCATCCAATTCTATGATACAGTGCAAAATGGTGGATGATTCACCTGGTTGGTGGTGCAATATTGGTGCAATAACCATCTGGAAAAAATGATGGAGTTCGTCAATGGGAAGGATGACAACCCATATATTATGGAAAATAGAAAATGATTGAAACCACCAGTCGCTATTACTAGATCTGAGATATAAATTCATATAAATTCCACTATTCTACTATCCATTGTGGGAGGCTTGTGAGATATAATTTCCGCATAATTCCGCATGAAACTAGCTATTGTAAACCCAATGACTTACTCTTATAGCTTAGATTGGCTGGGGATCTGCTGGTCACAAACTTCAACAAGTGGAACACGTGGACAAGGAAATCAATCAAGTTGGTGGTGGATTGTCCAAGTTTTCCCACTGGTCAAGGGCTGAAAAACCCAACCGCCAAATGCCATACGGATTGGAACCTGAGGAACTGCCAACTCCATGAGAGGGCATGGGGTGTCCAACGTGTGCTTTCCTAACGAGGTGTAACAAACATAGTTTTCCATCCATGTCAAGATAACATGACTATAGTCTTCTGATGGAACATCTCAACATTCTGGGTCGGTTGTTCCAAGATGTTTGAAGGAAAACCTACAAGAAACCATAGGTTTTACCAGTAAACCTGCCTCTGTTCCGTAGTTTTCCATCATTTCCTTGCTCCCTGAGACACCTGGACCCAGCCCCTACCCCCTCTACCCCCACGTAGAGGCACTGATCTTGGCGCCCGAACCAAAGAAGAGTCGATCAGCTGACCTTGTACCTGGAGATAGATGATGACAACCCAGTGGATGGAATGGAATCGCCCAAAATATCATGAAATGATATGACATGTCTATATATATAAACTGAATCATACATACAAAATGTCTGTTCAAAATAGCATTTGTATCACAAAATGTATGTTCAAGATACAATACATATTAGGGGATGGGTCAAAACCTATGAAATGGTCATATTTGGGGGAATAAACATCCACTTTTACCAGCCATTCTTTTTTTTGCAGTACTACAGTACCATTCGGGGACCAAGGTTTTGACCCATTGGCCCATGTTTGCAGCTTAAAAAAAACCACAGGAAGTGACATGATTTTTATAACCAAATCCATAAATCCGTAGCTGGGAAGTGAGTTGTTCCCCTAGAGTCCAGTTTCAATGCAACAACAAAGGATGAATATGAAAATAGGAAAATAATAACAATCAATGATGACACTAGAAATCATCATTATACATAATCATACATATATGTATATATAATTATACGCAGTTATATATGTTTCCATTTCGTTGCATTTGGGTCCCATTGTTTTGCATGTGGGTCTTATAACATCTTATAACCCTGGGCCAAAGAGATTATAATTGTAATCATAATAACAATCATCATCATCATCATCACCATCATCGTCATCATCATCATCATTATCACCATCATCATCATCGTCATCACCATGATTCCCCCGGTCTTTCTGATGGCTACCCAGACCATGGCGCCCTGCCTGAGTCCACGCTTCGTGATCCGAAAAACGCTCCAGCCTGAAGTTCCATGAAGTCAAAGAATCCCTGGGATACTGATCATTTCGTATAAAAAAATAATACCCTCTGGTTATTGAAGATTGCCATGGAAAATGGCCCATAGATATAGATGGTTTACCGAACTTAAAAATTGTGATTTTCCATGGCTATGTTAAATAACCAGAGGGTACATGTCTATGCCCCCAATCGAAAATCCTGGTGAAATAGATGGGATCCATGACTTGTTGGGGTCACTATGAAAAAGTACTTCATAATCTTCATATAGGTAATAGGGGTATGGGATCCTCTGGAAAGGCTAGCCTCATGAAGACCCACCTCAGCGCCCCAGCGTCTTGCAGCTTTCTTTCTCGCCGTTTGTCCATGAAATCTTCGAAGTCATCTGGCAGCTTAGTGATTGTTGAAGGCTGCAGACAGAGTTGCCTCATGATGGGTGCTTTTCCTCCTGCCTGCAGCATGTTCCACCAAAAATCGATCGATTTCAATGTGGCCATTTTGAGCTGCCACGTACAAAGGTGTTGCACCTGCATAGGTGTTTTGTTCAACGAAGAATCGATCGATTTCAATGTGGCCGTATGCAGCTGCTACCCAGAGAGCTGTTGCACCGTCATGGGCGCTCTTGTTCTTATCTCCTCCGTGTTCAATCAACAATCGAACGATTTCAATGTGCCCATCTGCAGCTGCCACGTGCAGTGGTGTTTCAACATCATCGGCGCTCTGGTTCTCGTCTGCCCCGTGTTCAGCCAAGAATCGAACAATTTCAGCGTGAACATGTGCTGCTGCCACCCAGAGAGGTGTTGCTCCGAAGTGCTCTGGTTTTTGTGTAGGTCTTGTCCAACGAAGAATCGAACCATTTCAAGTTGGCCATATGCAGCTGCTACCCAGAAAGGTGTTGCACCGTCATGGGCACTCTTGTTCTTATCTGCTCTCAGTTCAACCAAGAATCAAACAATTTCAGTGTGGCCATGTGCAGTTGCCACCCAGAGAGGTGTTTCGCCGACATGGTTACTCTTATCCTTCTCTGCCTCCAGGGTCTTGCTCACATCTGCCTCATGTTCGACCAAAAAGCGAACTGCTTCCAGTTGACCCCACTGCGCTTCTGTGTGGATCGACGCGAAGCCTTCATTGCATGGTGCATCTTTGCCACCATCTGCTTCCAATAGAAGGCACAAACACTGCACGCTGCCGAATCGAGCGGCACCGTGAAGCGCGCAAAAGCCTCTTCCACTGAATCTATCCAAAAATTGAAATGAAGAATTCGGGTCCCGTGGCTCTTCAAGCCATCTGTGCAGCACTTGAATATCATCTTCGCGAAAAGCTACCAGGAGTCTCTTCTCTCCGTCAGCATCAGGGGGCAAGAAATGTAACAACACGAGCTGAACCTTCTGCGGAGTCAAGCACAGTTCATTGCCATCAATGTTGCTGCTATCTTCCAGAAGTAGCCTCTGCCAGTGAGAGAGGCAAGCTGGTCTTTCAGCATTCGTGCTGGCTTGCCATTTACGTCTTCAATGTTCAACGTGGCAATTTCTTCCCCAGATAAAGCTGACGCAAAATGCAACATGGGAGCTGTTGGGTTGGAAAAACATTGAGATTGAACGCTTGAACCAACTGTCGCAGCATCTGATAACCATGGTGACATTTCAAACATGATGTGTGCAAAATGTTGGGAGTTCACCACAATGAAGGCACATCTACACCAGCGTCTATGGACGAGCATGATAGGATGATAGAACATCTTGACACCTGGAGAATTGAGACAATCTCAGATTGTCAGAGTATTGGCGCTAAAAATGTGGCTGTCATGTGCACTTCGCTGATGCTGATGGCCAAGACCAAAAACCAAGAAATCTTCGGGGTCTCCATGCGGCAACTACATCATCCCCCGGACATCATCTTCCAAGGTTTGAAATCTTGGGGATGATCTGTCAAAATGGGATCGCCATGTATCGCTGCTTAAAGCACTGATCACTTCATCGACACCATCAAGGAACCTTGACCCAACTGTTCAGTTGTGCACCATTGCTTTTCGTGTTGGTGTTATTCCAATTTGGTGAAGCCAAAAAAGCATGAAACTATCCCCAAATTTACCAGAAATGTGTGTGTGTCAACTAACGATCCATAATTGGAGGTTTATTGCTGGGTTGACCACATAATAGCCGGGGTTTAACTGGTGCTTACTCTCGGTTTTGCTCACTAGCTGCTGTTTACCTTCCCCAGCTGGGTGAATCTCCAAATAACTTGACCATGGCACCATGGCACCATGGCATCCAGGCACCCAGGCCCCCCCAAGGGCCCCAGCATCACTCGCAGAGGTGACAATGCCGCCAAACGGACGGCCTGACGCGCAGTGTTTTTAGGTGGCTGCCGTGGCCCGTTTTTTGTGGCCGGCGTAGCATGGTTTAACTGGTGACGCCATATGTGGAAATGATCCAAAATGGCAGAATGAAGATGTAAATGTCACGTTATTTTTTTTTGTAACGCCGAAAAAAGCTGAGAACACGTGGGATACTGAGTCATTGACCGCGAAGTATGTTCGGGTGACCAAGGTAAATTTGTTGTGGACCAGAAATCTTGTGAGGGCATGGCCACGGTGAGATCCAGGCGGATATGCGTGGGATGTCATATGATTTAATGATTTAATGGGTAAAACTATACCTACAATGTGGGCCCCCCGTTTATGATAGCTAAGTTGGTTTATAAGCCCCAGTAACATCCAGTAGCTAGTTCGTTATAAGTACCATAAACCATAGTTATTGGAGTTGTAAACCAACTTAGCTATCTAGGGGGCCACACTTTGTATGGGATTCTAAGCTCCAGAAGTTGAGACATGGGGCCCCTGAAACAATGGTGAAATCTAATCTAACCCACACAAATTGGCGGAACTGCACCCCCAAGGAACCTCTAACTTTTCATGGTAACTTCATCATTCCCTCGTTGTGGTTTGATCGCCGTAAAATATATAATGGATATATCTGAGTTGATTTCCCTGGCCTTGGGGCTCTCCGCACTCAAGAAGGCTTGCAACAACTGAAGCACCGGCCTCAGCAAATCACCAATGGTTAGGGCTCTTGTACACATCTACATGGAACTATTCACTCTATTCACCCTATTCACCCTATCCATCCATCCATCCATCCATCCATCCATCCATCCATCCATCCATCGGCCACCACCACGGCGCCATGGCGCCAGCCAAGTTCCCAGGCATCAAGGCATCACTTGGAATGTCGGCAGCCCAAGTCCTGGACAACTGGAGAAAGCCATGGCACGTTCAGTTGGTCTAGTTCACTCAATAAAGATTTGTAGTTCATGGTGATTCTTGCGAACTACCTGGTGGATAAATTCCCTGGGGATACCCACGCCACTGCAAGCTTGCGTTCTGTAGCTGCATGTTTCACATATATCATGCAGAGTAGATAAATATTATATACAGTAACTATATTCATATATATATATATAAATAAAATATATGTTTTTGCATGTGATCATCATCTCAGCTCAGAAAGTGATCAAACTCCTAGCGGCCAGCGGCCAGCTGTGTGATTTTGATGCAGTAGTCAATCGAATCATTGGTTCTGTTTTGAAGGGAATCAGTTCACCCAACTGATTGTCAAAGACCCCATGAACGTCTTAAATAGCTTCTTCCCATTCAAACCTATTCCACCTAAAATTAACAACTTGCTGAAGTACCATCTTTCCCACCTTCCAGTAAACTAAGCATCAAATCGTGTATTCTTGGGACAGCTATGTTGGCTCAACATGCCTGGGCAGCCTGGGCACCCTCATTCCCATCTACAATGATAGAATGTTTTCAGACCCCTGTCCATATTCAGGGACTCTTCAAAAGTTTAAAGAGGCTCCTGACAAGCAATGCTGCAACCGTAGGCTGGAGGTAAGCTCATATATATATATACACGCATACAATATGTACACGAAAATGTGCGGTATCAGCACCCAATGCAAGAATAAATGGCAAGCAGCGAGCGCTGACTTTTTCCACAGGGCACTTGAGCCAAAAGTCCGAGTCATGGAAAGGTTTCCCTTGACCCGCAGGACGGCTCTAAGACATGTTAAAATGTCACAGTGCATGTACAAACTGTAAATTCCTTGAATTACATCTTTTGGTGTAAAACTGTACCAGTAGTTAATTACATGCAACACACATACGAGGAAGGAGCCCACAGGCTTCACAACCAAGGCATTGCTGGTGTTTCTACATGTCTGAAGTTGGTGAAACTAACCCTTCATTTGGTGATACTTCTACTTGGTACAATTGGTATATTTGCTTGAGTTTATTCTTCTTGTACAACCCAAAGTTAAAGATGCCCCATGGCGATGTTGCGGGGCAAAGCCCTTTCAAGTCCCCTCGGGCACTTGGCGGCTTAGCGCACCTCAAAACGGAACACAGCCGCACTGGGAGCAGCATCGCGGGCGCCTGCCGGCCACTGAGGTATCCAAGGTATATCAACTTGACTCAAGCCATCTATGGCAATCTATGGTGTGGTTTCATTCGAAGAACCATAGAATATAAATGTCCTGCAAAATTAACGACCGTATCGAATTTGAGCTAATGTTTGCATCCTTATTGCCATGTTGATAGCTCAGTTCGCAGTGAAGGCTCGCCAAGCCTCGGCCCGGTGGAACCCCAAGATAGCAGCTATTCTATGACAGGATGTCCATCAACTCCATGTTGGCCACCTAAAGTTTCAAAACAACAAGTCACATCCTGATGGTCAAAAAGCTTGTATGTAGAATTAATATTCTGAATAGGTCGTGGTATAGACTGATCTGATTTACGTGGAATGTCTAGGATTCCAAGCACTTCCCGGCAGTCCAGCCGGTGAATCCAATCAAAATTGCTGTGACCCACCTAAATAATAGACTCACAACCACAATGATAAGATTCAGAGGGCTCATACCTCACAAAAAAATGCTTTACTACCTTGAAATCGACCAAATTGGACATGGTCCTTACCCTCCGGTAAACTAACATAGCTGTGAAAAAGTCTCTGTCATTTTCCATGTGTTAAACCTTGTTAAACTCCTGGTAGTCCACATGGAACATCTTCATCTTCACCTCCGCAACGCCCCCTTGTTCGCTTGATCCACACCTGTGGTTGTAGATGTGGGACCAGGTGAGCAATGGGAAGGATGAAGGCCAACATCACCTGGAACCTGATTCCAGACTCGTTTGGCTTACGGGGGTGTCCATTGTCATGGGGCTACCCCCGATTTATGGATGGTTTATTTCACGGAAAACACCATCAATAAATGGATGAGAACTGGGGGTATCCCCATGACTTGGGAAACCTCTTATGTAGCTGTCATGAGAGCAATGGGCTATGGTCATCCAAGTATTATTGGGACTCTGCAGCTGATGACCATCCTAATTGCAAGTTTTTTCATGGTGGTATGACCATCCAGCAATTAGTCTAATTCAACTTTTGACCCTGGCACTTGTCATGGCTTGTCTGAACATTATGGGAAAAAATGGAAAACCCTGGAAATCCATAGGTTACCCTGTGGTAAACTAACATAGCTATTGAAAATGGCCATAGAAATAGTTGATTTACCCATCAAAAATGGTGATTTTCCATAGTTTTTTGTATGTTTAACAAAGGCTAATCACCATTTTCTGTTTGGGGTATCCCATAATCCATGGTTAAATAACCAAGTGGCCAAATGACTATGGATATTCATCACCATTCTGATTGTTAATTCCATCGGTTCATCACCGAAAAAAATCCTTTGGCATCCATTGGTTAAATAATTATTATCCCATTATTATCCCAATAATTATCCCATTATTTATATTATCCCAGTATTATCCCAATAATTTTCCCAGTATTAACCATTAGTATCCCCATGAACCAAACAAGATATGTCAGCCGAGCTCAGGCAGTCACTGTAAGTGCGGCGTCAGCTGCGAGTGGCAGAACGCCAGCAGCGACAACAACATGTCCTGACGCAGCAAGGGACATAGAAAAGACAGGCCTCGGAAGTTCTATGAAGTAGGAATTGGAATAAAAATGAATATAATTATATATATATATAGATAGATAGATAGATAGATACATCAAGATTTGCAAATTCATGGAATTTCCATGAACTACGCAATAAACAAAACATGAAAAAACGATCCGAGGACGCAATTCTAATCCCTCAGGCTAAGGGTTTAGAATTCGTTGACCTGGCAGGAACGCTCAAGAGGGGCAGGCCATGGTGTGTCAAAATGGCCTTTTGTTGTGCTAAATTTTGGATTTTCCAAGTCGAGCAACTTTGTCCTAGGGGTTCTTCAGGGCCATCAAAATCATCATGGTCATTTCTGGCAGTTGTTGCCGTGAATTTTTGGCGACGAGCAACTCGCTCAGTCTCAAGTTGCGAAAGAATGGTTGGGTCAAAAGTAGCACAAGATCACTGTCAAGGACTCCCAAGGACACACAAACAAAGGCCTGGAGGAAGCCGGAAGATCATCCCAGCTAGCAACTAGTTAATAATGCTGCTTAGATTCGTGAGTAAGTCCCCAATTCCTTGGGTTATCCCGCCAGGACAAACTGCCGTTTGGATATGCGGTAAATCTTCAGGTGAAAGGAAGCATAGAGATTGATCAGCTTCAGCGGGAATCATGCCATTGTTTGGGACCAAGCATTGATTATCCCATTTTGTTACATGTTTTTTTGCTGAAAACAGATGAACCTGCCGAACATTTTCCAGAAGCATTCAATTCTCTCCAAAGTGGTTCTGCAACCCCTACAGCAGCGTTGATTTGACTGGACAGACAAGTTCTTCGTATGACTGATACCCTCCAGGAAACTTGCATAGAAGTGGAAAACCATCATCTGGATAGTTCTAAAATAGTGCCGACTGGTATGAAGTGGCCCTTTAATACGAAACACAATGATCGACCCTCAAAAATTTTGGTGGGTTTCCCTGAAAATTTGAGACAAACCCATCTTTCGACAGGCAACCAAGGGTGGGTCGTTCATGATACCATCTGGTTATTTAACATAGCAATGGAAAATCCATTATAAATGGAGGTTTTCGTGGGAAAATCATCTGTAAATGGGCAATTTTCCATACTTGGTGGCTCATCCCGAATCGTAAGTGGGTTAGTTCACCCCAGTTTTTTGAGTGGATTAACCCTACAAAAATCCCATTTATAACTGGGGTTATAACCCACTTACTAAGTTAAATACATATGTTGTCATAATAACCCAAGTAGCTATGTTAGTCATAACCAGAGGGTAACCCGTGTCGTTCGAACCGACCTTCCGCATCACCACGTCGAAGCTGTCATTGGGGCTGGGAGCTGACGCTGTTTCCTCCTGCGACTGCGACGACTGATGGATCTGCAGTTTTCAGATGGGAAGGCTCCAAGATGGCGAAGCAAAAAAAAACAATTACTTTACTTCGTGTGATCCCCACCATGGCATTTATACATTTTCTTACTGGCACATCTTCTGGCATTCTATCTGACATATCTTCTGACATTCTATTTGGCATTCTATCTGGCATATCTTCTGGCATTCTATCTGGCATATCTTCTGGCATTCTATCTGGCAAATCTTCTGGCATTCT
>Ga0126342_10002557_pt1 | contig 28609 bp, 21 predicted proteins | sample Cyp1metagenome_FD_92528 | JGI IMG/M metagenome (GOLD analysis project Ga0126342, IMG submission 92528) | Coral microbial communities from Lord Howe Island, Old Settlement Bay, Australia - Cyphastrea 1 metagenome | ecosystem: Host-associated > Invertebrates > Cnidaria > Coral ... | reverse complement strand
GGCGTTGTCACGGGCTGTCACGGTCGTTTTCCGATAAGTCAACATTTTTAGTAAGAAAATATGCATTCGTCACGGGGTGTCACGGGTTCGTCACGGTCTGTCACGCACAAAAAGTAGATCCTGACAAATTTTGACATATTGGGTCTTTTAATCATTACTGTTGCCCAGACATCCAAGAAATCCGACAAAAATCCGATAAACACACATATATATATAAATCCGATAAGTATATGTTTTTGGGCATTGGCAGAAAAGTACCCTTGTGGGACCTACTTTGCCGATACTGCCCTATTTGTCTACTTCGATCCTCAGGGTATATATATATATTTAATATACTATATATATATATTGATTTCAAACGATAAATTATGTCATCATTATCATCATCATCATCACCATCATCATCATCATAATCATCATCATCATCACCACCACCATCATCACCATCGTCGTCGTCATCGTTGTCATCCTGAAACAGAGAAAATATATCAATATATGTTCTGTTCAAAGCAAAACATGTATTCGTTATAAGTGTATATATATATATATTGGTTGGCATAATTTGTTTTCTACTTACTCCAAGACAGAAGGCAACTGCATATAATTCCAGTTATTTGTATCCATGCACTTCCAGTTGTATGTGTTTTGACTTTATTCTTCTTTAAAGCAGGGGATCATCAAGTCACAGCACCAAGTTGCCCTCAGGTTCATACAGCATTGTAGTGTGTTAGGCATATGTACACTATTATACACCATGTTGCCCTGGGATATAAGTTGGATTATACAAGCCATTACTTGTAACTACCATAAGCCCTGGTTGTTTTTGTTTGAAATCAACGTCGCAACCTATGCCCTGGAAGACCACAGTTGGACTCCTCGCACCGACCTGGGAGTGCGACCCAATTCGTGATGACTCAGTGATGTCCTACTAATCACCGGTGAGTTGATTTCAGGATATCACTGATAATATAGATTAATATAGGATTCCAGGATATCACTCCGGTTAGTTTAGGATATCACAAGAATAATACTAGCGCTAGGGTTAAGTCATATCAGCTCGTAAAAGTCGTATCGGGAGGCCGTGCGCCTGGAAAAAGTTCAAGTTTGGCATCACCACAACTTTTAGTAATTGAACAATTTCATTGTTTTGGGGCCGTGCGCCTGGAAAAAGTTCAATTTTTGTACTGGTTTGATTTTTAAAACTTATATTTGATCATTCTTTCAAGGGGGCAAGCGCTTGCTGCTGCTTGCTGCTGCTTGCTGCTTCTTGCTGCTGCTTGCTGCTGCTCACCTGCTGCTCACCTGCTGCTGCTTCTTGCCTGCTGCTGCTTGCTGCCCGCAATGGAATGAAAGGTTTTATTCCAACTCGTAATCGCTGGGTGGATAGGACAACAAATTTCTTGAGAGCTCTCCACGACATTGATGCACATCGTGCCAGCCATAGATTTGGTTGCGGAAAACAAGGGGTCCCCATATCCTTATATCATCCTAGATCATAGCCCTGCCAATAGGATTGGCTACAGCTAACCCATTTGCATTGCAAGAAATTTGAGGCTGTACCAAAAGGGGTTTGATTTGGTCATGCGATGCAGGACATCAATATAATATATTCAAATCCAATAGGATTAGCTGCCGAGAATTTGTTTGTATTAACTTGCGCCCTTCAAAATCAACGCTGTGCGCAATGCTTTGGCTACCTTTAACTAAATCTCCAATTATAGATGAAACAGGCTGTGCCATGGTGATTCTTCTTCCCTGTGACTTTCCACTACCTGATGTGACTTTTCTGTATCGCCGCCGTGCCATGGGGATGATGTGACTTTTCCCGCCTGATGTGACTTAAGTACGGTGCTTGCATCAGTGATATCAGTGATATCTAACTAGTTACCGCTTGATAGAGGGGTAAGCCGCCTCATTTGTGCAACATCATCCCACTTGGATACGAGTAATATCTCCGGTATCTCAACAAGGTTGGGCCACGCGCAAATTAAGCTGGTTTATAACTGGATTAAGTATATGGTTCATATAGTAGATATCTACATAGATAGTGGGGTTTTTAAATTATAAGCTAACTTATAACTTGGGGGGGCACCAGCTTGTTTTGTTCTTACTTATCTGTTCAGATTGGAAGTAAACAGAACAACATCAATTGGGTTACTCAATGCCCAGTTTTTCACGCGCCCTCTTTGCGAAAAAAATGATATACTAAATGACTCACATGGATTTTTGCTAGTGACCAACATTGAGCAACTATTTAAAACCATGGTTTCCAAGAACTGAGCGAAAATACGACCTCACTGTTTTTCCCTCACTGGAAATCATGGATAATATATAATGGATTTTTTCCGCAAATGGCCTTAATTCAGGTTGGTGAAATATTAAAATGTAGTACTACCATAAACCATAGTCGAAGCAGCCTGACAAGCTCCTCGAAATCGAGTCATCAAAGCTCGTCATCAAGCTCCTCGAAATCGAGTCCTCAAAGCTCATCGAGTCCTCCCGCTCAGTCGGCCCTACAAGTGCAGGAGGCGCTCCGGAGGAGAGGCCTCGCATTAGACTTCGCAGATGTTTGCACATTCTCAGTGCACGAAACATACTTGCAGATGCTTTTCACGCATCTCCATCGTGATCCTCCTGCTGGCTTCTCTCGTTGCACAGTCTCGCAACTTGTCAGTGCCGACAGGGAGGCAGATACTTCATGACAGTCCGGCCCAGTAGTCAACCGATCGGTCAAGTCATCACATCTTTGGCACTACAGATCTGGTTGTGGAGTCACGAAACCAGGTACCGCTCTATGTGCGGCAGAAACGATGCATCCCTATATGTGTTGAATCCATCAAAATCCCAGCTTTTGCTAGTTCAATCTGGACTACTAAGGTAAATCCTGCATAATTTCTACTAGTGAGTGATTCCTACTTTGAAATCAGGACAAATCCTAATGGTTGCTATCGTTATTATTTTTTCGTTGTAATTGCATGTGTTTGCCGGCACAATCTCCATTCTACTTTTTCAGAGAACCCACAGTCCATCGTCCAAGCATTCCAAACAGCGCCAGATTCCGTTGCTTTGTTCATCGATGGTGAGAACCTTTCGCCCGCCGTTCTGCGGCCAATGCTTAAGGCGAGGAAACTGGATACCTTGAGCCTCAGTTGTCCCATGTTTTTTTTTGGCAAACGGAGTAAACGTATGAACGTATCTGGAACTACGGGCAAATACTATACCACGTTTTTATGGGTAAATTGAGGAATGTGTGGTTTTAATGGACAGTTTTTTCTTCGATATTGGTTTCAGAGTTTCAAGAATCATGATAGTAACAATAATGATAACCAAAACTAGAACAATATATAATGAGAAAGATAATGGTCATATTTCATTGTATATAAAAATGAATATATAATCTACATATATCTATATACATATATCTATATACATATATATTGCAGCATATTCAGGGCATGCTGCACTTCGACGATGGAGGGATGAAGGGGCTTGCCGCAAGCGCGGTGGTGCAGCCTTCTGTACCCATGCCTTGACCTTCAAGGATGATGAGCCATGGTGGAGCTTATCACAAAAGCCGAGCTGTTGATGAGTCCTCCCCAATGATGATCGCAGAATCATCAAGCAAAATGTTGATTCCAAAAAGCAGGCAGTGTCGTCCTATGAATGGAGTGTGATCCTGAAGAACATGGGTCCCACCAACCCCAACAAGTCCAAGGATGTCCAAGGAGCTGACCGTTCAGCAAGCGATTGACATGTAGAATCACCATCCAGAAGTCGCCGCGCATGGCGGCTCGGGCAAGGACTGATTGGTATGACTGTGAAAAATGATGTGGTGCTGACTCACACAAAGTACATGGGAAAATACCAAATGCATCCCCATTTTTGGACCAAACCATACGAAGAAAATCCCAAAATTTCATGGTCTATAAAAAGAACTAGTTTGTCAGAAATGGGTTGCATAATCCTCCCCAGGCGGACAAATTTATCACCATTGCTATTTGCACTCCCCAATTGATGAGTTGAATTTCCCTGCTGATGGTGGACAAATACACATCGTGTTCCAGGTTTTTCCCAGTACTTGGTGGCTCATCCCACGGATCGTAAGTAGGTAGCTACACGTCTAACCCTACTTATCCCACATACCAGGGATATAACCTACAATGTGGTACCCACCAGTTATAAGTTAGTTTTTAACCCCCATCAACTATAGATATATCTTCCATAAGTCCCACTTATTGTAATTATAAACCAGCTTAGCTATCTATGGGGCACCACTATGTACTTACAATCCGTGGGACGAGCCACCACGTACCTAACATGTTTGATATGAAAACTAGCAATGACACATGGCTTCGCCATTTGTTCCCCAGGTTCTTGAGCAAAGTTCCGGAGAAATCCTTCAAAGTCTGGGAGCCCAACGATTGACCTATCCCCTGGTTTTGTTGACCTTTGGCTCCATTGGTTTGGACATTTTGAATCGGTAAACTGTCTGTCCTTGGCACAACTGGAGATAGTTTGAGAAACCCAAAAAACATCGATTCAATCGCAAGGTTGAACATGGATGGTAGTTCTGCGGTGGTGTGATAGGGACAATACTTTTATGGCAACATATAACCCTGGTTAATCCTCAGATTTTTGGACTGCTTCAGTGTTGGCCAATTGGCTTCTTGATAGCCTCAGATCCAAACTGAAAAGTCAAATGATAAGGAAATAAGTTGTCTTTTTCTGGGTCAACCTTGTTAGATACTTTAGTACTTTAATCGGTTGCTATCGATGATATTACTAACCAACTGAAACTAGTTTCTGTTTGGCCAGGTGTCTATGATTCACCATTTTTTTGTTCTGCATCGACACAATCTACATGGAATCCTCTTGACCAGTTTCCGATTGAGTCAACCTTGGATTCTTGGATGGATCTTTTCATAACCCCATTCCACATTCTCTTAAACACACCTATCGAACCATGGTTTGGTAGGGTCTATTGGGATCCAGCTATAGGGGGTGTTTTTTATATGAACCGGGCATGTTTTTTTTGTTTAATGTTTACAAGGAATCTAAGATTGGCCATGTTGTTTCTTTTCGTTTGGCTAGAAAAATGCTGTTTTGACCCACATGAGTTGGCCAGGTTGGTAGATATGCTTTCTCAAATTGACTTTGTCCAGCTGGGTCCTTAAGTAATCCTTCTCTTGAAAGCCTTCATGATGGATATTGATGGATATATCAACAATTTGGTTGTGTTTGTTGGCTTACAAACAGATCTACAAGATGATGCCTCAATTCGGAATCGTTAAACTGGTTGAAAACTCGTATTTCACTCGAATTTAAGGTGGATATCAATTGTGCTAGTTAGATGGGTGAACACAGATCAGCGAACATAACTGGGAAACCTTTATCAGATGTTATAAGTGTCTTTGTTTTTTTCTTATGGATTTCTACGGGATCTTTGATTGACGCCAATTTCGGTAAGAACTACACCAGCTGCAACTCTGTCAGCTCTGCAGGTCGTGTGTACATTGGCAAACACCAGGCGGCAGCAGATGTGGTCCACGTTCTCGCAGATTTCTCGCTTGCTATGGAAACCATGGCCCATTATGTAACCATGATTTACCGCTTAATGGTGAAGTGCCATAGGATTCCATAGCAGCCGCCTTGTATATGTGGCTGCGCATTTTTCGTTCCCTGGAAACAGAAGCAATATCTGGAGCAAATAGATATTTCTTAAGGTACTTGTTTGCGGAGGAGGCCGGAAAGCCTTTGTGGATATAGCCGGTGTATGCCCGACCCAAACTGAGAGGCGTATACAATAAAGATAGATAGATAGATAGATAGATGTATAGTATAGTATAGTATAGTATAGAATAGAATAGAATAGATTTGATTGATTGATCGATTGATCGATTGATCGATAGATCGATAGATCGATAGATCGATAGATCGATAGATCGATAGATCGATAGATAGATAGATAGATAGATAGATATACATATATATGTATGCACCTTGGCGGCTAGTAAGACCGGTTTTAGTTCCACTAGTTGCTTCTTGTACTTCTAGTGAGCTTTGATTACAACTCCTTCTGTTGCTGCTTTGCCTGGCACGTGTGGGACTAGACTAGACTAGAAATACTCTGCTCTCTTCCTTCTCAGCAGGACAGCCGGCCCAGATAGCGTGTGCCGATCCATTCCCCGATCCATACCCGATCCATACCCGAACCCAGTCACGCCACAACAAATGCCAATATGAAAGTCCGATTCTATTGCTGCTGCTGCATCTGCTACTGCTGTTGCTGCTACTTCTACTTCTGCTTTTACTTCTTCTACTACTACTACTACCACTACTACTACTACCACTACTACTACTACTACTACTACTACTACTCCTGCTGCTGCTGCTGCTACTACTACTCCTCCTGCTGCTGCTGCTGCTCCTGCTCCAACTCCTACCCTTACTCCTACTCCTACTCCTGCTCTTCCTACTACTCCTAGTACTACTGCAGCTGCTGCTAATACTACCATGAGACTACTCTTAGTGACTATTACTAATACTACTGCTACTGCTACTGCTATTTCTACTGCTACTGTTTATTCTCCTTCTATTGCCACTACTGCTGCTGGTGCTGTTTTTTTTGGCATTGCTCCCTCTACTAGCAGTGGTAACAGTTTTAGCAGCAACAGTAGCAGGAGGAGAAGTGATAGCAAGTAGGAGTATCAGCACAATTTGTATGCTATAATGAGCACTTACGACAGGGTACGGATCAGGCACCTTACGTAAGCACTCGCGATCCATAGTACGGATTGCGGCAGAGCGATCCATCGCACCCATATGTATATATATATATCACTTAAGTATACTCAAGTGATTCTTTAGTTGTCAGTTCTAACTGTTAAGGGCCCGACTTCCCATGACCTCTCAGTGTATCTCAATGGCCTCGTAACTTGCCGCTGTGCTTCCAGGCCTCCTTTGCTCGCGCAGCGGAACTGGAAGGCGGGAAGATACGCCAAAATCCATGGGATCTGAAAAAATGTGGATGTTCCATTGTTTTTTTTGCGAAAAAAAACAGACCTAATGGGTATTTAACCATCAGTCATGGACATTTCCGGATAGAAGCATGGGCAATGATGATTTCATGGGGCCGAATCACGGTCCAGCTCAGAGGTGAAAGCTATGGGATTCAATGCTCCATAGATTGTGAACAAAAAAACTATGGTTATGTAACCCACTTATGGGAACTGCACCCCCCCGTCTGGGTTTGTCTGAAAAGTCTGAAAACAGAGGATACCCTCTGGTAATCAGACATGGCTAGAAAGTTCCCGGTTTATAGTTGTGCAAATCATCGAACTACATGAAGGAGTACAGGGTAAATAGGCTATCCCAATATATCCCAATATGATTATATAAATTTTGATTTTCCGTATCAAATTTGACATTGGACATGGATATGCTCCATTTCTAGACACATTCAATAATCATTTCTCCCTAATACTAAACGTTCCCCCCTCCTATTAATAAACACCTCAGGTAGTTTTTAGTATTAGGGGTGTACTTATTATCAGGGAACCCTATTAATAAAATTCAACCCTTAATAATAAAAACTATATAGTTTTTCCGATCTCAAAATCAATTAAATTTCCTTTTTGAACGAAGTTAAAATATTGCCAAAAAATTGGATTTCGAAGCGGACCCTATCAATAAAATTAAACCCTTAATACTAAAAACTATTGTTTCCGATCTCAAAATTGATTAAATTTCCTTTTTAACGCTATTAAAATATTACCAAAAATTGGATTTCGAAGCGGACACTATTAATAATCTATTAATAAGATTAAACCCTTCATAAGAAAAACTATTTTTTCCGATCTCAAAATCAATTAAATTTCCTTATATAACGCCATTAAAACACTGCCAAAAATTGGATTTCGAAGCGGACCCGTATTAATAAAATTAAACCCTTAATAATAAAAACTATTTTTTCCGATTTCAAAATCAATTAAATTTCCTTATATAACGCAAGTAAAATATTGCCAAAAATTGGTTTTCGAAGCGGGCCCTAATAAGAAATTAAAAGCCCTAATATACAAAAACTAAAAAAAATCGGACGGACCCTAATAATAAACACCCCGGGGTGAACTAGTTTTTATTATTAGGGGGCAAAACCCACAAATGATAGCTCTATTTTTAAGTTATAAATTGTTTTCTAAAGGGGATCAATTAAAAAACAAATTGGCCAATCTGAAATTTTCCAAAATTAGAGATGGACCTAGTTTTTAGTATTTGGGGGAGGTTTAGTAATAGGAAGAAGGGATTAGTCGGTGGTATTTTAAGGATCTAACTGAGTTGTGACATACTTCGGTATAGTTTGATCATGTTCCGTCCGTTTTTATCATGTTGGACCGATGGAACTGGGAGAAATTGATGCAAGGCAGTGAATATGTAGCTGAAATGAATGGACACATTGATGTCTTATCCACCTACCAAACAGAGAGTTTTGATGAGACTTTTTTTTTATTTTTGTGTCGCAAATGGTGCTCTTGTAGAAAGCAGAACTAGATATTGGATCCAAGCCAAGACAGTGATCTGAGTAGGAAATATGTTTTTTCTTTCAAGTCACAGGTCGACCCTTGATCGGCTAGTGGATTCTCAGAGATTTTCTGTGTCCCATGATCTGGGAAGGCTGCCTCACAACAGGAGATTGGTTGCTTCCAGTGCATCACAGGTTTTTTTTCTCTGTGGAAGTCTTGACAGTTGACAACATGTTTCAAAGATAAACGGCAAGTTAAAATTCAAAGATATACCAAGTTAATCTAAGTTTATACTTTTTGTTTTGATGCACATACTGAGGTTGATTGGTATTTTTCACACGGCAAGGTCCATATGTCAACAGGAAAGAACCCAAATTAGCAAAACTCAACATGTTCAGCGAAGTCAGTGATCACTTCAGACAACTGGGATATCTTGGCGGTGTGCCAGCCATTTACCAGACACGACAGCCTGGGCTTGGATGACTTGGTATGACAGCTGTGCTTCTGTGACCAAAGAGCCAGTTGTGGTGAATCCGAACGCGCTTCATCTTGTAGGCATCGAGGAACAGATCCCAGCGCAAGAAGAGAATATTTTTTGGGTCCAGGCCGAAAATTTGAGGCATGGCCTACGAGGAGTTGAATAGAAAAAGAAGACCCCTGGCTGCAGCGTACCATCCGTTTTGTGGCTGGACTTGTTTTTGATATGCCGTGGATGGAAGAAATCCTGCACCAGTTGGTAGATGGGCAAAATCCATCAAAATCCCATCATAATTCCATTATTTAGAATGTTTCACAGGAACCCCAATAGTTACTAGCTGGTGCAGGGTGTTGTCCATCCACGGTATCATGTTCCATTCCCATTTTTCTTGACACTATTTTCATGTTGTTCGGGCACAAAAAAAGGTTTCGAGGTTCAGATACACCCCTACTGGTATTAGTGTTTCGTTGTAGCCAAAATTAACTCCAAACATATGGGTTTGTCTGAAAGCACGTAAATGCACGGCTTAATCACCACGATCACTATTATCAAATTGACCTTTTGGGGGGCGTACCCATTTTCAGACACACCTAATTACAGTCCTTCCTGGTTAAATCACAATGTTTATCCCAATTAAACCGCATTCTTTCAATTTTACTTCCGATTTGTTGAAAGTGACATTTTGCCAAGTGAACTCCGCTTCGATACATTTTGAATCGGCGGGATTTGCCAGGTATTGAGCAGATTTCTGTGCCACAGAATGGTGCTTCGATGAAGGCTTTGATGGTTGGGACAATCACCCCAAGAAGGGGATGATCTTCTGCAACCCTCTGGTAAACCGTGGCGCAACATCTCTGCACATCGAAGGCTTCTAGCTGGGAACATCAGCTTTAAATTTTAGGGGATTGTCCATTGCCAGCCACGTTTGATGACATGGGGGAAGTCACAACCCCAAGAGGACCATCCGGTTGAGTCACTTCCAGTAGGCAGTTGGCGAGCTGGTGATTTGTCCATAAGAAAAATTGTAATTGCCATAGAAACATCAATTACCAGAGGCTAGTAAATCTAAACAGTAGCATAGCATCCAAACAGTAGTGTCTAAACAGTAGGTAATCAGGTCCCTAGGTTGTAGTTATGTAGTTTGCAAGAATACTAACCTTATAACTGATCATGGTTCCATTAAAAGCTGCAAAAGTTCATTAATCTTCAGTGAATACCTGAGATGAATAGACACTTTCTCAAGATTCATGGGTGGTCATGAAGCCAAGCCAGAAAGCCGGGCTGTGACCTCAATAACGATATGATAATATTAAAAAAGAACACCAATTGACTGGCTGGTGCTAAACCTAGGGAATGGGGGAATGATCCAATCCATAGCTATTCATATATATATCTCTCTCTCTCTCTCTTCCATTCCCCCATTCCCTACAGTTATGGCCCAGTTATGGCCCTCAACTTTTATAAATGGGATTATAACTCCTACAACTAGTTGGTTATATATCACGCAAATGGGGATTCAGCTAGCCCGTTTTTAATTGTTATATGATCATTCTTGTTCATCCTCTTAACCCACTATAATCCCATGAAAATCATTATTAGCCAGTGAAAAAGTTGAAACGGGCACTGTATGTGAAACGCACAACTGTAAGTCGATGCAGGAGAGCGGAGATCTCATGTTGGCTTTGGATGCTGCAGAGACTTGCCTTTCAGGCTGGAAAATCTGGGATCCACAGAAGCAGTGCACCAAAGAGCGGTTTTACGGTTTACCAGCTACCAGTCAGTAAGTGCCCCATGTATGGAATATTAATCATATGCACAGCTATAACCACACACATAACTTCAAATAACATCAAATAACCATTAAAAACAATTAAAAACCATTTCTGGTTTGTGGTTTGGAACATGAATTTTATTTTCCATAATATATGGGATAATCCTTCAAGATGGTTAAAAACCACCAACCAGATTTATAACGATTACTATAACATATTATGACCACTATGGCTAGTAAAGTGCCTTTCATCTCAACTGATGGAATTCCGGGCACCCAAGCTGGCGCAGGCAGCTGCAAAACCATTGCCATCGCATCAGAGGAGATGCCCTTGAAGTGTTCAAAAGTGTACCCAGCTGAGCCACTCTGCGTGGGTGTTTTAACCATCATTGATAGGAATGGTACTAGTAGTTTAAAAAAAAAAACATATGGGGACGTAACCATCATTTATAGTGATTGGATGGGAACTCACTGAAAATGATGGATCTAGCTATCTCTCTTAGGGATAATCTGAACAGATGGGATAATCATATGTGATTTACTAAGCATAAAACATGATTGCTCCAAGCCACTATAGTCAGTATAGGTAAATGATACTAGCACCTCAATAGCTCAGTTTGAGAACTGTATGGTCTCCCAGTACCAACAAAGTTTGCACACATGTGCTTCTGCGCTTGTAATGCTGGTGATTGTCTAAGTAATTGAGAAGATCTGCTGGATTTTCTGCACACATTCATGCGATATGGCAATCCTGCGGACTTCCCATAGATCATTGGTATGAGTCTAAACTGGGTGAGATCATCGAAAGCTAAGCCAGGCTTAGCTTTCTGGTGCTCAGTTCAGAGGACTAGTAATCTACCCGGTACCCGGTTGCCCTTGTGCTGGAGGCACTTGGAGTCCAAACCTGCTGCACTGCCAGTTTTGAGGGTTAACTTGGTCTCTCTACCTAAATGTATCAAACTTACCCCCCAAAACGCGGGCTGTTTGAAGTAACCCTGTTAAAGATATGTTTAATTCGTTACATGTGGATTATACTCTGGTTGGTGGTGACTGGAACCATGGAATTTTATGACTTTCCATTCAGTTGGGAATTTCATCATCTGAACTGACCAACCAGACCTGCTTTCTTGGGGATTGTTTAATACCCTCTACGGAGACCAACCAGCCACCAGAACCGGTTGTCATGAGGTTGGTGGCTTCCCTGGCCGGTTTTTCATCACCCCATCGGATGTGTCCATATGCGGACGATAAAGACATGCTTACATAGACAATATACATGTACAATCATATATACAAATATATATATAATATTATCTAATATGCACATATATATATACATAATGTGTATGTATATAGATAGATAGATAGATTAGATTAGATTGGATTGGATTAGATTAGATTAGATTTGATAGATAGATAGAGAGATTGATAGATAGATAGATTGATAGATAGATACAGTTTCTAATACGCCAAATGATGGGATTATCCATCAACGCCCGCCACAGAGGACTTGGATTTTCTGATTCTCCTCCGGAAGGTGCCGGCCGTGAGAATGTTGAGGGAGTTCACCATGCAAAACGGCCGCTTTTCCCGGGAGGAAAATGGTTGTTTTACCTTAACAAATGATGGTTATACGATGGTTTAAACATGATTTTGCGTGGTTTTACCACGAAGAAAACTATAGTTTTACCATGTTTTCCCATGAAACATGATGGTTCTGACGGTTGTTCACTGGGAAATAAGTGGCATCAACTGTACTGTGGTATTAGACTAAGCATTGTTTGGAGGTATCTGGGGATTTAATTAGGCCGAGCCTTTTTTCAGAGAAACTCGCATGGCAGCTACTCATTTCATGCGGAAGAAGGTGGTGCCCTCCCAGTTATAATTTGGCTTATCCTAACTATAGCTGGTTGGTGGTTTGGAACAGTTTTTATATTTCCATATATTGGAAAGAATAATCCCAACTGACGAACTCATATTTTTCAGAGGGGTAGGTCAACCACCAAGCAGTATAGTTATTTCAAACTTGGCAAACCAACCTAGCGGTTCCGAAGTGGAGCACTTCATTGAGAAACTCTGTAGTTTCTGTGTTTGTTGGCGCCAACAAACAGAACTACTATTTGTAGATATATGTAGATATACCATCTGTTTACTTGTTCCACAGCTATGGAAGCCATGGTCCATGGAAATAGATAATTGTCCCATTAAAACGTCCATTTAAAATTAGGAAGGTTCCAATTGCCATGCTTGATGATACCGCATGTCCTATGATTATCCCAACATTTTCCCTATTAGATCATATAAAACTATGTTAGGAAAAACAAATGGATAATCCAGAAGCGCATTAGGGAGTGGGGTCGTTCCAAACAGGTTTCCACCATGAAACCCAAGAGAAGTCTCCCAAACAAAAGCCTTCTCTGTCAGCTTCGAAGCTGGGGCTGCCGAAGCATACTGCTGCTGCCACAGCGACCCATGTCAAGGTCCAAGACGTCGTCAAGCGGTAGGTAGAGGTGGTAGGTGTTGTGTTTCAGATGGCCGGACATACCAATTATACATACATATATTGTTATAACAGGTTATAACTTATAACTTGTTATTTCTATGGGATTATACATAAACCATAAATGGGGTTTCGTTCGTACTTATTCACTGCAGTTATAGCCCTCAACAGTTTCGGCCATGGGGTTATACTTGTATATAATTACAACTCATGCAACTGGTTGGTGATATATCCCTTACATGAGGCTATAAGCCAGTTATAACTAGGATTGTTAAGGGCCATTGCTGTATACGTGCAAAACCAACTAGCCAAAATGCGTTGTGGTTCTGTAAAACCAACAAGAAAATGATGATTTGAGTGGAAATACTTAAACGAAGTGTTTGGCAGAATCGAATGTCAGAATAGATGCCAGACAGAATGCCAGAATAGAATGTTCATATCCAATAGTTACTTCCATATGTCAGAAACTATGTCAGAATAATTGTCAGAGTGGGGATCACTCGAAGAAAGTATTTCCCCACCTGTCAGGTGAGGGTTGTTAGATTTTATGTCAGCCTGCCCGCCTCCTCCGTCCTCATTCCTCCTTCCTCTTCCTCTTGCGGACCTCAACTGCAAGCTCTAAATCGCAGTGTTCCCCGTCGGACATCCACCGCAAGCTCAGGATCAGAGTGTTCCCCGCTGGACCAAGCTCCGGATCAAAGTGTTCCCCACCGGACCTCAACCGCGACAGAGTGTTCCACATAGAATGCCAGAAAGAATGTCAGAGAGAATGTCAGAATAGGCCAGAAAGAATGCCAGAATGATCCAGATGAATGCCTGAAAATTTGCCAGATAGAATGTCTTTATAGACGCCATATTGAATACCAGAAAGAATTCAGAATATATGCCAAAAAGTATGTTAGAATAGATGCCGGATAGACTGACAGATAGAATGTCAAAGTATATGCCAGAAAGAATGTCAGATAGAATGTAATATATACTAGTATATATATATACTTCCAGATGGTATGTCAGAAACATGTCAGAATAGTGTTTCAAGGTGGGGATCACTCGATGAAAGTATTTGTTTTTCTTTGGGCGGTGCAATAAATGGGGGTACTTACTAGGCAGCTAACATGTTATTTTTTTGCAAACCGCTTAAGATTGGCAGTGATATTTATGTGAGCATGAAACTTTAACGGGGAACATGATAGACTATGATTAGGGCTAATATTTGGATCACCAACGGATCACCAATATCGTCACTTAAACCAATCGACGGAGTGGTGTCTTTCAAGCAGCCTGAGAAGTAGAGCCCAGCAAAGGCTTACGGCCAGAGGGCTGCAAGGCACATGGGGTGTAAGGCACTTTAAACACGGGCAAAGTGGCCAGTTTCTTTTGGTGTTTGCTCGACCATGAACATTGGATTTCATGGGCGTGCCGGGCCATTGGAGACGTCTTGCAATGACACAGCTACGCGCATGAGCGAGCAGCTTGAACTGGTAGGAGCGAGCAGCTTGACGGGTGAGCATGTTTCAGACTTCTGTTTCTGAGGCGTTTCCCCTGGACTGGAAGCAGAGCCACTCGAAAGCTTCGACATCGTCTGCAACATCCGTACGTATTTCAACCTGGCAGACAATACCAGCCACTATCAAACCATGGGGATATAAGCCGATACAACTGATGAATAATGGTTGATGATTAGTTTCAGGATTTTACTCACCAATATATATATATATGTATATATATATGGGGGATAATCACAAACTAGTGTGGAAATCCCTATCAACCAACCGACACAGGGTTTTGAACACTGTTCATTTGAATTGTCCATGTTTGGAATGATGATCTCCTGTTGGCAAATATCCATTTCAAACATCGCATGCAGCCATCAAACACACATTGCATACACTTTTATAATCTATCACCATGCATTAGCATATATTAACCACATATCGGAGACACACTAAACATGAGGATACCGGATACCAATAGAATAGTAGTGTTATAAGCCATCATGTGTCAATACAATCCATTTCATGGCACCTTTAGCCTATAGTATACTACATCGTGGTGCCCCATAGATAGCTAAGTTTATTTATAACTGCAATAAATGTGACTTATGATAGATATATCTATAGTTGATGGGGGTTATAAACTAACTTAAAACTGGGGGGTACCACATTGTAGGAATATCATTTTTTGGGTCAGAAAACATGCCAAAAACTTGGCGTTTTGCCTCCAGGGCTCGGCGTCTTCAAGCGGCAGAGGCAGATCATGTGCTCTGCTATGGGGAGGCCCTGGGATGCGGCTGAAGGGAGGTCCTTCTTAGTTGTAGCCTCTGGTAAACGTTAACAAAAAACGAACTGGAAAATCACCATTTTGCATGATTTTCCATAGTTATGTCAAATTACCAGAGGATACTTAGTTTCTCACTAGGCTTACTATAGGATTCAATAGTGGTGGGCATAGCTAGATGGGTTAAAAAAACAACTCAGAACTGAGTTAACTTGCTTGGTTAATGGTGACTGATGGGTTATACAATGATCGGTCAACCGGGTATGTAGCAATCAAACGTGGTATCAAAGCAACTCTTTGATATTGAAAGGATCAATGGTACATAATTAAACACTATCCAGAGATATAAGTTGGACTATATAATGGTATACTAATTCAACATTATTAATTATAGGTATATAGAATGATATATCTAACTAATGTAAATCATTAATTCATTAATTCAACATTATTAATTATACTATAGATTGACATGAATGGTACATAATTAAGCACTATGTTATGACGACCCGCCGACCCGCTACCAGGATCATGGGCCTCACATTCAGCGATTTATGGGAGGTAGCTACAATTTTTGGATCCATATAGAAGGCCTATGTTTTAGGCCTATCTAAGGGAATATCCCCACAAAATATGGCCTTATATGGTACTAACGTACCTCCATTTTAGGATCCTGGAATTCCCATTGAATATAAAGGTCTATGTCTGCGGTTGCAAGGGATCTACCCCGCAAGAAGTTTATGGTTTTCGATGGTTGAGTCCCTCACTCCCCGACAACCGCGGATAACCCCCCAAACTGTTTGTTTTGTTTAATGTAGATCCAATACTAAAGCAGGGTACCGTTTGGGTTCCTATGGTTACTTTATCTTCGGCGCGGGCTCACCAGGAGAAGATCCAGACGGAGTCGATGTGGATCGAAGTGCCAAGAATCCGGCTGGACACGAGGGCGCTGGAGACATCTGCTGAGATACAGGACCGGGGTGCGACCCCGAAGAAAAAAGACAGGGTACCGGGCACAGTTTTGGCCACATATGGCCACAAAAAAAACAGGATTATAGCAGGTATGGCCATGGGGGTATAACTTCTGCAACCAAGGTGTTTGTATCACTATGAGGTTATCAGCCAGTTATAACTGTCAAGGGCTATATCTGTAATCATGGGGAATCCAGGGTTGACATCATCTATGTTTTATTGCTGGAGGGTGTGTCCAACTCCAAAAACCAATACCACTAGTTTAGTAGCTAACATAGCTATAGAAAATCACTGAATAGGTAAAACACCTATTTCTATGGTCCATTTTCCATAGCGAACTGTTAGTTTACTGCAGGGTACCACTAGTTTCTCATCATGTTTCTGTTTCTCATACTGTACCCCATCTTCTCACACGCCCAAACCATTTTTCTTTGCACCATGATTTCTCATGATATCGTCACTATATAATCATTTGTCTCCCATTAGCATTGTCATTTGCAAAAATTGATATCATTTATGATAATTTGGTATACACATGTATACACCATTTAGAGTTTTATAGTACGATTTAAAATGATTTATATCCATGAACAGGGTACTCAAACATATACTGTAGAAGTCATTTCAGTGGTAATTTCAGGACCCTAAAACGGAGATACTGTACCATATCAGGCCATATTCCCTTACATAGGCCTTATACATGGTAGGTATCTCTAATTTATGTTCCTGACACGGCCATTGATCATTTAATTTGTTGATAACCCATAGTATACAGGGAAATCTATCATCCGCAACAGCATTCAGGAATACATGCTAGTAGGTTCCTTTAATCAGTTGGTTGGTGGTGAATGGAACCATGGAATTTTATGACTTTCCATTCAGTTGGGAATAATATATAATCCCAACTGACGAACTCCATCATTTTTCAGAGGGGCAGGTATACCTCCAACCAGATTTGTATAGGTGTTTCTTGGAAGGGGCAACCCCAAAATCATCCAAAAAAAGGGCTGTTCTAGATGACACTAGTGGGAGAGTCCAAGATTTTGGGGCGCAATGTCCATGTGGTTCTTCCATGAAATATCTCATAAGGCTTGGATTATTAACCATATAATAACCATGTATTAACCATATAATAACCATATATTAACCACTTAACCACATATTATCAACCATCATTAAACATATATTAATCAGTTAGGAATACAAATCACAAGCCAACCGCGCAGTGCTGCCCATCTCGAAGTCCTCGCGACAGGAGCCCGTCCCTACGTTGAGACCTCTCCTGACGGAGCACCGTGAGAGGCGTTTTGGTCAGTGGAACTGGGACAATCTGATGGCAATCCTCAAAATAGATACCCTCTGGTTGTTTAACACAGCGAAATGGAAAGATCCACCATTTTTAATAGGTAAACCATCTATCGCTATTGGCCATTTTCCATGGCTATGTTAAATAACCAGAGGGTAATTACAAAATATAGGACATATGATATTGTATGATTTTATATATATAACACTATAAAATGATATAATGTAAATGTTTGAATCTATAGAATACAAAGGAAATATCATGGGATAAATAGGATAAACTATAGACATATCATCTATGAAGGAATTAGATAACGGATATATATATATACGTTGTATGTATGTATATATATATATGTTATATAAAATATTATCTTTAATATCCTGGAAACAATGTTCTTTCTTTTTGGGGTTGCTACATATTTTTGTCGACGAAAAATCTTCAGGCTGTGTACCGTTTTACCAAGGCCATAGGAAACTCGAGATGTGAATCCATGTTTTAAACAGAGGGACCCAGTGTGGGTTGTTGTTTTCCATAGCGTGCCCCCAAATTTTCAAGTTTACTCTCTGGTAAACATACAACTATGGAACATCACCATGTTTCATGGCTAAATCAACGGTTCATGTTTTGTTTCCAATGAACATTGCGTTGAAAATCGGAGTAATTATGCCAAAAATGTTTCTGAGCTCAGCATTTTGCCTGAGGATGCTGAGTTGAAAGGATACCGCAAAGGTAACCCCAACGGGGCTTCATGAGCCTCAAAAGTGGCGCTTGATATGGGCTTTAACTGTGATAAGCCTTGCGAAACGAGGTGGGGCCCTACGAAATCGCTAAATTGATAAACATAACTGATTGATGGTGACTGGAACCACGGAATTTCATGACTTTCCACCATTCAGTTGGGAATTTCATCATTTGAACTGACTTTCATTCCATCATTTTTCAGAGGGGTAGTAGGTATACCACAAATCAGATAACAGAATTTTAATTTCACGTTTGGGGTGCTACGACCATAGCATTCATGGGGTGAATCGGGACCAAAGATTTCACTGGCATGGCCACCTTTTCGTAGGTTCCATACTTGGAAGGCCCCAGATGGGGCCCAGTGATAGCTTGGAAATATCTGGAAATCGGGAAATCCCCTACAAATGGACGGGCTCAGGGAAAAAGAATCTGCTGGAAGTCTATAAACGGTGGGCACCCCAGTGGGTGGTAAATTGAAGCATTGAACCCGTGAAATCGCGATGTTCCAAAGAAAATGCACGAACTAAAGAATCACTAGGACGATTTCATCAGTACTGGCAATGTTAATCAATGTGCAGGGTTGTGTCCAAATATGCACCCAGCTGCTCATGGACCTGCACGAGCAGGTGGCGGTGCAGGGGGGCGTGGTGCAGCAGGTGGTGCAGCAGCAAGCTGCAGGGGGACATGCACTTTCAAAGGCTGTATCTCTCCTGCCCCCAGAGCTGCAGCAGCAGCAACAACAGCAGCAGGTGGTGCAGCAGCAAGCTGCAGGGGGGACAGTATTCCTTATCATTATTCAGTATGCAGGTCATTTATGACCGTGTCATAAACTTGTAACATCTTGTAACCATACATAATCATTTAATAAGCCTTATTCAGGCTTAATTAATAACCTCAATAAACCGTGTTATTTTGCTGTAAGCAATGTAAGAAGCCTTCAGGTTCCTGTGACCAGAAATGAGGTGCGTCTGAGACTTAGTATATAATTACCACGCTAAATTCGCGAGTCTTTGTGGTCCCCCCGGGTTATGTGTGTTTGGTTATAGCCAGCATTGACTAGAGTTACTTCATCACCCTGTAAACCAACTTACTACTAACGAAATGGGGCCCAACATCATAGTTGATTATATTTAGTCACCATTAAATATTTTATAATGATAGTTTATCATGATATGCCTTACTAATGTTATGATTATTAACACCATTAAACTATTTATATAATCCTTTTACCACTACAGTCACTACAGTATTTGATGGTAATAAAATGGGAGCCCGCCCCAGGTTCAGCCACACCTATCCCATACTACTCGGTACAGGGTCAGCTCAACATCCCCCTGAAAGCAAGGCATGGTGGTGCCTCAAATCAGATCCTATAAAGCAGTTATAAACGCTGGGAAAATCATTATCATTTATAGCATCTGGTTATTTAACATAGCCATGGAAAAGCCCGTAAATAAATGGAGGTTTTAATGGGTAAATCAACTATACATGGCCATTTTCCATGGCTATGTTAAATAACCAGAGGGTAATTTGGTTAAAATTTGAAGGTTTGACTAGGAAAAATAACGAACGCTGGAGGTTTAACAGCTATGCATGGCATGAAATGACCCCCGCAACTAGTTGGTCACTTGAATGAGGTTAGCCAACTATAACTGTTGGATGGCCATAGCTGTAGTACAAGAAGCGCTACTCTCGTTGGGCATGAAGCAAGAGATCCCGATAAGATGGGAGATGGGGCCCCCATGGCTATGATTATATATACCCTCTGGTAAATTAACATAGATCCTGAAAATCACAAATTGTTAATGGAAACTAGTCTTCCAACCCCTATCTGCCAGGGCATATATCGCGCACCGCACGCGCGCATTGCACCGTACACATGTTCACCGCACACATTCGCTTTTGGAGGGGTCAATCGTTCACCATTCTTGAGTTTAGATAATAATATTATACCATATTATACCGTATTATACCCCTGTTACATATCGAATATCCCATTTATAAAATCTGGGTAAATTATAACGACCTCACTGTTCTCCCTCACTGGAATCATGGTTAGTAAGGGAAATCATCCCCAAATGGCCTTATTTCAGGTTAGTGAATTATTGTCATTTACCCATATATATAATATAATTATATATATAATTATATATATAATTTTATATATATATAATTATATTGATATATATATATATGTATATATATATATATATCCACTTGGTAACTGGTTATATAACTAGTATTTCTATAGTTACATGATGCTAGATGATGGATGGATTACCAAACCTCTAGGGAGAAGCCACCCCACTTTGGCAGAGGGAAACAATGATTTAATCAGCAAATTTTAACAAGCAAAAATCGTTGTCACCAACAATACCGGGGTTTGCCTTCGAGTAAATTGAACGTGGCTAGCTGGAAAAACACCCAGTTAGTTGAGCGCAATGATTACTGAGTATTTTCCAGATAGAAGTTGGGATTGTACATCGCCACGTTAAATTACCAGAGGGTGTGGCAATACAGGAAACTCAAGATACGCCGCAATAATAGAGCAGGGTTTCTCAATCTCTGAACATCATACAATAATATGTATATAATTGTATATTGTATATAATTTACTTGTATAGATAGATCCCAGTATATCTCATTATAAATCTCATCGTATCCCCAGTATGGCAGTAATTTCCTGGTAGGTTTTCATCTTTTTTGCTGGATTCATCTTCCACGGTAGGCAAATGGAAGAGTTGCAACGGGTGCTGCAAGAGCTCAAGTACTTGTCGTGGCCCTCGGCGGTTGGGGACTTGACCAAGAGGAACATGGGAATTTTTCACTGCCCGGCCGAATGATGATGGAGAGGAATAGTGTCAAACTGCTTGGTGGTGACTGGAACACGTTTAACCATGGAATTTTATGACTTTCCATTTAGTTGGGAAGAATATTCCGAACTGACTTTCATATTTTTCAGAGGGGTAGGTATACCACCAACCAGGTTTTTGTTTATTCATTATGGCAAAGTTGCCCTATCTTATAATTGCTCAACTTCACTGCTGGGTTTATGGTGATTATCGATGGAATTTATGGGGACCCACACTCCCATTCCCACAAGTTCCGCATACTATTAAGGTTGTTTCTCAGGGAATAGTATGGGAATAGGGCTCCCATCATTCGGGGTCCCATGAATATTATAACCAACAACCATGAGATATTCAACCAACAACTGAGCATTTGAGATATTTCCGTGGTCTGTGATATGTGAATCTACAATTTGGTCATCAAATGATTGTGGTGGGAATCCATCGAAATCGCAATGTTTGGTATTTTCTGGGCACTCAGACCCAGGTTAAGCTACCTTAGCATGTAGCACAATCCAATTTGACTGTAGAAATCCAAGATGACACTCCACAGTTACGGCCCTTAACACTTATAAATGGGATAAACACTCCTGCACCCAAGGTTACCCTCTGGTAAACTAACATTTCGCTATTTTTTACATGGCCATCTATAGTGAATTGTCCCATTAAACATGGTGATTTTCCAAAAGTTTTTTGTTAACGTTTACCAGAGGTTATATATGACTTAGATGGGATTATGTGCCAGTCAAGTTGGAGTTGTTTTGTTCGGGCCAGATCTCCAGAAGATTCTCCTGGATTTCCCATTGCTATGTTAGGGTGATGGTCTGGTTGGTGCTTTGGAACCATGGAGTTTTATGACTTTCCATATATTGGGAATGTCATAATCCCAACTGACTTTATATTTTTCAGATGGGTTGAAACCACCAGCCCGTGGTAGTAAGTTTATCATGGGGCAGAACGATTTCTCTAAACATAAAACGCTGAAGAACGTGCAACACAACCATTAATTAAGTCATCAAGTGCAGCCCTTCCAAGATGTTTGGTCCGCGACACTTGACTCTACCCCTTGACCTGACTACGTGTTTTATGTTATATAATTATATAGTATGTTGTGGGGTTCTATCAACTGGTTTATCGGCGTTTTGTTTTGCCAATTCCATTAGTTGGAATCCCGATCAACCAGCCAACAGTCAGTATAATAGTTTTGTGTTCATTTGTCAGTATAATCTGGTTGGTGGTTTCAAACATGTTTATTTTCCATAATTTATGGGATATATGGGATAATCCTTCCCAACTGACTAATATTTTTCAAGATGGTTAAAACCACCAACCAGTAATGCTTTTGTGTTCATTTAGTTGTCGGACCTATCATACTGTATCATGAAGGAAAGGACTTCAGCAAAACATCTGGCACAACGAGCCTGGGTGAAACATATCCATTGTGTGTTGCTCCCTGATGGGAAAAGACAGTTTCTGTTTACAGTGTGTCATTTGTCTTGCGAGTACGTTTTTTGACTAGGCAGGGTGATGTCACTGGTCTTGAAAGTTAGGAAATAGCTAGGCTATCCACATCTACAAACAGATAGGGCACCAAAAATTGAATCCACCTCAAAACGGGCCTTCAGACAAGTTGCTGCCGTCGTGGCCAGAGTCCATGACGGATGGCAATGCTCAGAGCTGGCGAGTTTTCTCTCCAGTGTCCTCCACGCTTCCAACCAATCCAGCTGGGATTCAGGTCGACCGCACAACGAACTGGAGAGATTCTCCACGGCATCTGCCATCAGATAGCCTGGGTTTCCACCGTCACCCAGTGGCTCCAGGGCAACATGTTTGCAGGGACTTGCTGGTACAGTTGTCCACGTGGGACTTTCATGTGCAAGGCTTGACAACCACCACGGAGCCTTTGGCTTGGAGCTTTCTCATTACTTTTCGTTCTGGTTTGGGTCCATTTTTGTCACATGCATTTCCCCTCAAATCACCGAAAACAAAGCTGCAAAGCATGATTCTGCATTCGGACTAGTCTAAGTGCCATTCAAATGCATCTTGGTTATAGCTTTGAATCCACTCAAAATCGCAGATCGAGATCCCACTGGAAACAAGATTGGCAACACGTTTGAGCGGCAAATGTTCCCGCTTATGCGTCTAGATGCCATCAAGAGATAGTGGAAAATGTGAATCTCCCCTAGAGACATCCCGCCGGCTGGGCCCTGAAATACTCCATGGAATCTCTAAGGCCCGAGCCGCCCGAACAAGGTGGGCTGTGGGGTGTGTCTTAGAATGTGGCATCCAACAATCTAAACCTTGGCAAACGTGTGGGAGGGCTTCTAGTCTTGGGTCCCTGTATGAATAGATACTATACATTCAAATACATTCATATATATATATATATAACCCATGGTATATACTAAAACATGGTTTCGTTCACCTCCAGTAAATTAACATAGATCCTGAACATATTCACAAATCAATGGAAACGAATCTTTCAACCCCTATTTGGCAGGGTAATATTTGGGGATGATGGGATTACATTCTTTTGAATTTTCTACAAGGTGGGGGTCCCAAATGATAGCAAAGTTGGTTTATTCCGCCTACAACTGCTGGGTTTATGGTTGTAGATATATTGAACTAGTAAATGGCGGCATAAACCAACAGACACAACTGGGGAGGGCACCACCCTGTAGTTGTCTAACATAGCTGTGTGCAGATGCGAGATGAAATGCATGCTAAACGATCCATGAATCACATCAGGCTTGTTTCTCCCTGACATTAGGATCCATGTTTGGAGGAATCCCGAAAATCTTAAAGAATCTTTAAAGGAACGCTTATAGTAATGGTCAAATTATATGAAAGGGCAATGTTTCACTATCAACAAACATATACTGTATAATATATATATAGGAAATGTTATAGCTATATTAGGGTCTATTCCATAAATAAAAAAAAAAATTCTATGGTTAGAAGTACCTAAGTAACCATCAACAAAAACACGGTTTTCTTTGGTTTTCACTGTGCTTTCATTGGGTTTTTCCACATGTTGAGCCAGGCATCATGGTGGCCGCCTTGACCAAGTTCTTCCACGTGAACCGGCGACCCGGCGAGCACTTCGTTGATGATTTTTTCAGGTGTCCTTTGAGAGTTGGAGATTTATGGGATTTTAATGGATTTTCATAGGGTTCTATAAGAATTATACGGATTTATGTGTAAGCCCTAGAATTTGCATAGCAGAAGCCTATCACTTTTCAGATCAATCAATAAATATCACCGATCAAACATCCCCATTTAACGATAGTTATATAAATCAATCAATCAGAATCAACTATGTTCAACTATCAATGTCCATTTTTTTGATAGTTACATAATGTTAAATCACCGAAATTTATGTTCCCCTCCCCAAGTGATCCAAAAAAAATCTCCAACTCCCAGCGTTGCGGAGGTTGGGCACCTTAACCCTTTGGCCGTTACATCAAGGCCTTACAGAGGCGGCTGCTGCGGAAGAATTTGGTCAAATCAGAACCTGAATTTCCCCCAAAGCTTAGAACATGTACCCTCTGGTAAATTAACATAGACCCTGAAGATAGGCTAGTTTTAATGGAAAATAATCTTCCAACCCCTATCTGCCAGGGTCTATGTTAATTTACCAGAGGGTAAAAATTGAAGCTGAACTAATTGTAAATCATGGTATTCGAAGCTGAACTAATGGTAAATGATGGTAAATCAATATAGAGCACTTTTCTATTTTTACTCCACGAGTTCACATAGGATTGGGTCAAATCCGAAGCTAAAATAATGATGAAGCTGAAGCTCTTCTATGCCACTTTGGGGAATAGAAAAAAAAAAACGCCAGCCCAACAATGACTGATACCCCAGATTGGTACAGAATAGGAATAGCAATGATTCAGCTTGTCGTCATTGTTTTCAACATTGTTGTCTCATGATAGCAATAAAAACAATAGATATAACAATCATACTAATGATGCTAGTTTTTTTCAAGTAGTAAGAATGTGTAATAATAGAAATGGTAATAGCAATAAAGATCATAGTAGTGCGACTATGATGTTAATCTACATATATATATATATATACACACACCCATACTTTTTTGTTTGTGTATTACTGTATCATGTATTGAAAGCAAAACTCCGTGCCCAGTAAATCTGCTGAAGTATGTTGTCTTTGGATCCATGAAATGAGGATTTGAACTGATCCTTGGTTCCACTGGCAGCTGATTTTTTCCATGGCAACTGAGCATCAATTTTTAGCCATTCACAAAGACATACTTTACATACCCAGTAGATGAACAAAATCGTATGACACATACGTTGGCCTCCAGTAAATCAACGTTTAGAATAGATCAGCCACCATTTCTAAATGGTATGTTCAACAGGGAAACTATGGGCACAATTCGTGATTGAGACACAAAACACTTTGTATTGTTGGATACTTTCTTTGCAAAAACGGCGCCTTTTTCCCACGCTTTGTGCATGGCACAGATAACTGTCCCAAACGGATTGGCATACACTTGACCTCATCAGCCATGGTATCGCTGGATGTTCGATGAATGTGCGCCGATGAGTATGACGTGGTTGACGACAGTTGCTACCCATGCTGACAGTGGCACCTTCATGCAGCTGTTACGTTATCATTGTTTGCTTTGAATACCTGGCTGCAACAGGGACCTACGTTCATCAAAGGTGATCACCAGGATTGACAAAAATGCTGACTCAGAAGCCGTTTGCTGCACGGCCAAGGGAATCAGTTATGTCTGGCAAGCAGTTTTTGTTGACTGTGAAGGCCATGTACCATTGGTGGGGCAACCAAGAACTGGATCCCCAAGTGAGATCCCTCCACTGCCATGACAAGCGTCAGTAAGCGGCCGGGGTTTCGGTGTCGGCTCTGCTGTCGTTTTCAAAAAAAAACAAACCAGACACCCAGCTGAAGATCATTTTTTGTTGTGTGTTGGTGTCAAAACCCCATAGGAAAACCCAATTGGAAAACATGACGAAAACACCCAGCTGAAAATTCTTAGAATTTTCGTGGAGGAGGCCCTTGTAGAGTGTCTAATTGTTGCCGTTGCCATCTTCTTGGGACGATCCAATCGAATCGTCGAAGGGGGTGAACGGGTGAACGCGTGCCCAGTTTCCAGGCTGATTCCATGACATTCCCAACCGCAACGTGCTAAAAGCATTGCTCTGACTACAGTTTCCCACTTTGCATGGTTAAACACCTTGTTTGTTGCTATCTCAATGAGTTTGGCCCGTTTTCTTTTTACAGCGCTTTCGTGCCATAGCAGCTCTAGGTACTGGATATTTCGTGCATTTGAGACCAAGGGGACCGCCGCATTTGCAATATATATAATTATATATATATATAAATATATATATTTACTAATTACACTGCAAATGGGCTAGGAAAGTGTGGCAAATCACCAGAGGATAATTTATCCTCATTAAGAATCTAACCATCATTTTAAGTGTGTTTATACTCCATCTATAGTTATTTTTGACAAGTGCCCATGAGGGGAACCCCTCCCCAGCACCTCTGAAGGCTTTTGCGGCGCTCGAGTCACAAGCAGGTGGGAAGGTTTTCAGGTGATCCTGAAAATACTCTGGTCAATCAGCATTTTCCCTGTAAAATAGCCGTAACTGGGTGTATCCCCTATTTTCATCTATTTTCAGACCACCCCATTTAGAGATCATAATCCAGTCCTGAATTTGAAGTTCCTAACTTCATGGACTGACTCAGTGGTGAGATTGCGGACTCAAGTAAATCAAGCCTTGCAGTTCCAAGTCACTTGGCTTATGGCAAATAAGTTTGGATTACGACATTTGTGTCCTCAAGACATTTCAGCACCGTGATTCAGGCCGATTCTAGCCATTTAGCTGTATTGAATCATCCAATAGTATCCAATTTTTAGCTTCTCAACTGTTCAACAGACCAGCCGCCAAATTGCAAGTTTTTTTTGACAAATTAATCATGCGTTCACGGATCATGTTTGTCCAGATTTGGCCTACATCGCCGCCACCACCACCACCATCATCATCATCATCATCATCGTCATCATCGTCACCATAGTCAGTATTCTTAGTATATATATATTAGTACAATCGATATGAAGAGGCATGTTATTGCTACTTTTAGGGAATGGGTCGAAACCTATTGTTACCATATTTGGAGGAATAATCATCCATGAACCAGCTATTTTAGTTATTTTAGGGTACCTAGGGTCCCAGGGTTTAGACTCATAACCATACTACTCATTTGTGTATTATTATCAACATGTTTGTTTATCCTCAACACAACAGGAAAGAACAAAATTTGTGCCTCCTGTCTCCGGCGTCGTTTCCACCTCTTCTCGTCACTTGCCCGTGCAGGTGCTTGGCTACCAAACCCGGGCGATCTGATTTTTATCTCGCACCGCCGACATGGTGAATGGGTCAGTGGGTTGGGCCATGAAGTTATAGGTAATTGCATCGTATCAAACATAAGGGAAGTATATGGAAATAATATGGATATATATATATATAATGTTTGGAACCTTTTTTTTCCATATATTGGGAATAATGATCCCAATTGACTAATATTTTTCAGAGGGGTAGGTATACCACCATCCAGATATGGATTTAGTTGGATTTAAATACCATGATCAGTCATTATCATGGATATTTGCAGGATTGATCGTTGATTTATTTGATAAAATAGATAGTTGTTTGTTTCAAAAATCCAAACAGCTGTTGGGTTTTTGGATGTTTATGGTAGATATATCGAAGCTATAACTGCGGGCAGTACCTTACAAGTGGATTCTAAGCATGACATGTAATCCGTTGTGTGTTTGGATTGTTTTGGGTATTGTTTTCAACCCGATCGCCAACCTGTGAACTAATCCCATGGGGTATCGAAGCAACGACGAACTTACATTTGGGACAGGGTTTGGCCTGGGAGAAAGAAGAAACACCCCAAAGCTCTAGTGGTTCATGGTGAGGACTTAGTGGGAGTCAACATGGTTTATTTCATGGAAAAGTCCCATCTATAAATTGATGACAACTGGGGGTACCCCCATGACTTAGGAAACCTCTATATAGTGCCGGACATATACTTAGAACATTGGTTTTGGAATTCCAAAACATGTTCTAAGTAGAGATCCTGGACCACTACTTAGAACATATATGTTCACGGGATGTTCTAAGTAGAGGTTT
>Ga0126342_10002556_pt1:25000-28615 | contig 28615 bp, 27 predicted proteins | sample Cyp1metagenome_FD_92528 | JGI IMG/M metagenome (GOLD analysis project Ga0126342, IMG submission 92528) | Coral microbial communities from Lord Howe Island, Old Settlement Bay, Australia - Cyphastrea 1 metagenome | ecosystem: Host-associated > Invertebrates > Cnidaria > Coral ... | reverse complement strand
CTTGTTGTGTTGTTGTTCTTGTGGTTGTTGTCGTTCTTCTGCTTTTTCTTCTTCTTTTTGCCGTTCTCGCTTGTATCCACTACCGTTGAAACATGTCGCTGCGTCCACCACTGCACGTTTCAACTTTTCATTCGCGGACGGTTGTTTCAATGTTTGGTCGCCTTTGTCACCTATTTGTCCATGCGCTATCCAGCTTACAAGTGGCGAACGCCCAGTGTATGACTCTACGTTCTCTATAGCTCCTTGTCTTCGCGCAGAGAGCGAAAAACACAGGTTCGCAGCAGGAAAAAAACATCGGAGCGGAAAAAAACACGTTTGGCAGCAGGAAAAAAACGCCTTGCAGCGGGAAAAAACTGCTGTGAACGGGGGAGGCGATGCGCCCCGACACGCCAACCCCAGTTGAAAAAGTGTATGCTTGCTCCAGTGTGACGGTCGACAACATGAAACTTAGGAAAGCAATCCAACGGTATGCGATCTAAGTTGCAGGTTGTGGTGATTGAATGTGAATGAAAATCAACCGAGCATTTGGCTTGAAGGAAGATTGGAAACCTCACACATGACACTGGTCATTTGCACAGGTGCTTGCTTGTCAACTTCCTAGACATGTCCAGCACTTCTTTGTTTTCTCTTTGAATTTTTCACGCCCCGCCCTCAGCCACCCTATACCACATAGGGGGTTGGGGGCATGGCCAAGCCCTCAGCCTGGCGATGCGCCCAGACACGCCAACCCCAGTTGAAAAAGTGTATGTTTGCTCCAGTGCGAGGGTCCACAAAATGAAACTTAAATATGTGTCTTGTTAGCATTATTGTTGCCTTTGTTGTATCTAATTATTGTTATCATTATCGTCATTGTTGTTGCTGTAATGTTGTTGTTTCAATTGTTGATGTTTTTATATTTGTATTTTTTTTGATTTGCTGTTGGAAATTTCATTGCCGTTATCGTGCCATTGCTGTCCATCTGGTTCTGCCGAATTTAGGACAGCTAATTGTTTGGGCCCCAACAAAGCACACGAATCACCGAACAATCCGCGGCCAAATTGGCAATGGCAAACGAGTGCGGCAAAACGCAAATATTGTGCGCGCCGATGATTTGTCCAATAATTGATGCGGGTTGTTTTCAAACATGTTTGTGAACGCGCTCTCCACTCATAAAAAATTACATTGGTTACACGAAATTGCCCCAGCTGCTGCAATGGAGAAAGGTTACGCCGTACCAATCCGCGGCTGGATATGTTGCTTGTGGATTGTTGGATGAAAACAACCAAAGCAAGTCTTTGAACCCATAAGGGGTTGGAACAAACCATATTGATTAGTCAAGTCATCGGCAATTGCCAATTTTATCACATGCCATGTTTTTCATGATAAATTTGTTGTGTTTGGACCATGTGGAATCGTTGATCAATACTGTGATTGGCCCTCCTGGCGTTGTAAGCGTGCAACTAGACCTATCATTCGTTCCTAGCATGTTTGTCAAATTTGGCAAAACAACCCCCTGGCGGCTTATTGAGGCTGGCGATTGTCAAAACTACCGTTTTCAATTCACTCATTGTTTGGGGTTTTGTAAGATTATGCGTTGGTACATCACCAAACGGAAAGGAAAGGCTTCGGAACTGCTGCGGGCTGAAAACACAATCCCTTTCAAAACTTTGAGGAAAACATCCCATGTAATCTCGAATGGTGGAGTTGAGGTGTTTGGGTTTCTTTTGGACCAGATGCGGTGCACGGTGTTTATCATTTTGTGTACCACGGCAATATTTTTTTTGGGGGAACCCTTCGTTGTTGATTCCCTCTTCCAAAGTGCGAAAAACAGTGACCTGAATCATCACCATACAGTAAACTCAGTAAACTTAAACAAACGAAACTTTGCCGCACAAATTCTGAAAAAAAAACGGTTTCGGACGGACGTTCACAATCACATGAAACCACCATCTTGCCACTGACCATCACCACAAACTAGCAGTTGAACGGGCGAACGACGAAAAAGGCGAGAGGTGGTTTGTTGCGACCATGAATTGGGGAGTGTAAGACACCGGTCGATGGAGGATGTGAAAACCGTAGCATTGGGACTTGCAGCAATCGGTGTTTGTGTGTGTGGGCACCGGATTCACTGACTTTTTGGAAAGGTCAACCTATGATGTCGCTTGGAGAAAAAATTGCAATTGCCAAATTATCATCATCCCATCGTTTCGATAGTTTCCCTCTTGTGTTTGTCAGGTTCGATCTGGGAATTATGCGCCTAAACATGAATTGGATTTTTTGATTGTAGCAAGGCAGGCCAAACATTGGGAACACACGCTATCGTGGAAGACAAATTAAAACATCATTTATCTCAATAGTGGTCTTACAAGGAACAAAAATATAACATTCAGGACTCGGAGTGTTTCATTCGTCTCATCGTATGTGACTAGTCAAGTCTTTCCCATCCAGCCCACGTTGGGTCGCATTCACTTTCAGGGCCCACAACGCAGTACAAACAAGCGCCGTCTCACAAATCAGTGTCACAGCAAAACACAATTTGACAGCGTGTGTGCCTTTCAAATCCAACAGTATCTTTGCGTAATGCCGTTACTCCGATGCCTTGTCAAAAAAAAACAAACTCTTATTGGAACAGACATGTACACATGAAAGAGAACAAACGCGTAAAGGAACACATCACAACACTAACCAAATTTTTCAACCCAAGTTCCAATGTTCCAGGGTGGATCCCAGGTTTCGGTTCCGGTTTTTAAGGCCAGGAAACAACGCACCATTCTCCCCAGAGGTTGAACCGAAGGTGGGCAAGACAATTGGAAGACAAATGGGCGACAATTGGGGAACCATACCTGGAACACTGAGACAAAATTGGGATACAATTGGAAAACTACACTTGCAAGATGCTAGACCATGGACGACGAGCGGGAGACAACATCTGAAAGACAAATGGGAGAAAAGTGGGAAACAGACTGGTGACAAGCGGAAAAAACTGCGACATAATTGGGAAACAGTTGGAAACATACACTGATTCTGGGAGAGAGCTGGAAATTGTGGAAGACAATTGGCAAACAATTGAGTGACAATTTGGAGCTGGATTTGGAAAACATTTGGGGAACAACTGGGAAACATCCAGGAGGCAATTGGGGGACTACATGTGGGATAGCAGGGCGACAACATCTGGGAACCACATGTGGAAAACAGTCGCAAAACAAATGGGGAGACAGCTGGGAGACAAGGTTCCAAGGTTCCCGCAACTCCGGGACCTGACTGAAACATTGCGCATGCATCTGGAAAAAAATCCGGATACCGCCCCGAACTTCAAAAAACTGGAGCCAGCTGGAAGACAGAATTTGACACATTGGGAGACAAGGTGGGAGAGACAGTGAAAACCACGGTGCACACGAGGTGGAAGACAAAGTGGGAAACACACTTGGGGAGATAAAGGGACACATGGCTAGACAAGTAAGAAACAAGGTGGACGAGAATTGGGAGACGCAGGGGCGGCTAACAAAATGGCACAAGGCGGGAGACAATGTGGAAGATACAGGGCGACAAATTGGGAGGCGCAGTGGGACACAAAGTGGAAAACCATATGCTAGACAAAGTGGGAGAGACAGCGGGGGAGACAGAGGGAGATAAATT
>Ga0126342_10002556_pt1:0-20000 | contig 28615 bp, 27 predicted proteins | sample Cyp1metagenome_FD_92528 | JGI IMG/M metagenome (GOLD analysis project Ga0126342, IMG submission 92528) | Coral microbial communities from Lord Howe Island, Old Settlement Bay, Australia - Cyphastrea 1 metagenome | ecosystem: Host-associated > Invertebrates > Cnidaria > Coral ... | reverse complement strand
GAAATTGCAAAGGTTCCGCAAGGTGGTTGATGAGGTTTCGACTACTTGTAGAGGATCTACCACAAGTTCAACACTGATATTTCCTTACATTTCCCATATACCAATTCATCCATTTCATCCATATCATCCAATTCTCCAAATGAGGTCGGGCTTCCTTTGCCACCAGCTGCTGGGCACCTCAGAGTCAAGCCCGCTTTGGAACAAGGTGTTCATCAGGGCAGCTCGAGAGAGAGAGATGCACAAGATACCTGCATGGTACGGATGGTATGTCTTCAATACATACTGCGTCCGCATTAGGGAATGGTGGGATGCTCATCAATTCCTCACGGCAAAAATGGAACAAGGTTAAGTGTCAGAGGTTAAGTTGCAGATTGTTGGTGACTTTCCCGAAAACGCTTCAGGTTTGCTGGTTACTTGCATCCACCACAACAGAGCGTGCTTCACTCAGTTACAAAATTTATGTCGAGTGAGCCTCCTGAATCTTCATACTTTGGATTGAAACTGTGTAAAGATCCCAGAATGATTGGGGCCTATCGTTTTGTTTCTTTCATCGACATTTGGAGCAGCACCACAAATTTGCATATTAGTTTCTCCAGCTTCTCTGCCGACGTGCCAAGCTTGAGGTGCAGAGGATACCCTGGCGAAACGGTCTCTTGCTGAAGGGTATGGGGCAAGGTATAGGGCTCCGTCTATGGAGTTTACAGTTGACCTGGCAATGACCTGGTGAGCATTTGCTATGCATTGGGGGCAGCAACTGTTAAGTGCATTGGCACACGCAATTGATGCTACAATGACTCAGACTCTATTTTTTTGTGTTTCTGGGCGTGTTGGAAGGATGTATTTTATTCATGAAAACTTTGTCAGTTGGTGTTTCCTCCTCCCATATTCTTGACTCAACAGGCATGCGTTTCAAACATTTGCATTAGAGAAGAACGAGTAACTGCAGGCGTGGGAGCTGAAGAACGGAAAAAGAAGGATGAAGAGCCGTAAGATGTTCATGAATGAAGATACCAGAAGATCCAGATGGACATTTTTGTGGCAACCTACTAGAATGACTCGAAAAGCTGAAGAAAAGGATCCTGCAATAGGAATATTGAAGGCTGATGAAGACTGCGCGAGGATAAGGTAAGTGAGGTGTTGGCAACCTCACAACTGGGATCCATGGTTCCTTGCAACCCTTATTTGGAAACGATGGGTTCACTGTAGTCCAGGAGTCAAGGAGTGGGATTGAAAAATAAACCGATAAAGAGGTCGAAGGGGTACATGTTGAGTAGCAAGAGGGTGGCAGGGTCACCAGGAAACAATAGATCTCAGGCGCCAAAGCCGGAGCTGGATAATCTTTGGATTAGTTTGGTGCATTTGGTCAAGATGCAAATGGCCCACCCCCAACCTCAGCAGGGACAGCTAGCTCAGGTCTGAAATGCCTTGCAGCTGCGCTGGTGCACCTGCGATCAGCCTTAACTGAAGGCTCGAGCCAAAGGCGCTCGAGGAATTTGTGGAGAAACGAGGGCAGGTTCTAGTGATTCTAGTGATTCTAGTGCTAGCTCAAATATATTCTCAAGTGATAGATTTCAAGGCGATTGGTTGCTGCTGCACGGGTAAAATCATCCCAAATAGCCTGTATTTTCAGTGAGGTTGAAGAATACAAAGAAAGCATACAGGGCAATTTTTTGTTCTTTTATAGTTATCCTCCTCGCAAGACAAAGGTCTCTAGATTAGATTTTATGTCAGTTGTGCTTCTTCTCTTCCGGCCTCTTCGATACCTTCTTTTTGGTTCCTCCCTCTCTTGCTTCTCTCTCCAACTGTCAGAGATCTCACCGCATATATCAGCCCAAACTCAAATATCCACCTCTGCATGGGTGTTTATTTGTGTTTTATTTTTGTGTTTCTTCGTCTTTGGATGGGTTCTATTTTGGTTTCTTGTTTTTTTGTGCTTTTGGCGTTTGTCAACAGCCGCAACAGCGATAGCAGACGATTTGCAAGGACCAGGAAGGACATATCATTGGGCAAAAAGTGTGCAGATATGCTGTCAATCAATATTTGCTAGCAGCAACAAGAACAATTTGACTGCAAGTAGCTACACATGAGAAATAGTAGGGTCCAGATAGCGCCATTGCCAACACTGTGCACATGAGGAAGAAAACATAGCTTCAAAGTGTTGCAAGGGCGGTGCGAATGAATGCAAATGGAAAATGATAAATCCTAGCTGTAGCAAGGTATTGGGGAGTCCTTTGTACAAGCTTTGTAGTACAAAGATGTATTGGGACGTACTTTGGGCAAGCTGTGTAGTTCACTACTGGGACGTGCTTTGTGCAAACCTTGTAGTTCAAAGTAATACAAAATGCTGCAAATGCCGTAAAGATGACAAGGCACTAGTCTCAAAAATGCTTCAAGTACAAATGAAAACTATTTTCAAATACCACAAAATTGGATGCTAACAAAGGGTTTGAGCATCCCATGGCTGCAAAGAGTTGCAAACATGATGTTGATTTTAAAATGCTGCGCCCCCGATATAAACGAAAAGTCTTAGTTTCAAAATGCTATAAAAAGCGGACGGATGATAAATCGTAGTGCTAATAGCATGAAAAAACAACCCCAAACCAGCAAACACCAGGCATTGATGTAAGGCCAGCCCGCAATTAATGCACATGTTCTATTCATGTCAGCCATTCTCGGACTACACAGTTTTGCTGGTCAGCACTGTCCAGTGGTGTTCAGCCTCAACTTGAAAATGTGTCCTTTTTTTACCATGGCATTGGAGGCCAGCATCAATGGCTTTATCGGCGGCGCTCGCCATGGCAATTCCACCTGTAGGTCCGGAAAGACCAAAAGATCCAGGTCGCGCAGAACTTTTCCATTTTTTTTGGAAACCCGATGGTCCCACTCCAAACTATGCTGAATGATCATGAATGGTGTACACTGGATATAAATTTGTGTGCCAAATCCACGAGGTGTCGCTGCAGCCCGAACCTGCACCGACATAAATGCTATGGTCAAAAGATTGTCGACACTCTGCAGCGAAGCTAGCTGGTAATTTAACGATCGGTGGCCAGTCTGTACTTCATCATTTGGATCGCTCACAATCATTCAAATGTCCAAGGTCTGAAACAACCTTTGCATTTACCCGTGGATTTGTGGGGTGAAGGAAAGCTTGATTACAGCATTCACCACTGGAGTAAATCGGTAACACCCATAGTCTAGCTTGTGATGAAGTGTTTTTTTGTTTTTTTTGCTGACGTGTTGGTGTTGGTGCTAGCAGTACTTTTGTCGCCGAGCTCCCAGATGCCCAGCTTGCGCGTGCTGCGGTGCGCAGGTGCCAGTTGTGGAATCGGTTGGCACAAAGCCTGGGACTGGGATTTTCATGAGCTGAAACAAGGAACCATTGGCAGAACCATTGGATGAACTATTTTGACCACTGGCTTCCAAGTTTTTAGCAACGGGATACCACTTGCAACCATTTTGACATGAAATTAGGAACGAAGAGGAAGAGGACACTTTCTATACGCCACTTAGCCACCTAGCCACCAGCGTATTTTCGAGATAGGAACTACCAGATTTGGCGTTTTCCTCCCAAATTTACTGAATCACGATTGAGCTATGCCAACCACTCTGGTCCAGATGGTTCCTGGCGGCCAGAGCTGCGCCAAGTCGGGGAAGACTCAAAGCATGGCAGGTTGGAAATCCTCCACTTGGATGTAGTTACGATGTTTGTTGATGCAAGTTGATGTATGTAATTTGCAATTTGCCATCGCAATACCACAATAGTGTAACATATCCAAGGAAAGAGCGTGTCCAGTACCAGGCATCGCCAGGCATGTTCTAAACAATTGGGGCCCAACAGAGCCATCCGGGTTGTTCATTTTCATTAAGAAAACTCAACTATTTGGCAACACCTTCAAGTATGGAGACCAAAACCTTTCTTGAGCCCCAGCAGAAAGGACAGAAAGGTCAGCAGTCAGCGACATTCCAGTTTTTAATGGAAATTCCAGACGCTTCAAACCCCTTTCCGACATAGTCTTCAAAAAACCGCTTGACAAGCCCACCTAGGTGAAGCGGACCGAGCAGAGTACACCACAGAGATTTTCAAGGGATGGTGACCACTAGGGCTGTTGGTGCCACTGGCATCATCCAAGGGGCTGAGTTTCAATTTCAGTGCGTTCCTGGAAAAGTCTATGGCAGGATGGGGGCATGGTTTCCAACAAGATACATGTCTGAAATCATCAGTTGCGATGACAAGTTGGTCAATTGAATCAGCTGATCACCAAGAGGTATAACATTTTTAGGGAAAACACAAAGCTTTGACTTTATGCTTTCCATGGTTCCACCTACGCGGATGCATCCAGATGTTGGTGGGGGTTTGCAATTCCCTCTGCTTCACTGCCCCATTACCTGTAGCACCAAGCACCAAGAGGTACACGCCACCAGAGGGACCTCATGATCGAGCTTACCGACCGCAGGCCGCAATGGAGAACTGACTTGGAAAGATGGCAGAAGAAAATCAATTGACGTTTGGGCAGTCTCTTGTTCTGGGACATTGGGCCCGCTCCATGCCCAACGACCTAAGTTACAGACATGGTTTCCCTTCAACTTGGGTTTCCATCCAAGATGTTGGTCAAACCAGAATCTGCCAGACTTTCGAGATCGATTCCACCACTTCACCAATACTTCCCACTGCTCGCTTCACAGGGTGACCTACAGCGGGAGGAGTTGTACCAGCACATTATTGAGATGTACCATGGGCCGTACGGGTTGGCAGTGGGCGGTGTTGACCAACCAGGTATTCTTCACGATCATAGGTAGTTACATCCCGATGAACTGACCATCGCGAGGGATTTCGATTTGTGATTCTGCCATCTCAACCACCCCGCCTTTCATTAATGGTGCAATTGGCCTGCCAACCATGCAGAAGATCGCACAAATAGGCCTCACAGGCGTGTCTCCTCCCATGGATGGGAATGATGGGAATGAACTAATCATCGCTTCTAGCAATAACGACAATGCTTTGGGCAAGGTCAAGGTGTTGCTAGAAAAGAGGGCCGGATGATCCCTTCAACAATTTTTTTTCCGGATACAGAACCGTTCCGGCATGATTCCATACAAAGGCGCTGTAGGATCAAGGTTTTTCCGGCCAGGTCATTCCGTTAGGTACCCTACAAGAAAAAACATAAGCCCAGGTAGTATCTCCAACAGCAAAGGTGGTAGGAAAGCATGACATCAGCCGATGGATGCCTACGGGACTGAAGCTGTCTCGTGCACAATGGAAACCCGCACCGAACCTCCAGAATGACATCTGGAACCACCCTAGAAGGTTGCCAGCAAGCAAACCTTGTGCGAGGCGGACCGCCTCGTTTTTTTGCTGTCAGATTGTTCAAACATTTATTACAACGGTGAATCTTCCGGGACATTGAAAAGCCAAGGCCGCTTCATTTTTTGGGTTTTGATACACTGGCCCCATTCTTGGCGGATTGAAATTTTATCAGCCGATATTCATTTCTCAAGATACTCTAGTCATAATAGCCAGTCACAAGAAAGGCATCTTATTTGTCGAACGTTTCCTGCTTGATTTTCAAAGAGCCCATTCTTTAAAGTCTTTCGAGCATCCATTACATTTGGACGCAAATGGTCACTGTTAGCGTCGTGGTTTGATTCAGCCAGTTTTGTTTGCAGGGACAGCCACATGTGGCATTGCATTTGTCCAGAGTTTTTGCTGCTTGCATTGATTTCTGGCAGTTTATCTTTCGCTTTCACAATGCTGGTATTTGCTAATGCTCGCCGCAGATTCATTAGTGGTATTCCCACACCAGCATTTGTCTCAATGACAGAAAAAGAAAAACATGGAGGTACTACCAACGCCGTCCTTTGGTCTTGTTGGCGCGGCAACCGTCGTTCGGGAACTCGACGGGTTTATGGGATGGACGAGCATTTTCTCTGGCATCAGCAATCATGAAGTGTTCTGGGCGGCACTATCATTCAGCAATCCGCAGATTCACACTGAATTTCTTGGTCACTTGACCTGTGGCGGTTGAGGAATTCATAATTACACTAGTTGCGGGATACCGTGATTTTTAGGCAGTTGCATTCCAATGTTGTGGTTGAGCGTTCTTTGCTGATGTGGAGCTAATGGCTTTTGTCCAAATGGCAACAATGACACACAAGTTTGCTAAAAGTGATGCTTTGTAACAAAACAACACGCATAAAGGTGTCTCTCTTGTAACAAAATTGTATTCCTGCCGCTACATGCTGCGGTGACATCATAACAATTCAGCATTTGGAATCGGTTTTTGTGTCCCGTCGCTGCTGAAGGTTTTATCCCTTCTTCCTGGACTTGGACCTCTTTGGCTCCAGGCAGACTTTGGTTTCTGATTGGTGCCTTTTTGTTTCGGCCAAAGATGTTTCCTTTTTCTGTTCTGGACCCTATCAACTACAAATGATTTGCGATCTATGTCTATTTTGCCTTGGAGCATTCCAACAATTGACAAAGAAAAAGAGGCGCTTCTCGGCCCTAGGCCTCTTTCACTACTTGATTGAAAGGAACTGGTCCAAAAGACAGTTTTTTTGCGTAAGAACCCATGTTGGAGTTCCACCTCATATATCAAGAAGCATTCGAAACCTCTGTGTTAGAGTTCCTTAGTTTCACCACACAGGTCGGATGATCATTTGCGCACCGCAGTGCAAGGGCAAGATGTGTGGGACTCAGCAGGCAACGTGGTCAGCTATTACGAGACCCAAGTCCATACAGGATAATTCCCACAGTATTTGCCAACTATGATCATCAACTTATATCCAATCCTGATGCGTTCTAATGGTGATTGCTGCAAGAGCGATTCCAAAAATCTGCTTTAACTTGCTAAAGCCCGCGGAGAGCCTCCAACCACGAAAGAGAATGACGAACATGGCATTGTGATTTTGAGATGCCATCCATGTAGCTGTCAAGATCATCCAATACTGTCTAAACCTGACAGTCAAAATCAAATCTAAATTTACCCAACTTTGCAACCCCACAGCCCAACAGCAGGTTGCAGGGTTCCAGCCAGTCCCAGAGATTAAAACCCAACAGTTGCTGTGGGGAAAAACTTTAGCAACAAAGAAAACAGGAATGTTCCCACCAACGCAAATAATTGGGATGGAGACCCGTTGATGACACCCCAACTCACCCTTGGATTGTCCCTAAACTGGTCCAGAATTACACTGATTGAAAAGTGTAAAAGGATCCCAAACCAACACTTTTCACACTTTTTTGATACTTTTCACACTGATGTTACTTGATCTTTATAGTGACTGGCATCCTGCCACCTGTGGACCTGTGCATCCTTTCATTTCATCCCGCAGAAAGTTGCTGCATATCCAGTTGATTTGCCAGTTACGTATGTTCCGTGCCTGGCATGCCTGGTTTCTTCTGGTTCCTTGTTTTCGTGGTTAGAGTGCAGATGATATCCCGATTTTGGGTTGAGAAAATCATGGACTTGTGAGTGTCATCCCCCTTTGCTGGTGTGAGTTAAGGAACCTTCCATGTGTAATCCATAGATTCGCTGAGGGCGATCATCTGGTGCTCTTCAAGTGCATCGTTTGGTCCTGAGACTCCACAGTAGCTGAGGCGGAGATTGTCATGGTCTCAAGTCTCAAGAGGGGCTGTGTTCACCAAATATACGGCATAAATATACCTTGATGGTTACCTTGATAGTAATGATAGTAACATCAAGGTATGCCATCCTGCTAAACGTGGATTCAAGTTTGATTTGATCACCTTGATCTTCATTCCTTTCATGTTTTGCACTGTGCCAAGCGACGCTGTGAAAAAAACATGGCTTTTCTTTTGCAGTGCATTTTCATCACTTCAATACCCCCTTCCAGCATACACACACAGACACATTGGTAAAAGTTTCAGCACTGTTTGCCCAGGCGACTGCACTGCTGGAGATTTTCCCTTCACACCAGGTCTTGGAGGCAATCAGCTGACATGTCAACTGCGAATGTCAGCCGCCACTTGGTCAGTAGACTCAGTAGAGATGTGGGCCCACATGTGATTCCAGGCTGAAAAGATGTATATAAGAGAGTCGTGCGAAATGTTCAACTCAGCCGTAATGAAGCTCTGCTTGACTGGCCTGGGCAACGTGCCGGCACAAGGGGCGCATCCGCTCGAGTGCATGTCTCTGTGTGCGTCATCGCGTGTGTGTGAGCCATTTGAAGAGGTTAAAAACTTCCTGTGGGTTTGGTTCAAAATTGCAAGGTGGCTGCAATAGCGGTCCAACAAAGACGCTGTTACAAGTCGCTGATGTCGATTTTGGACGCAGAATCCACGTGTATTTGCTACGCCTTGCGAATGTTTTACGTTTGTTTTACATGATTTCGTGACTTGGAGTTCTACGCGGTTGTCGCTACCTTGTTTGGACACCTGGCGATACAGTTTGCCCCTGATTTTTACTATGCGGAGGATTTGAAAAGTTATATACGTTTTGGGCCTTTTGTTGATGCTTGGTCTTCTTGATATTGTTGCATTCTCGATGGAGGAGCGCGTGAACTACTATTTACGGTCTTCTTACGAACTAGTGACATGGTTTGGCCAACATGTCACCTTACATGGCTATGTTGTGTATGTATGCGTATATATGTTTTTCAGCTATTCGTTTGTTTGTTTGTGTGTGTGTGTTTGTGGTGCGCACATGTATGTTGATCATTTTCAGTTGTTTTGTTCATTGGGCATCCAGATGCGGCGGTGTAGTTGATTTTAAAGGTTGAATTGGGCGCATAATGGTTCAAAATCAAAAGGCAACAGTGGTTTGTTTGTTCAGCAGTAGCTTTGTTCAAACGAACGGTACCCCTCAAATCCGCCTGAAAAATCGGTTTGCTCTTCGCATGGCACAAAATTGCAATCATGAGTCATGAGCATCCATTTGGCGCAAACCCTAAAATCTGCTGCGGTGTCTTTCCCGGAATGGAATGTTTAGATGAGAGTGTTTGAGTTACCTGTACAGTAGGATGTCCAAATGTTCACAGGATAAAAACCATATAAGAAATCATCTGTTTTTCCATTGATGTCCTGATGTCCTCGTTCCAGGTGGCAGCCTTCGAGTCTTCTGGCCTCGATCGTGCCAAGAAATGCTTCAAGGTGCCGAGAGAAGCTGGGGTCGTCCGGAAAGTTGTCGAAAGCAAAGCACTTTGTTTTTAGGGTTCAATCCTGTTGAACGTTGAGTCCCATCACAGTATTTCAGACAGTTTCCTTTCCGCGTTGCAAGCAGGGTGTTAGGCGGGGCATTTCGTGCATGCCAGACCGTTGGCAGGCATAGTACTGTGCATTTGAACATATTTGAACGACATGTTTAATTTTGAAACATTCAAAAATGGTCGTGCGATGCGTTTCATTTTCTGGAATTGGTATATGCTGATTTCGCATGGATGGCCGCACGGATGCCTAGCGTCCATTCGCACTTGCAGAACTGATGTTTTTCTTGAAGTTTTCCAGTTTTGACTTTAAGATACTTTAAGATTTCATGGCGTGCGTCGTATTTGGATGTATTTGGGAACTTTTCATCAACCCTGCCATTTTCCTGAAGTGAATTGTCAAGAGATCTTGCATAAAAACCTTGCGCAGAGATAATTTTCGGATATCTGGCGAATCTGGCGTTCTTGTTCAGAGGTCTTCCAAAGGAATCTTTGTAGATAGTCCATTTACTGAGGTCCTTCACAGAGATTTTGTGGGTTTGTCGAGTCCAATCATGGGCAAGACGATACTCCAAAGAGAGCTTGTAACATGAAAATAGGGATCCTTTAAAGCTGCATCCAGAACAAGTGCTTGGTTTTTTGGCCATTTAATCGTTAGTCTGGAATTCTATCCTTTGGCTCCTCCCGTCACCGTTGGATTCCTTTCCTGTGAGGAAATCCAAAAACAGCAGCCAGAGGTATCAGCATAGAGAAAGCCTCATACCGATGTTTTTGAGTGGCTGCGTACGATTCGGCTATGTGGGACCCATTCAAAAAGAAATAGAGACTGGGAAGGTCAGGGCATGTTTTTTTCTTCAAACTTAATGAGAATCCATCAGAGCATGTGAGATCTAGGCAGTGCATAGTTATCGAAGGAACACTTTGCAGGATACTGCAAATTCCAAAACCACAGCGACATATTTTGAAGGAGATTGTCCCTGCAATGAATACGGTACCTGTTTTACGGGAATACTTTTTTCTGACACATAGAGCTGCATCTTTTGAATGAAAGTAATTTCTAGCAGAGCTGTACCTCTTGGAGGTTAACCAGAAGTGTTAACCTAGCAACAGCCAGGTAGATCGATTGGAATGTGTGGACCCCAAATCATCCAGGATTAGTTCCTTGTTTTTCAATAGAAAAACCAATGGTTTCGGTGTTCCCAGTTTGGGAGATAGTTGTACTGTATATATATATTTATCATATCTATCTAATCTTTATAATCAAATCTAATGCAATCTAATCTAATCTTATCTTATCTGATTTTATCTTATCTTAAATATCTATCTAATGTAAATCCAATCTAATCTAATTCAATCTAATCTAATCCAATCTAATCTAATCTAGTCTAATCTAGTGTAATCTAATCCAACTATCTATCTATCTATCTATCTATCTATCTACCTATCTACTGGTACGCATATAATACAGTATACAGTTCAACTATTCTTTCAATATTCCCATCACAGACAGCTGCTGTTGGGCACCACGGCTCTCTTGTTCTTTATCAGACTCTACTCCTAGGCTGTGAAGGGATCGTGCAGTGTTGCCAGCAACCTTTCCTATCGGTCTCACCGAAGACTTGATTTTTGTGTGGGAATATTGGAATTGCTCATTCTTCGCCGGAAAACTACCAATTGAAGAGATTTCCGAAAAAAAAGAAAGAACTCTTGCAACCCTTTCGGAAGGAATGGGGGAGTGTAGGTGACAGTCTCTGGGAGCTTTCGTTGGTTTCTCGCGTTTTCGTTTTTTGTTCTCCTCGAGTTGTTTACGCTTTTTAGCTGCTGCACTGGTGGTGTCGAATTTGCAGGCATGAAGAATAAAACAATTTTGCACCCCTAAAAACATTGCAGTTTTATGAGTAACATGTCGCATGCTTCTGCAAAAGCGCCCCATGGCATATTGTTCTGGAAAAACTGTGTGTTCTTTATTGTGGCCAACCTCTCCTCTTGCTTCCTGACACCCGATCTCCTTCCTTTAAGTCACAGGTTCTTTCAAGAGATCCAGCAGAAGGATGGGAACAGCTTTGTGCAGACAATGTAGAAGGAAGTACTGCATTGGGAATTACATCATGCAACTTGTTTTGTACGAAGTAATACTGGAATTATTGGTGCAAGCTTTGTAAAGAAGTGGTGCTAGAAAATAATTTGTGCGAGCTTTGTGGCAAAAGTAGCACGAACTCGTGCTGGTAAGTACCTTTTGCAAGCTATGTAGTACAAAGTTGTACTGGCAACCGCTTCGTCGTAGCTTTGCGGTAGACAAGTAGTACTGGGGCCACTTTGTGCAAATTTTGCAGCACGAACTCGTGCTTGGAACTCCTTTCTCCAATCTTTTTGGCTCGAAGCAGCTGAGGAAAAACTATGTGAAAACTTAGTAGCACGATCTTGCACAGGGAGATTCTTTGTGCAAGCCTGTAGCACGACGAATGACTGGGAAGTGCTGCGCGCTTCCAAGTATTGCTGGGACATACTTTGTGCAAGCTTTGTAGCACAAAGTAGTACTTGCAAAAACTTTTTTTGCAAGCTTTGCAGCACAAAGTTGTACTTGGAAGGAATTTGTGCACCCTTTGTAGTGCGAATTTGTACTAGGAACTACTTAGTGCAAGTTTTGTAGTACGAAGCACCACTGGGAACTGCTTTGTGCAAGTCTAGTAGCATACAGGATCGACTTTGGTACCAAGGTACGAAAAAGTTTGAACTGAGAAAAATAAACAAAGAATACAAGAAAAATTGTATCAAGAGAATGGGATGTGGAGCAAAAGAAAAATTGTCAAGAGAAATACGGTTTCAAGAGAAATAGATGCCAAAAGATGAGGATGCCAAGAGAAAGAGACGTCAATGGATAGCGATGGCACCACAAAAACATGTGTCGGGTTTCAGGCTTTTCAGCTGTCAAAAAGAAGGTCTGTCAGGCAGCCACCACAATGCGTTCCACACAGATATTCTTTGAGATCCCAAGGGGCCGTTTACAAGATCTTGGGAAGAGTCCCGTGTCTTATTGAGAAAAAAACTGTCTACTCATTCCATCACATTGTCTGAATTTTGACCTGTTCTACGGTGCCTGGAGATGAAAGGATAACTTGAATCGTAGGGCTGCTGATCCTGCTGTTGCACGCTGAAGTGGTGGCACAACAGCCATGAGCTGAACACTCAATCCTGGTGCGCTCACTGGAACTCATGCATTCTTGGGTGCAACCTCTTCATAGGCCTTATTGTTTAGCAAAATGAGACCGAACAGGTTTGGTGAGCACCAAATCCACAGTCTGGCTAGGCGTCGTTCCACCTGGTGTTCCCGGATATCATCGTGAAGAGACCGGACCCTCGACATGGCATATGAGGACCTTCTCAAAAAGTGAACATAGATACTGCAGGAAAGGTTTCAAACAATACATGCAGACATAGAAACGAACTATTTCAGGCTTGCGTGTTCGATTGTGGGAGTGGACGTTCAAGCATGATGGACATAATTTTTGCCGACAACATGAGCATCCGAAAACAACGGTGGTCTCTCACTGCTCACACTACTCACATTGCTTAGCAATTGCGCTTTGAAGTGCCATAGTGCGGATATGACTTTCAGAACGGTAGGGCTATTTCGGGGCCTGCAACTTTTCAAACTCGCCATGTTTTTTTTCTCACTGAGTCCAGACTGCCCTGGGGCATCCTCCCAGGAACTATGTCACGGTCCTCTTGAGACGCTCAGTCTGAATGCCGTGAGTTGCGTTGTGTCACTTTGGTGAGAAAACACCAGCATCACTAGGACAGTGAGGAAGTCTTAGGATGACTGGTGTTTGTACAGCTGATCCTGGGAATCATGAAAGATGAACATGAAGAAGAAGAAGATGATGATGATGATCATGATGATCATGATGATCATGATGATTCATCACGTTAATCCACATTGTAATCATTTGTTGACCCGAAAATGCAGAGAGAGAGAGAGAGAGAGAGAGTAGTTTTGGTTTGGAATAGTTGGCTTACATCCATAATACATATCAAATGATGTGGGGTCACCCTACACTAGGAACCCTCATGGGATTAAAATTTTGGCCTTGGCTTGATCGCAAAGGACTTGCCTGTTGAACAGGGCAGCTTCGCACATCCTGGTACGAGATTATGTCTGTGACCTAGTTCTGGGGTGACAGGCGACTCCAACACCGGGTAGCCCGGGAAATATTCGGCTCAATTTAGGGGAGAGCTCGCAGGTCCTGAAACTGTTCGATGAACTCAATGCACGGGATCTTGGCACCTTCTGACTTGCCATATTCTTTCTCCGTACTACCGTAGATGGACGAAATATTCAAACCACTTCTATCCGGTACAACCCCCTCGCCCCCAAAGTTCAGTGTTAATGTAACCTGAAATGCATTAGCCCCAATGGACGAAAAAAATCAAACCCCTAACACGCGCTGAAACATTGAGATTTGGGGGTGCGGGGGTTCAACATAGTGGGCGCTGCAGGGTTTGAATATTTTTTTCCATCTACTGTAGGACATCCAAGAGCAAGCAATGAACGATGTATGCGGCTTTGCCTCCGATGAAAGTTCTTTACTATGAAGATGAATTTGTAATAGGCTACTCCCGGTCAACCAACCTCATTACTTGTAAGATCCCAGCCTTCTTACCTTGGCTGGCAGCTGGGGTGGTCGGCACTTGAGCCGAATTTGGATATCAACATTGGGTACGCTATCTCCTTGACTGCAAGATGACTAGTCTATAGAAAAATCTGTAGATCTTTTCTAATTGAGCTGCGGCTTCCAACTTGAGATCATTCTCAGGTGGTCTATCGCTTGACAAATGGAAGGGCGTGCACTCGCTAGCCTTGTCACATGTACCTCCCTTGGTCCTGCTGTAAGGGCGGTACTTCTGATGTGGTTGAGCGAGTGCGCGGTGGAGTCCTGTGATTTTCAGGTGTCTTCCGGCTTGCGGATGTTTGAACTTCTTACGATAACGTCGATAACTCATGCTTTATTTGACTGAATCTTGAATCACAATTCATATGTCACCTTGAACTCTGACCTTGACCTTGCTCGGATTTAAGATGACCCCGCCATTCGCATTTCACTACTGGGCTCACATCTCATTCAACTTCTGTGTCCTTTGTAGAGAGGACGAGAGGGAGTGAGAGAGGTTGCAGCCAAGGAAGACACGCTAGCTCATCCTTTGCTTGAAGGAGCCTCTAACCTATACCTCCACCTCTCAATCACCCCACCCTGTCCATGACCACAACCCCCAAACTCCCCTGCCCCTTGACCCCCTGACCATCCCAGCGCCGAGCCGAAAAAGAGAAAGGGTCACGGATAAAATCAATTGTATGTTGAAAGCAAGCTATGTGAGTGACCATTTAACAGGGCTAAGTGAGGTGTGACCCGGCCAAGTGATTGACCTGGCTAAGAGACTTCTGACCGGGCCAAACAAGTGGAGTTCCACCCGATCGTTCTCAGGTTGTCTATCGCTTGACAGAAATGGAACACGGCCAAAATGAGGCTGCCAGAAGGTTGGGCCTTGGGAACTTTGGATGGATCCCTACGTGGACAGGGAGATGTAGCCTCTGAACTTGAAGCCTTTTGTGGTCAAAATGACCAGCCAATCAGTGAGTCGCAATACTTGAGGATCTAGATCAGCTGAATTTCTGCAGCTGCTGAGAGAAAAAAAGAAACAACAAGTGAAGTCCTTGGGCTCTAGTTGATATTTTGTACTCAACCTCGAGGGGTCGAGAAAAAGTTTGGCCCTGGCAAATGTGCGGCACGGACAGGCTTACACGTCTCAAAGACAAGGTGTCCAATGAGTGCCTTGAGGTGTGGTTGGGGCTTCACCCAGACATATCTTCGTAATTCTTCTTAGGGATGGAGTTTTGCAGCAGGAGAATGATGGAGATGCTCGCTGGAATCTCAGGTGACTGACCAAATTGAGAATGGGATGGAATTGGAGCACCTCGAACGTACCAAAGTTTAAGAATCAAAAGTGTGGTGCAGTTGGTTCACCCTTTGAAGGAACGAAAGACGATCTGAATTTCACCGACACGCGTGCGTTTCCATCAGAGTTTCAAAGAGCAGCAAGCCTGGGATATGACCTTGTTGTTTTTGGCCTTGTTTTTCAACCAGAGGCTTGCCAGAGCAACCCCCGTGTTTTTTGATGGATATATATATACACATATACATAGATAGTCTTGTGGGCATCGTATTTAAAGACACATACCCACACACATGCAGACATACAGACTACGCCGTCAATGAGGCCGAAATGATTGGTGCGAAATCCTGGATGAAGCTTTGGCCCAGCCGAAAACGGAAAGGGTTGCACCACATGACATGTATTGTATCCTTTTGCTTTGTCAGGATTTTTCTAATAGAAACATTGGGATCTATGGGCAAGTGGCCTGGTTCAAGAGTTGGGTATGGGGTACCATACCCAAATCATGGTTTTCAGATCCATTTTGCAAAATTTTACAATCCATGGTAAGTCAAAAGAACCCACAATCAAACTGTGAGGAACCCATGACTGGTTTACCGCACCAAGCGGTATGATGTTCATACCTTGCAATGACCACACCTTGGTCGGGAAAGTAATTCGTGTTTGGGTTGGCCTCAGTACCAAGTGCGGGCCCCCGATAGACCGATACCAGGTGATCCGAAATTGTGTGGTATACATTGCGGGATCATGGTTCCGGTGACTGCATTAAGGAAAACCCTTTCTGGCACGATCCACGGCCAGGCCTGCCTCTGTTGGTTGAGCATTAAAGGAGGTTACGTTATAAGTTATAACATCACTGCCCCATGTATTGGGGATGGTGAAAAATCCATTCAGAGAATCGACAGATGGTTTTCAACAATGTTCATTTGGATATTACTATCCAGATCCAAACAATTATGGAGTGCGAGACCAACATATCAGCAAACGGTGGGTCTTGCATGGTCTTGCTTCCTCCGATATGGGATACAGCCTTTGTTTTGGAGTCTCAACAAGCCTTCAGCATGAAATCTATTGTTTATACTGCTGAGTTGTCTCGACTGCCACGACTGCCACGACTGCCCCTTTGTTCAACACATTCACTCGGATAGCCACAAAGGCAAACGCACGGGTTTGCGGCTGCCCTTCACTGACAAACGCTACAAAGAGGAGGAGATGCCCGGTCGGTTCTTGCATTGGGTCCTGTGGGAACGGCGCACCTCTCAACGCAAGACATTTTTTTACATTGATACTAAGGCATCCCGCAGAGTTGATGGAACTTCCGAACGGCACCCAAACTCATCTAAGTATATCTAAGTGGGAGTCTCCTTGTTTGGTTTAGGTTTGGTTTTGGAGGTGGTGCAATAGAGAGCAGAAATTCGAAGTCTATGAGACTTGCTTGGGATCAGGCAATGGCAGGCAATCCGAAGCAGTCACCATGGGTATGGGTTCTTTCAAGTGGACCACATCAGTTGGCGCATACACTGCAACAATGAAGACCTAAATGGTTTTGAGGTCTTTTTGTTCTGAGCACTCAAAGTTTTTTCGCCGCAATTGATGCGCAGAACATTTTAGATCAAGGCTGTTCATGATTGCAACACATGTGAAAGATTCTTCATGAGTTTGCACTCTTTATGGAGTGTAGAACCCAGTGCCAGATCGCATTTCTGAAGCATTTGCATGCAATCATTGTAGGCATCCTTCATCGGTGTTGGCAAGAGCACCAACAGCAGGGATTCACACCAGAGTTGGCCGATAATCAAGACAAGCCGGAATTCCTAGCTGAATGAATACTTTCCAATGCAAGGATACGAATTTGCCAAGTTAAGTTGCAGCTGACAAATACCCAACCATACCCGACAGACCTAGAGTAAAGCTGCAGGAGCTGGAAGGCCGCGTGAAGTTTCCCCTTGGTCGTTGGAGCTTCCAGGCTTGTGGGCCTTGGGGGGAACACATTCAGAACAGACAGAAGGCAACACCTCGAGACCATGAGAAAAAACAAACGTCAAGCCGATCAAAACGTGCACAACCAGATTCGCTGGTTCCATTTGTCAAATGGGTCATTGTTTCGCAGGGAGTGTTTCAACTTGAGAAACTGGCAAAATGCCTTTTGACATCCCCTGATGGTGCAAGTCCAAGAGAAATAGAAAAATCATGACATTCGGGGAACGGGGCAAAGGGGTGACCAGCGAGTGACACCATTACAGTTGATTATGATCCTGGCTTGGCGTGATGCTTTTGTTCTGGTTGGTTTCCGATTGAGTAGACTCCGTTGCTCAAAATTGGATTTGATTTAGTTCTTCAGCTGTCCTGATGTGTTTTGACTGCTAGTTTTGTGTTGCTAGTTTCGCAGCACACATAGCCAAAGGCCGCCATCCCCCATTCCTGCCCACAGAGGCAGGAGAAGCGGCGCTGCAGCCGTTGCCCAACTTGTCCCCGGTCGAATGGGCCAGCAAGTCAGATCTGGGTGGCAGGTGCCCAAAGTGCATTTACATGGGGCAAATCTCCAATAGGAGCTTTTGGAAGTTTTGACAAGTCATGTGAGGTTGATTGACGGTCAACGTCACCGTTGGGCCTCCCGATTAGATTTTCTCGTTGCAGCCTGAAAGGTTTTTGAACTTTTCCAAACTAGTTTTTCCCTTGCCTTTAGTCCCGAGGATTTGCTTGGCTTAGCCAGCCACATTCTGGAACTATAGAAAATGCGTTGACTTTGGGTTGCCCCTGCACCAGAACCAACGGATCGTGAGGGTTCAAGGGATAGGGTATGGCCACCAAGATGATATAGGTAAACTACCTGGAGTAGGAAGGATACCAACTTTTAATCCACACCCCATGGCCCATCTCTGGCCTGCTGCTGTTAACTTTCGAGCATCTAGGAACGTGATGAGGTTTTTTCTCCACGGGGTAGCAATTTTTTTACTCGAAGCATATCTGAGGGCTTCATCTACATCTCAACTGAGAACGATGAACATGTGTATTTGGCAACCCGCGTCAACCCAGCTTGCCAAAAAAGTTGCTGCCAAAAATTTTGGTTTCAAGTCGGAACATCCATGGAACAAGAGCTCTTGGTTACTTTTTCTTTTTCGCCATTTCAAATGACGGGGAAAGAAAATCCCAGGGGAGCACACCTTCCCGCTCAGGTTCGGTTGGGTGACATCTCTCGTTCTGGCGCTCAGTGGGAATCCCTGCAAATAAATGCTTGATCCCAAGCCAGAACAGAAGCAGAAATCATTCTTCTTTGGTATCAGTGAGGCAAACAGCCTGCAACTAGCAGCTAGCACGTAGCAATGTTTAACCCCACCTGTTGATGCTTGTTATACACCCAAAACTGACCACCAGCCAGGACGCTGTTGATGAGAATTTGATAAGTGGCAAAAGGGGTAGCTGATCGCATGGGGTAATTGTCCGGCACCCCCACAATCGAAGAGCACCATTTGACTGTAAGTTGAGACCCCCAGCTGCCGCTCAGCCTGCATCTCATTTCCATAAGCCAACCAAATGGTCCAAAGTGCTAGGAATGATATCGTTGTCGGTGCCATTCACTTCCAGCTAGGGCCATGCTCAAAGATTCAGGTTCGAGGCTTGCAGAAACGCCCATTGAAAAGCTCATTGATGACAAGGCTTGCACATGTCTTGCACCGGGCAGTGACCAGCTAGGGCCGCTTGGCCTTGGCCTCGACTTTCTTGACGCGGAGCTGATGGTAATTCTGGATCACGCCATGCCTTTCTGTCCAGTAGCGCGACTGCAGAACACCAGAGAAACTATGTTCCGCTAGGACAGAATCCAGTTGGCATTTTTGAGCTATTTTCAGGGTATGGTCAAGGATGTGTGTTTGTGTGTGTGTGTTTGTCGATCGATGAAGGAAAGATTAAAACATGTGCGGTTGACAAAAGCTTGAAGCTAAAGCCCTGTAATCAAGATGTCTTGAGGAGCAGGCTGCAGACAGGAGCATTGTTTTATTTGTTTTCATAGCCGGCGCCCACGCAAGCCAATCCTGCAAGTGATTGACCGAGGGCCCCCAACGCCCCCAACGGCAGGTCGATCCCTTTTGCATGTGCCTTGTTTGCGTCTTGGTTTTAGAAATGCCCCTGTGCTGGGGCCGGGAGCTGCCATGTCGCTGCAAGGATTTTGACATGGGAGATTCATAAGCTCATTCTAATTCTAGTGAAAGATGTTGAACATAACAAAACCAGTCAGAGCAAAAGCTTTCAAAATCAAAATGCTCCCGTAATCATTCACCTTGCTTGCTATCTGAAGTTTGTTGACAATCACGATTTGTTTTACGTAGCCTTTCTCGTATAATTACATCATGCTGTAAAGCCAACAAGTTCAAACTCCAGGATACGATATAGATCATAGGTTCAAATAAAAAATCCTTCCATACTTCTGGTGCATATATATATAACACATTCGTCCTTGAACTAGGCCGCGGGATTCGTTGATCAACGAGTTCGATCTTGATTTCGCATTGATTTCAATAACAGTAATTTATAATAATAATAAAATATTTCTTTTATAATTACTTTTCAATAAAAAATGAAATAATAAAGATTTAGAAACTATAGATAATTACATAAATTTCGATATTGTGACAAGAAATAAAGGATCGGATAATCCCATATGTCAGCTTCTTCTAATAGTACCTAGCAGATGTGAGAACGAGGGGAAAAGTAGGAAAGAGAAAGGAGATGGTGCAAGACAGGTTGGGTGAAAGAGCTGTGTGTGACAGTGTTGTGTGTGTGTGAACCATCTGTAAAGATGTAAAACTTCTTACTTAGCAGGGGGGTGCAGAGCACAGTGGAGACTGCACCCAACGAAGCTATCCACTTGTGCTGGAAGCAGAGTCTGATCAACT
>Ga0126342_10002555_pt1 | contig 28616 bp, 28 predicted proteins | sample Cyp1metagenome_FD_92528 | JGI IMG/M metagenome (GOLD analysis project Ga0126342, IMG submission 92528) | Coral microbial communities from Lord Howe Island, Old Settlement Bay, Australia - Cyphastrea 1 metagenome | ecosystem: Host-associated > Invertebrates > Cnidaria > Coral ... | reverse complement strand
TGGTGGTGGTGGTGGTGGGGGTCCCCCCCTTTCGCGTGAAAAATCACGTGATGTCCTTGAGCAGCCCCCGGAATACTTGCTAAAGCAAGAAGACTCCAGCTAGCTGACGCTAGCTTTCGTGATAATCCCATTCCCTTATTCCCATCCGTAAGTATCCTGAACAAGTTCCAAATATATGCACTTCACAATGAATCTGTCATGGAGAATCGCAGGGATAGTCATCTTATCGGCCATGCAGATGGTCATAGTTTCATGCTACCCCCAGCCATGAGGGGTGTGAACTTGGGTCAAATACAAACATTGAGCACATGGTAAAAGACAACACAAATCTGCCTTAAGTCCTTAAGTGACAATCAACACATATCCATTGAAGATATTTTATTGTTTTTTCAGCAACCCTGCGATCTCTGAAAATATCTCTTTCAGCTCAGTTCTGTGATGGTTTCATCCAAATGTACCAGGGAAATCCACATCGATCTGATCCAAGACATTCCACCAGGGTGCAGCGTTGCAGCCACAAGGCTTTAAGGGGAACTGGATTAGAGCCCCAACAGCAGTCCAAGAATATTACCAGATATATTACCATATATATATACATATATCAACACCATCCATATATATATATATATATTACATTACCATATATTATCCAGTAATGATATTACCATATATATTACCATTATCCATCCCTATCCTTTTGTGGCTCTAAATTCTCCAAGAGATCCACCAAGTGGCTCTCTTCTTCACTGATGCTAGGCCGCGGGGGACAGCGCGGATCTTCCCACAGCAAAGTGGGGTGCAGGACTTCCGCTGGGGTCTCGGCGGTGGCATCGTAGTAGGTCTTCCTTAGGGGTGAAGTCCGACAGACATCAGGAAGTAGCGGAAGCCAATTTACAATTGAAGACCAAAGTTCAATTTATCATTGTAAATTCAGAAAATAAATATCAATTTATCTGAAGCCAATTTCAATTTATCATTGAGTGACATGATTTTAGTTGGACACAGCATCTGGATCTTTTGGGTTGCTCAAATCAGGGATCAACAGCCCTACCAGCGGCGAGCCTGGGAGGTTCAGAGCCACATGATATTTACCACAAAAGGAACCAGACCACACAGGAAACACATAAACATCATGCAAATAACAATTTTAAAACACATCAACGCATAGGTCTACGTCTATCTATAAATATACAATAAATATGTTCAACTATTTCTTTAAATATATGTCAGATGAAAAAACAAGTGAATAAATATATACAATCAACCAAATCAATTCAATTCAAATGCATTCAAATCCAATGCAATCAAATAAAATCAACCAATCGAATCAATTCAAACGAATCAACCAACCAATGAATACATCTGTCTATGTTTTTTTTCGCCAGCGAGAGAACTCGCAAAAAAAACAAACAAACAAAAAAACCACCCAGTCACAAAGGCTGGTAATCTGGCTTCATCGATCTTATATGCCCCTGGTTATTTCACAGTTTGCAATGGGAAATGGCCAATTTATAGATGATTTATGCTCATTTACCCTTATTTGACTACTAAAGATTCTGATGTTCCATATAGTTGCCTTAAATATACAAAACTAGCGGGTATGTATTTACATCTTATATATTCTTATATCATAAAGGAAGTCGTAGTTTATTATGGTATAAACCATTCCCAAATGGGTGATTTATTTCTGTTTTACCCAACTTTTATGTTATAATATATATATAATATGTATGTATGTAGATATACGTATCACATCCTCAAAAATGATGAACCATGATGAACTGCCACCAATTCTGCTAGCGTCAGGATCTGCGGCACCGGAAGGGCAGTTTGCAGCTTCTTGCGCCACGGCGCCTCCAGGATAGGCACCGCGATTCCTCGATGTGAGAAAAATGGGGCAGCTTAAATCTGAACATTGAAACATGGTTGAAATATGTTGAAATAAATAAAACAAAAACTCTATTAATAAAGTATTGCTGGAAATAAGGAGTTGACATTCATGTGTTTTTGATTCTCGTCAGAAAAAATATGGAGGGAATTCAGCTCAACAATGAAATCCCATGAAATCGTTGACTTATCTTACCAATGTCACAAGGTGGGGTCTAGTTATAAAGTGGGTTTATAGAGCCCGTTTACATCGCTAATTAACTATGTATATATATATATATAATATGTACGTATATTATCATGTTATATCTACCATAAACTTCATAAACCATAGAATTCACCTAGTTCTAAGTCAATTTAGCTATCCAAATCCCATGATATTTCCATTTAAGTCACCATTATCCATGGTTTTCTCATGGTTTTCCCATGGAAATCCCACGGAAATCCCGAGCGGCGCAAGCGGAAGCGCAGCTTCAGCTCCGGGAGCCGAGCCATGACGTCGGCGAGGTACGCCTCTGTGAAGGGCGGATTGATGCAGAGCACCTGTGGCGTGGCCGGGGATGAATTTCATGAGTATGGGTTTTTCTAATGCCCATATGCTCCATGTATGGTATATTTACCAACCCATTGATTAGCTGGTTGGTGGTTTTAACCATCTTGAAAAATATGAAAGTCAATTTTGTCACTTTGTCGATGATTGCGAGTCTCGCAGTGACTGAAAGTCAATGGGAAGGATTGTCCCATATATTATGAAAAATAAAAAATGTTTGAAACCACCAACCAGTAATGAGTATTTCATGGGTATTTCTAATGAGTATTTAATGGGTATTAATGGGAAGTTAATAAGATCTTAATAATTAGGATGGAAATAGGTATATATAATGGTATATTCATGGGTTTTTAATGGGTTTTTAACCATCAACCTCAAGGATTTAAACATTTAACATATTTAATGGCATTGAACGGAGAAATAATGGGACGTACCCTGGGGATTGACCATGAGATGTTTGGGCACCTGTGTTCCAACAACGGCATTAGCCGGAAAATAAACAGATTTGCCTCGTACATAGTAAAACAATGTAAAATAGTAGGACTATGCATTTGTTTTTGTCGGGAACTCTGGAACATTCCCATTTCCAGCAAAGTCGGGAAAAGTTCATGGGAAAGCTAAGCTCAGTTGCGGGAAAATCATCTTCATAAAGAAATGGCCAGGAGTTTTCAGACGAACAAATCAGAACAGTTAAACAGGGAGTAGTGCGGAAAAGTCATGATGGTCACGCTGCAAGTACGCATGGACCCATAGCCATGCAACTCCACGGGTTTCTCACGCTGGTCGCCCTTCCACTTGCTTCCGAGCTTCCGAATTCACTGGAAGATGTTCCAACACGGATGGATACGACCTGGTTGGTGAACATGAGTCAACCCATCCTTCGACATTAGGTAGAGTCATGACATGCCCAAGAAATATCAAACAATGCACCTGGAATGATTCAGGCAACTTGTCCATGCCGTATTAAACGTATTGGTCATTTGGATGTGAATTCTCCCATAATAATGGCCAACAGAACAAGAAATGTAAAATCAATTAAAATCATACATACATTGATTTTATACCATTGTTTTTTAATATGCCATGAAACTGGCTATTACCTAAATGTTAAATTACCAAAACAATGGCGGCTAGCTGCCACCAATTTCATACCATTGTTTTGGTAATTTAACAGTTAGCTATGAAAACCATGTCCCATTTAGTTAGATGATTTACACATGGCTGAAATGGTGAGATTCCATGGCAAAATCTTAAATCAATGAAAGCTCATCACCCCAAAATATGTGGTTCTTAAAACAAAACAAACAGTCAAACCCAACATGGATTTGGATTATTACATGGTTGGAGAATATTTATTGTTGTTCTTAAACTTCTTCAATCTCCGGTCCAATCTCCGGTCCAATAATCCTACTGCGCCATCCGCAATCTCCAAGTGGCCCAATCGATCCGAAGCGCCATTCCACATGGGGCCACTTGCTGGAAAACCGCCCATTGGGTACCGCTGCATTCAATGGTGACGCAAAAAGCTCGAAGTCACCTGGGACCCGTGACCCAACAGGGAGAGATTCTACGGGGCAGCACTGGGGGTGAAAATCATCAAAATAATTCTGGTAGATTGTGGTAATATGCGGTAATAATATGTAATAGTCCCCAATGACAAGAGCCCTGGGATGTTTTGGTCTGCAAGCACGAGACGTTGTAAATTACAGCATTTCGTGGTGCGTTTCACTGCGCGTTGGCCGTGCAACGCGGAGATTCTTTCAGCTGAACATCCCAAAATTGGTAATCACAAGTATAATCATAAGCAAACAAGTAATGAAAATCCCCCAACAAGTATAACCATAAGCACCCCCCCCCACTTGTTTCCGAAAGTACTGATGAAAATCATTGAAAATCCCAAGACTTCGGCAACTTTCAGCATCCCATCTCCGCATCGCCCCGCATGGGCCCAGTGACTGTTCCGGCGGATCACCGGGTCTAAGCCCAGGTGAAGTCCACTACGACGATGGCTCAAGGGATTATCAAAAATACCTCACAGTTATGGCAAAATGGCTCCACCATTTTGTGTCCGAAAAGGGTCATGAAAATATTTTAGGGTAACCATCCACTTTGGGACGTTTATGTATGGGTGTATATTATGTATATAATGTGCATATATATATACATAACATATAATCATTTATGATCATTTATGTATATATATATATATATAGTTTCATCAGTCTCACTCCCTCGTACCAGCCAACGCGGGAAGCTTGTTCCAGCAAATGAACATGTGCAACTTCAGGCTATATATATATAATATATGTATGTGTATGTATATAACTATACGCGTTGTTTTGACGGCCACACCCATATGTACACTTTGACCATCCATCTGTAACGGGAACTGCCCATGAAAACTATGAAAACCGCAATCTATCAATAGGGATGCTGATCTTTCAGAAGCATTTACCATTTGGATAGGTCATTGATCAGAGCTTTACAAACAACGTGCCTCTACAATCATGAGATCAGTTGATTGCATACCAGCTATCAGCTATCGAACTGAGGCCATCTACCAGTTAATTACATGGAATGCTTGTCTGTATGAACCAGGAATTAGACGCACATCCCGGGATTTCTTGGTTCGGGAATATCATTCGAGATCATAATTTACGAATCCGCCAAGTTCATAGTGCTATATAAGCATTCTTTGAATTGAAAACTACCTAGAATATCATAGAACCAAACCGTGGATCATGTTTTGTTTCTGGGAAAACAATCTACGGTTTGTGACATCGTAAGATCTTCGGGCTGTCGCCTCCCAGCCTTGGGACGGACCTCAGGCCCAGGGGCTTCACATTGATTACTCTCTATCAAACATGGAACATCTATAAATGGTGGATATAAATGGTGGAGTGTCCGATATGCCACGTTGTTGAATACCGGAGGGTTCTCCACTTTGATGGTGGGAAGAACATGTGAACAGCAGGATAGCACAGTATTGATCCATCAATGGACGTGACTGGGGCAATTTTTTACATGCAACATGCAACTGAGTAGTGTGTGCTTCTTCCAAGCAGCATCATTTGATTCACAATTTCCTACATACCACGGGAAAATCATCACTTCTCGGGATTGTAAATATAACAATTCCTACAAAAAATGCTCGTGTCTACCTGGTGTTCTCCAAACCTCACAATCTACCCGGTACGGTGCCAGGAAACTGTACAACGCGAGCAATCTTGCAATCTCCAGAGGCTTGCCTGACATGATTCACCAAGGTGACCGCAGGTGACACAATGGGGATACACCGAGATGGCAGCCCATCCTGTCCCGAAGAAAACCCTCTGGTAATGACTAACAGTTATTGAACATTGCCATAGAAATAGTTGATTTACCGAACTTGAAAATGGTGGATCTTTCCATAGTTATGTAAACGTTTACCAGAGGGTAACTGCCTAACTGACTGTTTTGCAATGCCGGGATTGATGGTGATAACCCCAGCTACATGATACATTTAGCAAGGGACCATCAAAATCCAGGTACCTCACTGAGTGCGGCTGCAAACTAAGTCATGGAGCCTCAGAATTCTTACAGGATAGAAATGGATACTGTATATAATGTGGGTAAAACAATGCCATAAACCACCCATGACTGGGAATGGTAAACATGCCCCCTATAAACATGGTGCTTTGGGGCGTTGTTTTACCAACATTATAGATTATCATTAGCCATGGATGTTAGTATAGAACATCCATTATATATTAATGATGTGAAGAATGTGAACCCATTGATTAGCTGGTTGGTGGTTTTAACCATCTTGAAAAATACTAGTCAATGGGAAGGATTATCCCACATATGATGGAAAATGCAAAACATGTTCCAAACCACCAACCAGTTAGTATCCATTCCTCCATTCACAGTATCTTCACCGGATCAGTCAAGGCGCGCTCATCCTTGTGGTGAGAAACCCATCGTTCTTCCAAGACACGCACGTCTCTTGCGCGGACCTCAAAGCAGCCGTTTTCCCTCACCTGTTCTGACGCCAATATTTGGCTTTGAAGCTGCAAACTTTGAGCAACATCAATCCAAAAACAACCCAAAACCATGAACATCTATCAGGACCATTCAACGGCTATATAAGAAATTGTAAGAATAGGACTCAAAATATCAACACGAACATGAAGCGGCCATTAACCGAGACCATGAACTATTGTTCCAAGGAGATTTTGTGGTCCTCCCTTTCTGTAACAGCTTGGTACCCAGCTACACATCAACCGTCCCAGGATAATCCCCAACTATAACCACTGCTGGAGTAGTATGATCATCGGTGGATGGTGAAAAAAACCCACAGCATATGAATCCACCAACCCGGCTGGTGATTTAATCATTATGAATCTCAGTCCGAGCAAGTGCTCTGGATTCAAGAATCTTCATACCTTGTTTGAAGATCTTTGAAGAACATGGCTTATAAGGTGTTCATTATATATGAGTCCTGCATATCATTTGAATCAGTTGTTTGTAGATGGGTAGAGTAATGCTTAAAACCACCATCAATTGGGAAATAACACTGGTTCTGGTAAAAACAAACAAACAATGGCCGCTCACCATGATGCACGCTTCATCATAGCCATAGCACAATAGTTGTGTCAAATGTTGGTAAAGGTAATGTAAGGGTATACCTATATAAATCCTATACAAAAAAAAACATAGTCAGATGGTATACGGTATACCTATTGTTTATTGTAAGCAATGTCAACCCCGGATTGATAAACAATGGTTATCAATGGTTTATTAATTATGGGGTCTCCAAATAGTGCTCATATCATACTTAATTTGTACCACCAACTAAACAATCTAGGTGTTTATTATTCCAGGGTTGACATTGCTCCTCCCAAGGTTAATGGTTAAATCCCTGTGTCTTAATAATGACATCACGGTGATTTGAAAAGGCTACCGGGGTGTCCTGAAATAGGGCTAACCCCCAGTCATCATCCATTTGATTTTCGGATTTTCCCTTATCAACATAAAAATAAACGGTCCATCTATTGGGTACGGGTACCCCATTTCCCATGACGGATCCATGGTGCTGCTATATGTATGCTATATATGATATCATTTACCATCAATATACCCCAGTCATGTTAGCATATATACCAGCACCATGGATCCGTCATGGGTTATGGAACCCCCCTTGGATCGCTATAGCCGCTATAGCAGAACGGTGGTTTTTTCTCAGCCAAGGCACCGAGATCTTGTGCCGCCCCACCCAGACCGAGCTGTCGCCGCTCCACGAAATGCGCTGCGTCAGCGCGTCACTGGGAATCTGCGAAATCCGTTGCAGTAGACCTTGGAGAGGCCCGGCGGCTCGGTTAAGCCATATGAGCCACGAAACGAAGTGGGAGATTTCACGAGGATTTAACCATGGGATGTTCTGATAGGATTTCCATGGTTCTGATACATTTTGGAGCCACAACACGTCAAACACCGCAAATTTGATGGCGAATCAGTCAATCATGGTATGTTTCCCATAATTAAAAAGGTTGTATGGCGATATCATGCGATATCTAATTTGCAGACTCACCCAGTGTGTTCTTCGGGGCGTTGTAGCAGTGTAGCATCCATCTCGCTCCAGCAGTGCTGACTTCCAAGGAACTTTGTCGCGTGGTCTCAGAAACATTGAGCGTCTGCCAAAGAGGGGATTGGATATTTGGAATCAAATAGTCACCACCTGGTCCAAGGAGATGAGGCGAAGTTCGCTGGACTTTTGTGGAAGTTTAAGAATGTTTAAGATACATGGACCAGTCTCGCAGTATCTCCAGTCGTAATAATTCACCTAATTCAGCACTTTTATTCGCTTATCATGTCAGTAATCTTTGGGATCACAACAAAATGCCCTTTGTTCCACCGCTCTTTCGTGGAACAAGGCGATACTAAGCAAAATAAACCGACGCTGTTGCAAGCTGGTACTGTGTCCCAGTAATCTACTGTAACCTGTCTGGACACTTTCGCTACAACATCAATATCAACTTATGTATGAGTAGTGTGAAACCCTGGTGCAAGTAGGCTTCTAAACACAATAATAACTGTAAATGGATGTTCAGCCACCCACATATCTACATATATATATGGTGTATAAATATGTTTTATAAATATCTATAGGTTTTGTTTTTTTTGAACTATGCTGTATGATCTTGATGTCTGATATGTCTGCATCCCCTCAACCAACCATTTGGGGCTGTTCCAAACCATCCCACATAGCGTAATAAATCCCAATCGCGGTTGGTTTATGGCATCAGGTCTACTACATTAGTAAATCACTCACTCTGTATATGAAAGGCAATCCCCAAAAAGATGCAGCAAAGTAGAGAAATCATGCTAAATTCAACCTTTGCGATTTTTGTTGGGACCACACAAAATCAAAAATATGCGTGTTCCCATCCCCAAATCTCCCTTTTAAAAGGTGCCTTGCCGCGCAGGGTGCAGGTCATGATCCATCAATATATGCGTCAAGCGTTCCTGTGGCTCACTCCTGCGCGACTGATACGGTGGATGGTTGCGAAATCCTGCACCAGTTGAAAACGGTGGTAAAATATAATATAACATAATATGATATAATATAACATAATATGATATAACATAATATGATATAATATTATATGATAATATATATCATAAAATGAAATAATATAATATGATACAATAAAACATAATATGATATAATATAATGTGATATAATAAAACATGATATAATATAATATAATATAATATAAACTAATATAATATGATTATATAATATAACATGATATTATATAATATGATAAAACAGAAAATAATACAATAGAATAGGACGATAATAGAATAATACAATATGATATGATATCTACACTCTACACAACTTAGCATAACCTAGCTTAGCTTTCCGTACATCGCGTCCTGGCCCCGATCATCTGCCGAATATCGAGCAGCGCAGCCACCCGTGCGCCATCGTAGAGAATATCCCGCGGCACGTCCAAAGGGAGCCAGGGATCCAGCGAAGAGTTGTTCAGCAACCAAGGAAAGGCCTGCATTTCCCGTGGGCATACATATATATATATATATATATATATATATACAGATAGATAGATGGATGGATGGATGGATGGATAGATGGATAGACGGAGATATAGATATAGATAAAGATAAAGATAAAGATATAGATACATATATATATATATATATTCCCATAAAATCTCCATGAAATCACCATAATCAAGACATGGGGAACACATCAGCCGACGCTGAGGAATTCACCCTGCTACCAGCATCTTTTTGTTGGGCTCATCATCCCCACCATAGGAACATCATCTGGATACAATCAATGTTGTCAACCATCCCAAATGACTTACCATAAATGGGTAAGATTCAAATCATCCCAAAATGCTAGGTATTTATCCTCTGGTAATGGCTGACATAGCTATTGAACATGGCCATAGAAATAGTGAGTTTTCCCATGAACAATGGTGATTTTCCATAGTTACGTTAGTTTACCAGAGGGTAAATACCAATAACAATTCACTGGCCCCAAATATGGCCACACACCGAAAAATGTCTTCAATTGCGGACGCTGTCAAACTTCGGCCATTTGGGGAGGATTCCCTGTATGAAACGATCTTTCCAGTGACGCCGAAAGGCGCAGTCGTTATAAGTAATCCAGAGAATGCTAATCCTATTCCCATTGTATCCCCATATTTGCTACTAGTAGTTGAATCCCATAGTATTGCCATTATCATCCCATATCCATTATTAAAAAGTGTATTCCCCATTAAAACCATATGAAAATATATGAACCATCATTAATCACGAGTGTCTACCCACCATGTTTCCTGGAATGAACCAGTTTTCTGGCGCCTCAATGTCTGCACCCTCCTCGCCAATAAACGGCGAATCCAGGGCTGCGCCATCAGTATATCCGGGGTAGCTTCGAATCCAAACATTTCCTGGACTCGTCGTAGAAGACACAGTGAAACATAACCCCATTTTTACCAGTTAGAAGTGTCAGTGAAACATAACCCCATTTATGGAATGACTGCTCCATGTATAACCATAAAAATATAACTGGTTATACGGGCACTGCAATCCCACTGGGATGGACGAAGAATGACGAAGATCGATGGGATGAATCATCGGGGGATTTGATGGGAATATACCAGGACGATGTCTCTTAAAAAAAAAAAAAAACATCATTTGGGTCTGCCTGAAAAGGCTGTATGTCGCAGTATACTCAGTATACCCTAAAAAGTACCACTGGAGTTTGGGCACCTTATTTCAGACAAACCCATTCGAGCTGATCAAGTGGACAATCTGAGTCCAAGAGGCCATGGCATGGAACCCATTAGATCCCAACTGACTTAAATCGTCATTCGAAAGGACATCATATGGCTATGGATCAATACCTATTAATACCATTTTTAGGGGGTTATTCACATCCATGAATCCCAGCTATTTTGATGTGAACTACAGGGGTACAATTGGTTTTGACACACTGCCATATATTAACCATATACTAACCACCATTATTAACCCATTATAATCTCCATTAACCACCATTAACCACCATTAACCACCATTTGAAACCACCAAGTTGCGTTTCAAGCCATCTCTGGTGACCCAAACCAGTCTCTGGCGTTGGGTATCCACATATTCCAGGCGGGCCTTTCCAATGCGCCAGTGCCAGGAATCCTCTTCCGGCCTCATCCCAGCGTGGCATCCCAGGGAGTCATTATGGAGTCATCATCCTCTTTCGGTCGAACCATTTGAGAACAAATCTGAGATTAATGGCAACCATTTAATGGCAAAATCTGAGATTTGCGGACAAGCATTTATAAATAGTCATTGGTTAAAATTATCCAACCAGTCAAATTATATAGTTATGAATATGGCAAAAAGCAGCAACCAGTTAATGGCAAAATCTGAAATTGCGGAAAACCATGCTGAACCATGCTTGTTTGAAGGCTATGTTCAAGCAAACAATCCAATCCCTGGCCTACGGCCATGAAATTGATGGTTTTGCCCACGACCTTTTCGCAAAAAAACAATCCAGGGCTGATGATTGGAGCCTTGCCGAAAAACTACACCGATGATTGGCTCAACAGTAGAAATCCCCATGGGTTTCGATAAAGAGTTCATTCCAGACCTGGTATCAACATGAGGTTCATCCCATGAAATCCAATGTTTCATCCCAAGTCCCCCAAAGTGTGACCACCAAACATGTCAACCCCCAATGAATTGGCACTCCCCATAGTAAACTGAGGGAGAAGCAAAATTCTGAGTCAACATCTACAGTTACAGTCCCGGTGTCCCAACAATATCCCATATCTTCCAATATCATGATAGTTTTTCATGGTTTTACAGTGTACCAATCTATCCCATCCAGTTTTGACCTATTCCAAATGGGGTATGGATTCAACACCAACAATAGAATACTTGGAGGGGGATGAACAACCATCTATATGATTTTATCAGCTATTTTAGTGTGCAGAAGGAAACCATGTTGGTTTGGAGAAATCCTGGGTTAAGTGTTGACATGAAAAGATTGGCTTCTTTGCATCCCAGACTATCGTTCTAAATCTCCACTATATAAACATTATATGGGTGTGTATGCCTGAAAATGGGCCACACTCCCCCAAAATGACCATATCGTATAAGGGAAGATGATGATAAACCATGAGATGCAGATGGAATGGGTTTTTCCATGGCTTTCCCCCAATGGTAGTTTGTGATATATCCGCACTAAATCCCCATCCAAAATATACTCTGCAGACAAAGCCCCAAAAACATACTAACCCCCCAAGAAGATAGAACAGTAAAAGCCTACTAAAATAGTGATCTTTAGTAAGCTAACAAATGATATGATAGAATGGTTTATTAGAGATAGTAAAGAAAACATTGTGATAACCCCCAAAAAGTTACTTTTTCTTTCTTTTGCATTCTTTTGCTATATAATAACTATAATTAGACTATATCATACTTGTTTACTTTTCTATAATCTTTATGGTTCCTGGTCTTCTATCTTTTCCATGTTTTTTGGAATCGTGGCCAAGGCGCGGTTCGATGCGAAGGATGCGACCTTTGACATCGGGATGCTTCACCAGCGGAGTCAGCACGGCGATCAAAGTTTGATCTTCCAGGCTCTCACCTAGATGCTCCATGGTTGCTGACATATATGGAGGTTTCATAATTTTGGAAGTAACATTAACTACTTTTCATGTTTTTTCTATTTGGAGGTTTCCTAAGTCATGGGGGTACCCCCAAATCGGTAGCCCCAAATCCATTGGTTAGTCCTCATGATCCCCATTGAATGGCGATATTTCGGGGTATGCCTTATTTTCAGACAGACCCATATCTAGAATCTAGAAATAATGCATCTTATTGAGGTGCGAGCAAAATGTTGATTAATATTCCATACATGAAGCATAAAGAGATGTGCCGGGAAGACGACCGCTCAAACTTGGAAATAAAAGGACATATGTAATTATATGACCCACTCAAATATACTCAAACTAGGAAATGATCCACTCAATTATTTGATTTATATATATATTGATTTAAAGACTACTTGAGCTTGGAAACTAAAGACTACTCGAAGTAGCAATTAACCCCTCAAACGTTTAAACTATAAACAGGAAGTTCACCTTCCAAGTGCCATCAAGTGCCTCATCAACACCTTGAATGGTGCGACAAAGCACGGATCTATTTGAGATAACATCTACAGGAAACCATGGCTTTCCCGATCTCCCGTACGTGTTCCCTTCAACCAATTCTGGAACGGAAACTATCGATACTTTGAACGTGAAGAACACCTTAGCGCCATTGTTCAAACGGAAAAACATGAAACCAATGACCCACACCCCCCGTTGGATTTGCTTCAAAGGCCGCCACACAATCCACCAGCAGCGCCGCAGACCCAGGTCCTGAGAGTTTTCTGCCCAGTGACTCACGAAGATGGAATGACCCGCAGAATCCAACCAATTTCCTTGAAGGTCCAAGGCATCCACACGATTCGCTGCTACCATGCCACTTGGCCCATGATGCGGTTGCAGATGGGGCGTCGCCCCGAGGAACGCTAGGTGGACAAGATGCGCAACTCAACAGCTGCGGGAAGGGAAAAACAGACGTGCTAGTTTGGGTAGTATGGGTCAAGAATTCAGATCCATGGGGACTAAACCATCCCATGTGTAGGTCCCCAAGGACTCATCTCTTCCAATGGAATTCTGCAGTGACATATTGGATACCCTTCATTATATAATATAATCAGAGTCAAACGCTGTTGGCTGGAAACCACCTGGTTGGTAAAACATCTACTGTCACGAGGATTTTCCAGTCAGCCACGTGTTGTTTTTTCCAGAGGGTACATGACAATTAGCAAAAAAATAAGCAACTGCTCTTGGATGGAAAGGCCAGTATGGAAGCAGACAAAAACCGCACATCCTCTCATAATTGAGCATTGCTACTCAAAATTGCCCACTATTTTAGTTGATTTACATACCTGGTAAAGAAATCATATTTGATTTCCCATCGCTATTTGTTTGTTAGCTTTTGTTTAACAACAGGATTTTTTGAAATGAATGAACCATTACCCTCTGGTAAATAAACATAGACCCTGAAAATAGCCAATTGTTAATGGAAACTAGTCTTCCAACCCCTATCTGCCAGGGTCTATGTTAATTTACCAGAGGGTAAAAAAAACCATCCAGCTATTGGGGTACCCCCATACCAAACAAAACCATTGGGGATTCGGATGGATACCCCGCAGGCTGGAACATCCCTCCACCTACAGTATATGCTATATATATATATATTATACATGTGTACATATCTAAATATATCATTATATAATTACATATATCATATATACATACATATATATATACATATAATTATATATATATGCATTGGAAGTTAAAGCCCCAGTTGTATCCATTTAAGCCATCTCTCATCCTCCTCATATCTTCCGCTGTGCCTCCTGGGTTTCTTCTTCGGGTCCATTGGGTTGCTGCAAAGCCTTTGTTCGTCCGGGCATTCTTCAGCGGTTGTTTCCCCATGGTAGTGAAGAATCTATACATAACAACTGCTTGCGGGCAAAGCATGGCAAAGCAGCATGTCTGTCTGGTTGTTTGACCTTGTTTGAGGTTCCAGCTGGGGAATGATCCCCTTACATAGATAGACTATGGACTGGTGGCTTGTTCAAGATCTTCAACGGATTTTCTTCGGTTGAAGGTGGCAGATTCGTGGATGATGGTGATGATTCGTGGGATCTCTGGTGATATATAATGGTCTACCTTCAGGCAATCTGGATGTACAGCATGTATATATGCATAATTATATCTATAATTATGTATATATATATATATATGTATATGTGTGTATAATATATATATATATATAATATATATAATAATATATATATATATGTATAATATATAATAATATATATATAATATATATATATAAACTATTGATATTTATTGATGATCAGTCCCAAACTTGCTTTGCTAGCAACAAAATTGAGGGCCTCTCTTTCCCCCTGAAGCTCAGTTCATGCCATGACAAGGACAATGGGTGGCTTTGGTGGGCGATTTTCAACCGATGGGTTTATAATTCCAGATTGTAGTATTAAAAACATATTTAATGGTGAATCAATGATAATGGATATTTAATGGGATATTTAATGGGATATACCCTCCGGTACTCAAACGTGGCTTGCTGGAAAATCCACGATCATAGATCATTTTCCCACTCAAACCTCCATTCATAGGGGGTTTCCCGTTGCCATGTTTCATTCCTGGAGGGTATAACAACCCATCCCTGTATAAGTCGGTGATCTTCCCAGACCAAGGTGCCAAGAGCAAAGCTTCGTCTGTGATCTCCAGTAAAAGTGCAGCTTTTAGCAAATCCTGAAGCCAATGGACTCGGCGGCGACCGAGTGATATCTGGGCACATGTCACTTGGGTATGGCTATGGGTCATAAAGCCCTATGGGACCACATATATGTTTGGTAGTATGAACCATCTAATGATTTGGGTGCCCAATTATGACCCATACCACATCATACCACTATATGTGTTTTGCGGTGCTGAAGCATCCGGAGGCCCGCAAACGACGACCTATGCCCGTATTATGACATATTATGCGATGTGTATCAAAGGCATATATATATACATACATATACATACACATATACAAAGACATATACATAAATATATACACTGGATATGCCTATGTTATAAATGATATGTGCATATATCATCATATACATATATATATATACACATAATAATAGGTATACTTCAATTTAGCTATCAGTCTTTCAGCCGTGAACTTCGCTTTCGCAAACTTGCCCAGCGTCTGCGCGCGCCGTGGCCAGGATCTGCGGCACTTTGGGGCCGACCACTTCCACCACGGGCCACAGATCTGCGGCGGAGATCAAGCCTGTGAGAGTACGGGGGCCATGGGCCATGTTGTGCCTGTGAGATTATGGTAAACTTGGAGGATTCAAAGGGATTTCATGGGATTTTCCATGATTTTAATAATTCTATCTGGTCGACTTCAATGGGATCTTATCGGATTTAAGATTTTATGGGAATTTAATGGGATTCAATGTGATGTTTATAGGGTACACTGGAACTTAACCAAAGAACATGGTGTATAAGCTCTCTGATAATTTAACACGTTGCAATGATAATGGTCAATTGCCATGTTTATCAGAAAATCATGAAACTACCTGTTTGCGATTTTCCGTAGCTATGTGAAATGACCAAAGAGTATGATGCAGTCAAACAAATACTGAAAAAGCAGGAAATTTCCATCCTATTTCTGGGGATGGAAGCCATTGAAATGGTCCGCCCAAAGCATATTGAGAGCTCCCCAGTGGTGGTTTCAAGCCCCAAGCAGAAAAGGTGAGTTAAGTAAGTGATCATCCCAAGCAGACCTACTGGTCACATTGATATAGCCTATAGTAATGATATGCAATCATTTTTACCAACACCTTATACATTTTAACTATCATGTGTTCTTATATGCTATCATTATTACTATAAAATTATCATACGTCATATGTTATCATAGTTATGGGTACTTTATCCGGTTACAATCCCATCATTTACAGTGTTTCACAGGAATCCCAATAGTTCCCAACTGGTGCAGGATTTCCCATCCATCCACAGTATGACATTGGGTATAGCTGCAAATCGGATAATAGTTATATAGATGCTTAATACATGATAATACTGAACATAGTCTAAACATATATATATATTCAAATATCTGTGGTCCCACAGGGCTTAAATTTTGACCATCCCCGCTGTCCCAGGCTGCTGCCCAGCCGCCACGCGTGGCGAAGCTTCCAGCAGCTTCACAGAGCAGCGATTCGGATCCTTTGCCTGCGAGGCGAGACGGTCTCTTTGTGATGAAATGATTGGACCATATGATTTGGTGCTTGGTTTCCAGTAGACAAAATGCAATATATGTATTATATATGTAATATGATCTCTTACGACAAGTGTTTTTTATTGCTGATAGTTTTACAAATATAACAATGTGGTAAACCAAGCATGAGCTACTCATGTGGGACCCCTTAGTGATCCAGTGATCCAGTATTATCCAGTGATCCGTTGGTTCATAACCCATCAAACCGTAGATCAAAATAATGGGGTATAAAGTTTAGTCAAACCCAATAATGTAGTGATGATTCTTCTTACTGTTTATGGCCAACACCCAAACTTAATCTTAGTCAGTGATTAATACCCATCACAAACAAGAGTCAATGTGGCAACCTCGATAATGAACCATCCCCAAATTCACCATTTTTATGGGTGGGATTTCAACCATCCCATAAAGTTGGTTGGTTTATGACATTGGGTTTTCAACATTATACAGTATAGATATGACATGAATTATCAATTCTTATTGTACGATGAAATATGATTAAATGCAGCATCCATGATATTACATGATAGACCTATTCCATGATAATAACTTCCATGGATCTATATAATGATAACAATCCCCAAATAGATGTTCCCAGGATGTTAGTTTGATGATATGGTGCCACGGTCACAACGTTCCCATAATGGGAATCCTTATTCTGAGTATACAAACTTTGACGAATGGATAGATTACCACCCCCCCTATATGGGAAAGCAGCCCATGTTGTGACCCATGGCACTTATGGATACCCTCCAGTAATCAAACATGTCTATAAAGGGATTCCCTTTGCCAATCATAATCTGTGGTGACATCATTGTGAGGTCGTTGTAAATCAGCCAGTCTTGATACATGGGAGCTATCTTGGATATAAAGTTGGTATCACCATAATAATAATAATTAGTAATAATGATAATAATAATACTATGGTGCTATGTATATATATATATACATAGCGGACTATATATGCATGCGTATGGCATCATTTTCCCAATGATTTTGGGGTTGTTAATCTCTTTTTTATGCCGTTGAATGCAACGCTCCAAGCAGTTTTCGCTGGGAGAATCATTGGATTCTACAAACATTCCGGGATATGTAAACAGCAACAAGCGAGACTTTGTTTACAAATTTGAACAACAAAGTGAGTTGAGACTCAGCAAGTTTGCCGAGTAGCGCTCAAACATGATCAGCGATGAATGTCGCAAGAAATGAATCATTCTTTTGTTGAAGAAGTACATAGGAATATCCTATCATTCCTGTCCTAAAAATCTTAAGAAAAGGATACCCGACGAGGATATCTGATATCTCTGGGACATGAGCAACCAGTTTCAGTACTTGTCAATCAGGTAGCAAAGTCCCCAAAACGGTCAGCAATGGATTGCTTTGAGAGAAGATCTGGAGGAAAACTATTGTTTTTCCATGAGATATGGGGGGGGTTAAGGGTTTCAACTTGCCTTAAACCAATTAATCATTGATGCCATTGATGTCAGCATGGTTGCCAGATTTTATGTGATTTTTGTCCAGTTCTCAGCGGGAACTTTGGAACAAAACCAATAAAAATCAAAGTCTTCACCCAAAAATAACTGACAACTACCTGGGTACTATATTCGATACACTTTTCATAGTTTTCATCCTTGAATTCACAGAATTTGGCCACATATCAGCTCAACCCAGGGAGACTTTAACGCCAATTTAACTCAGGCACTCCATCTTCCAAGAAAGGGATGGATAATCAAACACAAAAATTAGAAACCATCAGCCAACCGCCTAGAATATTAGTCTACACATATTCAATCAACTACATATCATATATATATAATTATATATATTGCAGTAAGTACAATATGTATATATCTACCCGTGCATATTGCCAATGATTCAAATATCATACTACGCCAACTTTTGCCACTGCCATAAATCATCTCCATCATTTTCAAAATCCATCCAGTCCCAGTCGAGCTACGCCGGCTGAGCGACCGCAGGAGCTGCACCGCGCCGCTGCCGTCGTTGACATGATGCGCCAGGGAACACAAGAGCCGCGGTGAGAGCTCGCTGAGACGACCCTCACGGCGTCGCGGTTGGATCCGAAACGTGGCCGACCCCAACTGGCATGGGGGAAAACCAAACATACATAGAGGATTTAATGGGAAGTGATGGTGATATAATGGGATATGTATATATATATATATAAAGCCAATATAGGGGATTTAATGAGATGTGATGGTGATAGAGTGGGATATTTAGCCAACAATCATGAACTGGGTCTGTCTGAAAATGGAGCATACAATATAATATAGTAATACACACATGTTACGGTATTTTTCAACGAGAAAGTGCTGATGAATTAAACCACACGCCTTGTTTTGGGATGATGATAGTAAGAGTAACAGCAATAGTAAACCAGCCTCAAATTTACCATACATGTTGTGCTACAAACATCCTATAAACCATCATTAAACATCTATAAACCATCATTAAGCATCTATAAACATCTATAAACATCTATAAACATCTATAAACCATCAAAATATGTGGTATCTAAGGCATTGCTTTACTAACATCTTTTCAACACCCGAAGATCCGTCGCGAGATCTGAAGACTACGGAGGCGGCCTCCAAGTTCTGCCACATTTTGCGGCAGAGCTCTGCGCTGCCGCGCCCCACACGGCGCACAGCCCAGAGGAAAAGAGCCGTGTCATGGGCTGATAGCAATGCCTTGGTGGGGGTTCAATAGCCCAGCGGTTAATTGAACCGGGATTGATACTAAATGATGTGTATATATATATATCTCTCTCTCTCTCTGTCTGTCTCTGCCTCTATCAATCTAGATTTCAAGCTATATAATATACACATTATGTATGTATCTACCTGTTGCGTACCAGTATGCCTACCTATTACTGTATCTATTTATCCGTTATCTCTCAGTTGTCTACCTATTACACTTCTACCTATTGCAGAATCTACCTATTGCCTATCGATCATTTATCTATATTTATCTGATATCTACTTGTTACCTATCTGTTAATTACATTTAATTAATTACTGTTGTCTACCTACCTACCTACCTGCCTGCCTGCCTACCTACCTAACTACCTACCTACCTACCTATCAATCTACAAACAGACCTATCTATTATACAGACCTAGCTATAGATTGCGAGCAGCACAGATTTAAACATTAGAAAACCATCAATCAATATGGTTTTCCCGCACAAATGACAACCCCATCATAACATCCCCAAAGTATCCTGACTTGTTGGTGACCTGTGGCACCTGTGGACCTCCAAGCTTGGCGTGGTTGGTTTCTCACTATCATCATCTTTGCTACTCCCTTGTATCAATGGCCATTTCAGGATCCTAAATTGGAGGTACGTTAGTACCATATTTTTGGCCATATTTTGTGGGGATATTCGCTGAAATTTAGGCCTGAAAAATAGGCCTTATATATGGTAGGTACCTCCAATTTAGGATCCTGAAATTCCCATTGATTGTAGGATTTGCACATAATTTCATAGTTCTGGCAGCAGCTGGTGCAGCCCATCCTTGGAATAGACGAACATACGACCACACCATGGAAACATCCAAGTGGCACCGCGAATCTTCGACCAACTCTGGGCATCAACCATCCTCATGTATACAGTATACATTTCATTAAATCATTAAATATAATATACATATATAACATGAACCATATATGAAATGTATAATATACCCATAATATACCCCATCAACATTGTAACAAGAACAAGACAACAACATGAACGCACTGAACACAAATGTTTCATCGATTTTCACGTTCCCACCCTGGTTCCAAGGCACAGGTTGCTCCAGCAGTTGACTTTCCAAGATCTCAAAGACCTCATCCCAGGTAGGGTCAACGGCGACTTGTCGTGGCTTTGGTATCCCACTTTTTGGGGCCAGACTCATAGCCTCATAGCCTCATAGCCACGTGCTCGTTGACCATCTCCCTTTAAAAGTTGGTTGTATTCCCGTTCTGTCTAGTGATATGCAAATTTCTCGCTGGTGTTTGTAAGGTACCCATGTTGTTATTTTTCTCTTGTCTTTCTTGTCAATTGTTAGTGCCATCTTTGATTGAGAATCTTCATCTGGTCAAGTTCCATCTTCTGCGGTTGCTAACTTTGTCTGGTCAAATGCCTGACTTTCGTGGTAAACACCCAAACGATCCCAAACGTTGGTGCCAAAATCATCATGAATCTACAAGTGTTCGTCCTTAAATCATCTTACATCCTGGCAACATTCTCTCATATTCTCAACTGTGGGTGATCAAGTGATCAACGCCCATTTCTTCAGATTTCTTGCTGCTCAACTCCCCCAACATCTCCCATGTTTCACCCCCCGCCTCCTCCTTCACCGTTCCCCACGCATTGCCAAGCGGTGCGGCCAGCGCGAAGGCCGCGGCCGCGGACACCACGGCGCCGTGGTCGATCCAACGCTCGGTGATCAGATGGGGGAAGGCCGTCAGCCAAAACCTGGGTCGACATGTCGCAGCTGGAGAAGCGCCATATATACATATTTTCTGGATAACAGTTCAAACAAACATGTATTTTTATCCAGAACATATGTTTTTTTTTTTTATGATGTCACAATGTATTTAATGCCATACATGCCTATCATATGATGGGACAAAAAAACAAACATGTTTTTTTTAACCATCGATTTGCTGGCTGCTTGTTTCTTCATTTGGTAGATGGTGATCGAATATGGTAGTTATTACCAGTGTTTTTCGAATTTGTTTGATAGATGAACAAAAATGTATTGAAATATGGTGTAGCAGTGTAGCCCGCCTTCAAGGGTCGTGAAAAATCAACATGCTTTTGATGTTGGAAATAAAAATTGTTGCTATACAATAATGCTAGGCTATAATGGTTCAAATAGTTCAAACCTATACCGTACATGTTCTACCAGACCGTTTGATGTGTTTTAAACATCTGATCAAGGAACGCTTGTTGTTGGCCTTTGACTGGTCGCCAATTTCAAAGTCCTGATTCCTAAAGAAAGATTGTGGATCAACGCAGGCTCAAAGAGGATTACATACATTGACAAACGCATTTAGAAAATACTGTATATAAATGTATATAATCATGAAAGCACGCTTTAACACATACTATAATACATCAATCTACATACAGTATTCAACGAAATTAATAAACACAACATGATGGGTGTCTTATGCCACTGAGCAAACTGTTAAATTACCAGAAGGTACCCTCCAGTAAATTAACATAGACCGTGGCAGATCGGGGTTGGAAGACTATAGTTACTATAGTTTTCATTACAAACAGGTTATTTTCAGGGTCGTCAATTGAAAGGAACCTCAATCCCAATGATTTTCCCAATTCCACCAAAAATCCCTTTAGATAATGCTTAAATCCCGATCCTAAATGATTCGCCAAAGGGTATCTGCTGAATCTGCTGAATCATTCATAGTGGTAGATACTATTCCCATCTATTCCCTAAAAATAGCTGCTGAATCTGCTGAGCCACTCCTCTTGCGCCTCCTGTGACCAAAGCTGCGCGCGGCTCAACGTCGCAGCGCTGCTGCAGACGAAGCCCAGCTGGGAGGACCAAGCGCTGGTGCGACCGTGGCGTAGCACCGCCCTGGGAGGTGCGCCCGGTGCCCCGGTAGGGGGAGCGAAAATGGGAGATCTATCCATCGACACCTTGGAGATTTTAACCATCAACTACTGTATATCTAGAGATACCACTGGAGATTTTAACCATCAACTATAGCAACTATAGGGATTTAGTGGAATTGAATTGGGATTTGATGGAGAATCTTTGATCACTCATGGGTATTTGATTGATCCAATGCCATGATGTTTGCTGCCAAGATCGATCATCCTTCATGGGGCTGGGGTTCCCCGGGTTCAGGTCGCTCAGTTGCACCTCATCCAAGCACTGTAGATGCCAGTGTGCGATTCCACTCGAGCCTTCACAGGGCGGTGCGGGTGAATCGTGGTGAAAGTCTGCAGAATTTCTGGCCAGGAAGGTCAGAATTCTAGGCTGAGACAAACATGTTGAATAATTTTTCGGACCAAACATATCACTTTCAATCCCTACAAACAAATGGCACGGAGTGCGGCAATGGCACTCATCTCTGTCGAAAACATCGAGGAAAATGGCATGATTTGGCTGTCTGGACCCGTCTGGACCGTTATTCCCAGAGATGTTCCGTTCAAAACTGCATTGCAGTTATCATTCATCATAATTCTTAAAATGGAAATAGTAGACTGGAAATTGAGGATATTTGAGAATTATTCCTCTCACTCCTTCGGAGTCATTCATCCCATTGAAAGTCCAGCCAGAACCCATAAAACTTGCCATGTGTTCCATACAGTAAGTCAAGTGAACATATATAAATAATTCTCAGATCCATTCAAATCGCAAGAATCCCACAGTGGCAACCTTCAAAAGAGATGCCGAAAAGTGTGCCACCAGGATTCACCAGGAAGTTCTAGAATTCCATTTTTCTGATGTTTCTCCAGTTTCTCCCCTAGATTTTCCAGGTGTCCATCGCATCTCCACCTTGGCGCAGGCCATGACCACCTCCGTGGCATCTCTCGCGGCCGAAGCGGCCGCGCCCTCCGGCGCCCGGCCGAAGCTCCGCAGGCGCTGGCGCGCCGTTGAGGCGTAGCTCCACCAGAGGTAACGGTCCAACTTACCTCGGAGGGGGAGACACCAAATGAGCCATGGTCAATACTCACTATATGGTTGATGGTCATCCCATCCATAATAAGGATCCTTATAATGGTTATTAAAAATCCCTATGAACCATTGGATGACTAGCCCCTATTAATGGTTATTAACCATGAGTATTGACCACAGCTCAAATGGATGATGGACCTAGCAGTACCGGATGATGGACCTAGTCATAACTATAGTGGTAAGGTGGTAAGACCCAAGAATATGCAGAAACGATCCAAGATCCAATTATATAACATTATATAATATGATTATCAATCACTGTCCTATCTTTTGGGGGGTTTCTTCGTGCCTGTGCGGGAACCAAGAGATGCGATCTAATTTGTTCCCAAATAATGTCCGCAGTTCCTGATGAAAAACCATAATACTGATTAGATCCTCATGCTTCCTGGCCATGCATTTCCTGATATCATTAAATATTCCATTAATACAAGAACTAAATCTCAATGTATTTCCTGGCGAACATCTCGAGTTTCTGGTGAACAAAAGACCGCGGTTGGGTGCTTGGGATGGGGGTGGGGTCCACAGTCAGCATCCTTCCTGATAAATTCAAAGATCTTCCTGAACATCATATAAAATCCGCATGTTAAATGATGCAAATCATAAATACATCATACGATATATGCTATATTAGGAACATATGTTTCCAGAAAACAAAATGAATTCAACATGTCTCATGATGCAACACATAAACACATCATACGATATTATATTAGGAATATCTGTTTTCAGGAAAAAAAACAAGACAAAACACACTCAATTCAGAATTCATCTAACATCCACAATATTTCCCATCATTTCCCCATTTCTACTGTATCATTTCATGGCAGTGACCCCGGTGCAGCGCCGTGTTGGTCGCATCTCTCAGACCTTGCCAGGTGGAAAGATCTGGCACTGGGTCGTGCAGCAGCAACTCAGGAGCTGACTCCTGGTGACAAAATGGGGATTCTTTCATCATGATTATCATGGATAGTTCCAATAATAGTAATAGTTCATGATGGAAGATGAAAAAAAAAACGATTACTATTATTGAACTATCCATCATGATAAATAGTACTTATTCCATCATGGATAGTTCAATATGTTCAATAGTAGTAATCTTCCTTATCCTGGGTTACTGGATTATTATCACCATTATGAATTATCCAGATCAATAGGGATTATAACATATTATAACTGTGACAAACTGTGAGAATATTCCGTTGAAAATAGGGGATTGAATGGGGAAAAGGTGAAGCAGCAGCAATCACAAGCTTATCTGTTAGTGGTTTGTTCTGATGAATAATTGAATGAATTCAATGGGTGATTAACCATCATAGGGGTACCGGAAAAAAAAACAACTAGGGATTACCCTCTGGTAATTTAACATAGCTATTGAAAATGACCATTTATAGTGGATTTTCCCATTAAAAATGGTGAATTTCCAGTTCGCTATGTAAACGTTTACCAGAGGGTAAGAATCAGGGATATGCATGATGCAAGCCTCGGGATTCCGCAAGAATGGGGGTAAACCAGCCATTTTCTGGGCATGTGTTAGCAGGATATGTATGCAATATGTATGCGACTTAATAATAGAAGAACAAGGGTGACCCCGATACAAGGATATTTGAGTTTATGTGTAATTAGTAGTCATCAACCACGAAGAACTAATAAGGTCTTAACAGGTCCGAACATGTCCTAACCATCTTTTGTTCGGGGGTCGCCTTTGGAGAGGTTGGTTGCATCCTTACCATTTGTCTATTGTAAATCCACATCTTTTGGTGGAGATTCCCCTTAAATGGTCTGCATTTCGCATTCGCTTACCACTAAAAGACGGGACTATGCTGAATCCTAGGACGATTTTGCAGGAAACCCACAAGTCTCCTGTGCATGTTCCCGTTCAATATATGTATATATATATATTTGTATATATATATATATATGTATATATATATACAATATATGATATATGTATAACATTGTATAACCCAGTTATATCTTGGATAACCCCACCTAGGGGACTCAACATGAAACCGCCAAGATGGGATGCAGCTCCTGCAGCCTCACCACCCGTGCTGCTTTGGAGAAGCAACGTGCCTGGAGACCAGGTGTCTCAGGTCTCCAGATCAACCGAAAACAAGAGATTTTCCGAGAGAAATCAATGAACTAAGTATATGTATTATGTGTATATATATATGATGATTGTTCAAAATGATGGATCCTCCAGATTCCGGCCTTTTAGCAGATGTCACTCGGGTAATAAACAGAAATACATGGGTTTTAGAACAACCCCCATATCAGAAATAAGCACCACTAGTTTATGAATTACATTGAATTACTACGATTTAAAGGGGCCTGACCAAAAATCCCGCGGGAATCACCATCCCTCTTCGCTCACAGGTAATGAAGATGCACTCCGGGGATGATATCCAAAGAATCTCTGGTTGGTATATTGTAAGGATATCATCAATGATAAACATTGATAATCTCCGGGGATATCCAAACATGGATGACTTGTATTTATGTGACTATCACACTTCTTCCTGGGTGACTTATGTGGCTTCAACATAGTCAAATGGATGCCTCATGGGACACACCATTAAAACTTACTGGTTTTCATGTTGCCTCATCCCCACAAAGGACCAAACCACCACAAATTGATTCAACACAAATGCGCATATACATGCATAATTATACGGCATCGTATATTTGGGATGCTCCCCAGTCCACAGTTTCATCGGATGTTTCTTTTTTCTCATCTGAGCTGAGCCACAGTCCGGGAAGGCCGTGCGGCCGACCTGCCGCAGCAATGCTTGGGACATACGAAAAGGTGAACGTATGACATACGAGCTATCTATTGCATTCTCTCTTTTCATCTAAATGCATATATGCAATTAAGTGTACATATAATTACACATATGATTACATACGTATACTGTAATATAAATCGATGATAAATGTATATTATATATGTATATGTACAGAAATGGACATCAAACCACACATGCAAATTGAAAATGGAATGATCCGTTTGGTGAACGTGAACTGACCACGATTCTGGTCTGGTTGGTAGTTTACCAGGCCCTGCATTCCACTAACACACAGCAGCAAATTGGGTACGTAGAAAATCCACCGGGAAAGTGATTCAATAAAAATGATGCAATCTTATCACTTGCATATACTTGAAAACCACTAATTACATCCAAATACCTCACCCCTCAAAAAAAAAACACAGTAAATTTTCCTAGCCCCGGAGAACACAGAACCTCCGGCTGGCTGACAAACATCCCATGGCAGCAAAAACATGATGCTTTTGTGGACGCTAGATGGGATGGATCATACTTAAGGACACCCAGAAATGGATCACCGTAGGATGTGGCTGAAATCATCACGAAATGGATAGGATATCTATGTATGATTGCTATTGAAATGGATTGATTCCAGAAATCCTAGCAATTCACACCGTTTTCACAGTTCTGAGGATCGTTGCCCCCAGTCCCCGGTCCAATTCCCCTCAGGTGATTTTCAGATCAAATGGGATGCTTCGAGATCACCCGACACAGGGTTGACCGCTTGAGTGGTGCTTTGATCTTTTCTGATGGAAGCAAAAAGCCAAGCCAACACAGCTGCAAAAATTGAAAAATATCGAGTTTGTTCAGCTTGAGAAACATGCTTGGTACTGCCGTTGGCATATAAATGAATGTGATGATCACAATAGATGTGTATAGATTTGTACCATCTTTTAACTGACTCATGGAATACTCATCATTGATGATGTACTCAAAATTCAAGAGTTTGAACGAAAAGCGAGAGAGAGAGAGAGAGAGAGAAAAAAAAAAAGAAAAAAACATCCGAATCCTAAACACATAAAATACACAAATTGCAGTGTGTCAAAACCTTGTACCCCTGTAGTTCACATCAAAATAGCTGGTAAATGGATGTTCATCCCATTAAAAATGGTATTAATAGGTATTGATCCATACCCACATAGATATTGCGAAATTCTGCCGGTTGCACGGTCACGGGAGGAGGAGCTGGTGGCTCAATGGGCGAGGAGGGAGACGCCTGCCAGGATGGGCTCATGGCTGGGATTTCTCCTCGATCAAAACGGCCATTTCAATGGGAAAATCATTGGAAAATCATGGGAAATGTTGGGAACATATGGAAAAAAAAACCTGTGAACGGAGGATTTACTGGGAAAATCTGGGAAAATTATGTGGAGATGGAGATGTTCCATAGCCAAATTTGATTACTGGAGTGAATGTAGAACTGGGGATATCTCAAGTATAACTGGATTCATATGCACAATAATTCTATGAAATGTGGCAAAGCGTTAGCATGGTAATGCCACTCGTATTGTAAAATGTCCATTTGTTTCTGGATGGTTCCAATTTCAACCTATTTCTTGCAAAAACAGTGGTGGATTAGTCATGGGTTTATATACCATATGAATACCATATGAGTAATCATGGTTGTGAAAACTAAGTGAGATATACATCTACAGTACGTATCTTTACAATACAACGATTGGTTTCTCATACTTCCTCATCAGCATGGGAATCGAATGGATCGCAAGGTTCCCAATTTACATAAATGAATGGGGGTTGTTGTGGCAGTTCTAATTCACTACTTTTGAAGGGGGTTAACATTAATGGGGGCTTCATGGGGGCCAACATACGGAACCTCTGGCCATGGCTAATCCTTATGAGATGATTCGCCTTCTAAAATGAGCCTCTCTGGTAATTTCAGGTAGGTATGGAGAGTCATCATGATATGTCTAATTAATGGGTAAATCATCATAAATCATCAAACTAAATGGGTTTTCCGAAGCAAGCTCTTAAATAACCAGAGGCTATCCCATGAATATCCCATGTTATCCCAATTGTTTATAGTTATATAAGTTATGCCTATCCCATGTTATCCCAATTGTTTATAGTTATATAAGTTATGAATATCCCATGTTATCCCAATTGTTTATAGTTATATAAGTTATGAATATCCCATGTTATCCCAATTGTTTATAGTTATATA
>Ga0126342_10002554_pt1 | contig 28617 bp, 23 predicted proteins | sample Cyp1metagenome_FD_92528 | JGI IMG/M metagenome (GOLD analysis project Ga0126342, IMG submission 92528) | Coral microbial communities from Lord Howe Island, Old Settlement Bay, Australia - Cyphastrea 1 metagenome | ecosystem: Host-associated > Invertebrates > Cnidaria > Coral ... | reverse complement strand
TCATGAAGATAAAGTTGATGTTATTTCCCCAATCAACATATTGTTCTGAGGAGGTGGCGAATTTTGATCCCTCATGAAGATAAAGTTGATGTTATTACCCCATTCAACATTGGTCATAGGGGTGGCGAATTTTGATCCCTCATGAAGATAAAGTTGGTGTTATCATCCCAATCAACGTATTGTTCAGAAGGGGTGGCGAATGATCCCTGATGAAGATAAAGTTGATATTATTTCCCCAATCAACATATTGTTCTGTTATGTCACAATCATGAGTCTGGGCGAACGTTAAGGTTGCGGACAACATGTTTAAACGCCATTTGAATCTTCCGGGCAACACACAGCACCTGGCCGTATAAATACATAGAGATAAATCCAAAAAAAAATATAGGAATATTCCCCACTGTACATGGATCATGGCAATATTCCTATAGATTTGCATGCATCTATGCACATATACACATCTGCCCCCTGGTAATTCAACATAGCCATTATTCATTGGTAAATCATCTATATTCATCTATGAATGGGCCATCTATACCATAGTTTGGTGAAAAATTACGAGGATATATCCCCAGTTGAGCAGTGTTCAAGACCCTGTGCTGTATCTTTATACTGGTTGGTTAAGAAGGGGATTCCCTGCTCATGGATTGTGATAACCCCCACCATCTTAGACAGTCTAATCCCCCCAAAAAATCATCGACCAACCATCATTTATCTATTGTATCCACTAAAATATCCCCATTTTTTCATAGTTAAAGCCTATGTTTATTGGATTCTTCAATGGCTCAATCATCCACCCGGGGAAAAACCGATCCTTCCCCCCCATCCCCAGTGAGATCCTGCCACCGGTTGCCCCTTGGGCCAGCGTTTAGAGGCCATCCCGGACCAGCGGCCCGAGCCCTTGGGCGAGGCCAGGTCCCCGGCAGCCGTCAAGGACCAGACCTGACAGGTCGCGACAAGGTCGGGTCCAGGTCGGATCCGCGGGACGATGGCGAAAGGTTCGTGAACCAGCAACATCCTTTTTTTTCTGTTTGGTTATATCATGTTATATCCCATTTATTGATATGTCACTGTGTGGTTGGTTCTATCAGTTCTATCCCACTATATCCCACTAAATATTCCACTAGTCAATGGGATATAACCAAACGTAAATGGTGATCTATTGGGTATGTATGTATATATATATATACATATATATATATATATGGGATGAGTCATGGGATATAAAACCAACAATTAGGGTTATCATGTTTGGCGTGTTATCATTACCATTCTGATATGACCATATTATGGGGAATGACCCTTTGTTAATGATAGTTCCATGATATTCATCATATTGTGTGTAATGATATACAGTAATTCCAATTGTTCGTTTCCCATAATATAAAAAAAAAAATAGTTATAATAAATATCATCAAAATATCATCAACGGAACCATACCATTGTCATAATAATTACAAACAAATAGTTTGGGACATCATATATGTAGATATTGTAATGGTATGAGTTCCTTAGACCATCAATATCTACACAGATTATTTATATATATATGTTTAATATACTAAAAACACAACATATACATAGAGTTTCTGCTTTGACATTCCTCTTAATTGTGTACATTAATGTGTACACATATACATATTGTATATGTATATATGCGCAATAATGTGTATCCATATATGCATAAGCAATCGCACTTCAAGGCCAATATCCAAGCTTAAGGCCTACAGGATCCAGGCGTTCGCCCAGTTATAAACCAACTTGCCGATCTAGGGGCTTCCTGTATGTATTGGTGATGTATAGGTACATACTTGCATAGAGACAGTCCAGAGTCCATCCATCTACATGCACATACATATTATATATATATATATAGTTGCATGCTTTTTCTCAGCTCTATATGTATACATATATATATGTCTACATATATACAGTATATATATATATTTATTTATACACGTTATATGTATGTGGGGTGATATGGCTATACAAATTGGGGACAAAAAATCCTGGGACATGGTTTGGATAATCACTAACGAACAACCACGATCAAGCAAAAAACATGGGGAAAGAAACAACGAAGAATAACAGAACTCACTTCCAATTTTGAATATACATCATGTTCATGAACATTCATGAACACTCAACATTAATGAATGGCCAGCCAGTACCTACAAGGTAATGTGTGAATGACAAACCGCCAGAAACCTACATAAGAAAGAAATCACCAACTAATCCAGGGTCAGTCATAAACAAAAATGTGTAGATAAGTACATATCTATATATACTTATACATATATATATATATATATACATAGTCATGTCAGGACAGCTCTATTTTTCACCACGCCAGGTGGGTTTGCACTGATGGCTTTCCATCAGTTGGAAAAGGAAGGCTTTACAGCACCCCTGCCACACCACAGCCCCTGCCAGCACAGGGATGCTTACACCTGGTCCCTGCTTTGCGAGGGATTTAAAGTACCACAATTCCGCACGTGCATGCATGCATTTATCAAAAAGACACACGTGTCGTGTGTATCATTGACACATCCATGCGTACATACAGGCATACATACAAAGCATACATAGCGACAGGCAGATAGACATACGAACAAACATAAAGCCAAATGCATCCCTCACCCCATGGTGACATGACGCAAGTTCAAAGAGAACGAATCAATTTCAACAGAAGAATCCAGAAATGCAGTAACAAACCCACGGGCTATTGCGGGCGGTGGTCCAACTACCCAACAGTTGGAATACCTATAGTTATACCCAATACATTTATTCGGGACAATGATGATAATCTGATAATGTGGGTTAAACGATAATAAACCACCTCATGTTTGATGGTTTATACCAGCCATCAAAATGGTGATTATGGGGATGGTCATTATTGTTTTAACAGCAGTAATCAATTGGAATTGGGAGCCTAATTTTAAGACAACCCGCTGAAACCTGGCGAGTGTCTGTGACGCTGCCAGAGGCATCACCCGCGGCCAGCATCAGTGCAGGGAGCTCCTGATCCACCTCGGCACCACGGGGATGTGGGACGTTCACCAACAATTTGGTTTTAACCACCAAAAAGGGTGAGTTCACCAGCAAAAATTGTCACTTTACCATCAAGAATATGGAAAAAAAAAAAGCAAAAAATGGTGAGTTAACAAGCCAAAGTGCTGGGTTAAGCAGCAAAACCGGTGAGTTAATGACCAGCAAAAACTTGGATTTCATCAGCAAAGAATGGTAATTCAACAAGCAAAAAATCGTTAGTGAACCAGCCAACAATATTCAGGTTCTAATGTGCAAAAAATGGTGAGTTGACCATCAAAAACGGTCCGTGAACCAACAAAATGTTGGATTCAATTCAATCATCAAAAACGGTGAGTTAACCAAGAGAAATTGTGAGTTCATCAACAAAGATGGGGAGTTCACACGTAAAATAGGAAACTGTCTGGGAATAATGAACCATCAAAATAACGAAAATTGGGAGTTGACCAACTTTCACTTGGATCTTTGGGAGAAACCTCTACAGTAGAAGAAAACCAGGTTTGAAGTTTATAGACATTGTGGTGTCACTGTGTAATCTTTGTAGTTTACAGCTTAGATCTATACAATCTCCGTTCATCTTTTTGACTCAAAATTGCGGGACCCAGGACTAATCCTCCATCCGCCAGTCAAGACAAGTGGCACTGGCCACAGCCAAGTCCTCAGTGGTTTTTAGTGATTTCAAAAGTTGTGAGAAATAAAGATTAAAAATCCTTCGCCTCAAAATTTGGATTGTTTTATGTCAAAAATAGTGTCTCCATTGGTACCCAGTATTTAAGCCGTGGCCATGTGGAGGTGGCTCATATCATGAGTAATCCCTTCCCCCTATTACTAAACGGTCCCCCCCCCAAAAAAAAAATAAACACCTGGAGGAGTTTTAGAGGGTATTTAGTATTAGGGTGCGAAGCTTCCCCCTAATATAAAATAAAACCCTAATATAAAAAACTATTTTTTCTATTTCAAAATCGATTAGATGTCCTTTTAAAATCCAACTAAAATATTGCTCAAATTTGGATTTCGAAGCTTTACCCGGATATTAAACTAAAAACCTTAATATAAAATACGTTGTTTTTTCCGATCTTGAAAGACGGATCCTAATAAAAAACACCCTGGGTTGACTATGTTTTATTATTAGGGGGTGAAACCCTGAAATCGGCCTTCATTTTCAATTTGTCTTCGAAAGGGGATCAATTAAAAATTAAATTGGCCAGTCTGAAATTTCCCGAAATTCAACACGGACCCTAGTTTTTAGTATTTGGGGTACGTTTACTAATAGGGGAAGGGATTGTCCTTCGCTGGAGTAGGGACCACTATACATTTGAAATGGTGTCAACATCTGTTTCAACCAACACACAAACAGTGAAAATGCAAATGGGAACGCAACAGGTGTTGGGGGCCTGTTGCGAACCAACTAATTTGATTACAAAGGCTGACACCCAAAGGATCATCGCAACTACAGTAGTAAGTTGCTTGTTTGAAAAAAAATGGTAAAAGATTGTCAACCAAGTCCCCAAAATGACCGGGGTTAGCAGATTTGGGCTTGTCCAAAAACAGGATTACCCTGGAATCCACTGTCTTGTCATCACATTCCCTGTTCGAATCGCTATTTTAGGCCATACTCATGCTGGGACTGGTTTTTGTCTTGATTATCATTATCATATTGTCGGTTACACATCCTATCCCACGATAACCCATTTTGACGTTCATTTTTCAGACCTCACAAAATTGTAAGTAGTTTTGGTTGCCCTCTGGTGATCAAATATGGTTTGCTGGAAAGCTGCAATTGATTTCGAAGATTGTTCCATTGAAAGCCCCATTTAGTGCGGAGATTTCCCAACCGTGTTCGATTGACAAACCAAGTTATGTCATGTTATATCAAATATCCCACAAATCAAGCTTTCTTGGGGACATGCAACTCGAAGAACCAGTGATACAGCTTACCCTCTGGTAAACGTTTACATAACGAACTGGAAAATCATGGAAAATCACCATTTTTCATAGGTAAATCAACCATAATCACCCCATCAATGGCCATTTTCTAGGCAGCTCGGCATCCTGGGCCCCCTGGTGCCAAGGCTCCAGGCAACTAATGACCATGACTCCGTCCCTGGGGATGTTCCACGCCACGTGGACCAAAGGAGGATCCACTGGATCCACTGGATCCACTGTCCAACCTGAGCAGCCAGCTGGGCAATGAATGTTCATCCCAAAATATGGATATGATATGGATTTGATACCCTCTGGTAATTTAACATAGCTATTGAAAATCACAATGTTTAATGGGTAAATCCACTATTAATGGCCATTTTCAATAGCTATGTTAAATTACCAGAGGGTATGGTATATGGATCTGGTATGATATGGATTTGATATGGTATGATGTATGATGGGTAAACTGACCCACTGACCCATACCCCGCATAGAAGCAAGAAATCGGTCAAACCACCAGTTTTGGGTCAGAGTACAGCATGTCCAAGATCCCTACATGGCTGTGGCTCAAATTCTTGACCCCCGAAAGCGCTTGAAGGGGAACAAAATGCCAAGTTTTGATTGTGTCACAAACAGCATATACAGTAGGTTGATCCACATTGCTTAGTTACATGTCCATCATGTCCTTTGTTTGATTAAATTTACATTGTTGGTTGACTAAATGCCCCTTGCTTCCTCAGCTTCGTTGTTGGTTCCCCCTTTTCGGTTGGCTTATGATGAAATCCATGAAATCCAAGTTGGTGTGCCATGGTCAAAACATTGTTGATATTAATGGTATGGCCATTCATCCCAGAATCGGAATCCCAACATAATGTAAAAATAATGGGTATAGAAAATTCATGAAAATTCTCTAAATTCCTATGAATTGATGACCATACCCAAAAAAAACCTGAGAACATCATCCAAGTTTTGACCATGGCACATCAATCTCGACCCCTTGGATTTTTCGCCTCGCGCCTTCTAGGCCACCCCGTTGGTACGCCAGGACCACCAGCTTCCCCGCGCCCGGCAGAGATGCAATGGAAGCCGCAGAGATCTGGGACCGTTGGGTTCGACTAAGTCATGGGGGATCCCCAGTCGTCACCATGATGGGTTTCAAGGCAAAGTCATGGTCTAATGACCGGATGATCTGGGGGTACCCCCATTGGAGGAAATCCCCAGTTAAATTAGTTGCAAGAATTGAAGCCAATTTGAATGGGTTTGAAACATGATGTTCCTGCAGCATGAACCTTGGTACTTCGACGCAAAATCCCATTGGGTAAGTGGGTAATAACACGTAATAACCATCGTAGAAGCCAGTTCTATGTGGCGTCTTAACCAACTGTGACCGACTTGGATGCAGATCACTAGAACTAGAAACACTGATTGATAGTTAATCTCCTTGTGGTTCATTATGGTTCATTCCTTGTGGTTGATTCCTTCCGGTTCACCCCTGACCATTGATCGACCCCATGTTCTTGCTGAAATCCGCATCTTTTTCAGACAAACCTCCTATGTCTTGTTCCTTTCATCCACCTTATTCAGTTGCCCGAAAATCATGGAATTTCCCACTGTTCATTGGTGAAGCTCCAATGTTTCAATGGTTTAAACTCACAAATCACAAATCGGGCCACCTGCGAAGCCCCTCCATGGAGATGTTTTAGCTCAACGGCTTCGTTGTCATCGGGGAGGGAGAACAGCATCACGTTGTCCTACGGAAAGTGACACCGGTTGAAGCGCTCGATTTATGTAATTTAAATATATTTAATGGGAGTTGGTGGGATTTGAAAGGGATTTACCCAACAAGAATGATTTTACTTACCAATAGATCGTATAACTATTTTTGTTTGGAAAGGTGGTTGCCAGTGCCATGGCACCAGGTTTGACCCCGAGATTGGCGAAACAACCCAAGGACTGGGGCAACACCCAAACTGCAGTTTACATACGCAAGAAAAGGTTTGTTTTTTCCGTTCACCTCTTCAACTGTAGATCAATCTCCACATATCTCCACCATAAGTCTTGACTCCAACATTGTACATATAAACCAACTTATCACCTGTCATAAATTAGTCATAAATCAACCAGAAATCATCATTTCCGATCATTTCCGCTACGTCGCTACGAAGCAGTTTCAGTCTGATCTCGGGGACCTGGCCTGGCTCGCTGCCAACAGCAGGCTGCCATCCTCCTCATACAATTCACGCACAAATTGCAACTTTCAGCGCATTGGTTGAAGGGAAAATGGAAACCGGAAACCATGGTTCCTACTCCCATATATACATATATAATGTGTATATATATATATATATCACATAGATAATTATATATATATTATATATACAATATATTATATACACATATAATATATTATATCATTATATATAATATATACCATGGGTGTCCTGCGACATTTCCCTGCAAGCGCTCCTGGGACACAAGTAACTAGGGGTTCAACAACTGCACAAATGTCGGCCACATGTGCTTGTTGGGAAGAAAGTCATAGGTAGTGACCTATGATCATCTGATTACCTGTATTGCCACTGGCCAGCTGGGGCTGAGAGAAAAGTCCAGCAAACTAAGAATGTCAAATACCCCAAACATGGTACCCAAAACGCAGAGATCCAATACTTTACTAAATTAAAGTCTCAGGTGTTTTTTTAATATTGGGAAATTCATATGGGGATTGCCAACTACCAAGACAGGGTGCAAGTTGCCGAAGTTCCGAAGAGATACTCTGATATGTTGAGTTGCATATCGGGAACTCATTCCGCAGGGAAAATCTCCAAAATCAGCCACCCTCGCCGCCATTTCAAGGTGCAAACCAAAAAATATAGGCCATGATCGAATGATATGATATGACTATGCGAAATCCCCCTTCACTCAGAAACTTCACATCAAAATCTATCAGATCTGGATGTCCATTCCCTGTCATAAAAAAAGGTATGTCCAAGAATGGGACCCGGAAATTGCAATGTGGAAACATCATGACACTCCGCTAGAATGAGGGGGCCCGCCATTTGTGCTAGACCTGAAAAACCAGAACACATGATTTGACCCATCCTCACGTTTTCAATCTTGACCCCTACCCTCCGTTGGCCTCCTTTGATGACATCCTCTGTGTTGGGAAAGCTCCCGTGGACCCCTGACCCAGCCAAGCATCGCTCAGCACTGCCAGGGTTACGCTCTCCCAGTCATGGTGAGAAACCTGGACCGGTTTAGAGGCCAAAATGTCGGCCAAGATGGTCAAAATGTCGGACCGAGACTTTGGCTACCTGGGAAAAGTCACTAACAAATGGTGACTTTTTATACAACTCGCCATGTAGAAAAAATGGGGTCCTTTTGGGAAAATCTTCGTCAGTATTGAACATGCCATTAAAAATCCCACTTCCTTGCACCAAATAGGGGGTTCCTAAAATGGGGGTTCCCCCCAAATCATCCATTTTAATTGTGTTTTCATTATAACCATGCATTTCGGGGATCCCTCATTTGTGGAAACATATGAAACATCCAAATCCTGACCGAAGTAAGTAATCGGTAAGTAATCGGGAAGGGGAGACTTCCTTGGACCTTCTTAGATGCTTTTGTGCACTTCGTTGCGAGCTTGCCGGGTCAACCTCCATTCCAATGTGTCTCCATTTCACACATCCCTTCTGTATTTCTGTTATCTTCTGTGTGTATGTTTATTTTTTAGTCCCATGATTTCAGATTAACCTCCGCACGGTTTATCTCGCTGGTGTTGGACCCCCTAACCTCGTCCTTCTCCAAGCACCACTGCTTTGACAAGGGAGATCTTCGATCTTGGGGATATCGTTGACCAATACCCTTGGGTACTCAAATATGGAAGGCTGGAAAATCTTCTATGAACGGAAGATTTAATGAGAATATCATCTATATATAAATGGGGAGTTGTCCAATGCTATGTTTGACTTGTTTGAGGGTGGTAAATGGCTTTGAACCACGTTGCACCAAGAAGGGACCAATAAAATGTGACTTCGGACTGTGGATCGCCGTTGAAGACCCTCAGACATCCTCAGACCATGCAAGACCTATCCAGCCCATCCATATTACCAATATCAATTTCGGGAGAAAGGATCCCGTGCTTCATCACATCCTATTTTGGGCATGACCATACCCCATTGATCCGTTATTTTTCTTTGCGGGACAATTTGTATCCCCGTGTGCCACGGCCAACGACCCCGTACGCGGGCCTTCATCTGCCCAACCTCCTTCCAAGGGGACGCCCCCTGGGCAGCTGGTTTCTTTGTGGCTCAATGGGCAAAAATTCCAAACGAAGGGCGATTCTACAGGGGTTCTCCCATATGCCATATTTCGATGTATTTTGGATGTAAATAGGTTTTCGTTATAAACCAATCCAAATCACTGTCCCCAGCATATCTTTCCATTGCAAGTATACCTGGATTAAACACCAAACTATGTTTTTTAATCGTCGGCGCCAGCATCATCATGAGCGGCCCGCGAGCTGCGTGGGGTAGATCTTGGATACGTCACTCGGTTCGGTGGTGAGTCTTTGCTTTCATATATAATCGTTTCCCCCTGAATATCAAACATTCCTAGAAAACATGGGAAAAGGTAAGGGATTTGCAAATATTTGGGACCATTTAGGAGGTGTCTAGTATTAATTAGGGGGATGGTATTATTAAACCTATCAAGATAATTCCGAATGCACATGTGCATGGGTCAAATTTTAACACTGCGCGACTTGATGACCCATCACAAATGTTGACCAGTACATTGCTAGTACACACCCTCCATTCCCTTTTCTGGTGCACAAGGAGCTGTTCACCCATCCCCACATACGAGGAGTTCCTTGAACATAACCATAGAATTCAAAAAGAAATGGTTTGGAAGATAATTGTCCTTTTCAGCCTGGCAATTCTTGGGATTGCAACTTTTTGCTTGCAAATTCATCGTTTTTGATGGGGGAAGCCACATGTTTCATGGTGAAATCAACATTGTTCCAGGCCAAACTCACCATTTTTCCAGGCTAAACCCAACATTTTTCCGGGCGAAACCCACCATTTTTGACCCCTGGCACCTCGAATTGCCACAGCGACACCAGTCCACCACGGTGACCCAGAGCCATCATCCGATGCGCCGTGGCACTTCCTCCATATGGAGGTTTCTGGAAAATCATCGAACTAAATGAAAGATCATTAAACTACTATCATATAAATATATATATATATATCATATATGATATAGATATAGATGCACAATGGTTGTTGATCAAAATTTCTTTATCCAGGAACGGCCGTTCTTCGCGAAAAAACTGTTACTTTCGCAAAACTTTCGCGAACTCCATGTTTATCTTCTGCAGGGCCCATGTTGGGCAACAATGCCCCTTATTCATCACCTGCCATAATTATAACGGATCACTTCTTGATCGCCTTGTAAACATGTAGCCAGCATCACGGAATCCCTTTTCAGGGCACATGGCTGCTGATTATGCATTTTGTGCAAGACTTACTGGCCCACCTCTTCAAAATGCACTTTGACTTTCGCCTGCTCCTTCGCAGAACTTTCGCGGAACTTTCGCGAACATATCCCTATCCGCAGACCCCAGCCATTGCAGGCTTATGAAAGGAAAAGCAAACACCAGGGGCCTTGTGTTTGGCTCTGGCAAAGCCACACTTTTGGAAGCTTGGCTGCTACATTTGGAGTTTGTTTCTTGAAGACTTCAAAAAGAAATATCACAGTAGGCAATGCCAGCAAGGATGTGCTTCAGGCTGGGGCGAAGCCTCAACTTTGGAAGCTGGAAAGGTAAATGTCCGGAGTACAGGACCACACAGTGAACTGAACCAGAACCAAACCGAAATTCTCCGGTACCCTTCTCCTGCCGGAGCCCCGGGCAGCAGGGGGTGGTAGCCCTTTACAAGTTGCATATGTACAGAATGCAATATGATTACAGTAATAATATCCAACTTTCGCGAGCGTTCCCAACATAACATGAACATACATGAACGGTCTTTGCAGTGAAAACTCTTTACAAGGACCTTTAGATCGATCACCATAGAGAGAAAGAGAGAGAGGGAGATTGTTTTTCATGTGTTGTGCCATTTTACATGAAAACCCACCCAGCAGTAATGGATTTCCGGGTAGGTGTGTGATAGATCAATGAAAAGATGGCGCCCTTTGACGGGCCAAAAGCGGTGCCATGGTCAAGTTAATGGAGAGCAGCCTTTTCTAATGGAGGATTTCCCAGGCTACGATTATTGACCAGGACGCACATGATCTATAGCACCACAAGGATCCACAAGGATGTATTTCTAAAGTCTTCTACTATAGTTGTGACTGTGGGTTATTAAAAAAATATAAAAATAGCATCAGTCTAGTCCACGGCTTGACGGCTTGAAATATCTTGAGATCGGCTAGTCAATTGTATGAATCATCCAAGTGTAGGGGTGAAAATTTTGAGACCTATTCAAATTTAATATCAAATTGCGCCTCGCATTTGCCAAGTCCAAGACTCTGCGAATGTTGCCCAAGCAGGTCACACGAGCTTTGCGTGCATCCTGCACAATGCGATGTCACCCTAGAAACCACCCAAAGCTGGCTGGGTATAACAGAACACAATTGAGACATGGTCGCATGTCGTATTTGGCTCTTCACCAAAACCCTGGTACTCTCGTTGTCACATCCAAATTGTTGGCAAATGGAGGGTCATCCTCCCATTCTTATTGGAAAATCATAGGTTTTGAACCGTCCCCAGTTTGTCGATCAAACATGTTTCCTTACATGTCCTCTGCAACCATCAACTTTGTTTAAACTTGTTTGAGCGGGTTACGGTAACGACCACTTACCAACCAAACAAATCCCCCCGAAAAAAACAAAAAAAAACAGGAGTGCTGCAAAACCCCCAAAACCCCCAAAAACAGGTGCAAGAAATCTACAGTACTATCCTCCCCATCAATCCATCAGCTATTGTTTCCGGTATCGGTGTTTGCCCAGCCTCCACAGGTCCCAAAAGCTGCCACTGCTGCCCTGGCCGGGCCACAAAGGTCTTGGTGCTCCCTGGCGCGGCTAAGCGCTAAGCCAGGCCAGGCCATCATTGGATGACCTCGTTAGATCCAATACATTCCTCGTTAGGGCTTCGTTTGGAGGGCTTCATATCAGGGGGGAGGGATGGTTTATGGTATATAGTATCAATAGATATCAATAGATATCAATAGATATCAATAGATATCAATAGATATCAATAGTATCCAAGAATTAGAAGTTGAGTAGGTGGGCTGCATTCAGTGAATCTGTCCATAGAGACGATATGATCAATTTTTGATTTTAGGAAGTTCTCATGCTCCCTTTCAGACCACACTGCTGGGATGCGGGATGTGGATGCCTTGTAGGCTTCTCAGGACCAGCACCATCTCTTCCTAGCCACCGGGAGGGGGGCGCCATAGATAGATAGGGTTGGTTTAATACTAGCCTCAGTAGAACTTGTGGGGATATATAATACATACTACAGTTGCAGTAGATGGTGTTGTAAACCTATTTACTAATTTATGACTGGGGTAGAGCTGAGATATCTGGCTTCATGGACAGCGATAAGGATGCTCATGGTGAAAAGGGAACTGCGCAGTTGCAAGCCAGCCATCGCAGTTGCATTGGCTCCCGACCCAACTGTCCAATTTGAATGTTTCGATCTAAAATGATCTGAAAGTCTAAAATGATTTACGTAGTTGAATCCTCGGCAATGATTTCTTTTTCATATATATATAATACATATATAATACATATACTAGAATATGAATACTCTTGTTGTCTGTCCTTTCTTTCATAGATCTATCTTGTTGTTCCTTGTAGCCTCCGTCCTAAATTGCACCAAATCTTCATCACATCCCATGGTATTTCTCCACATCGCAACGGCCATGAGGCATCCCCATTCTTGGACAAACCCATTTCAATCATTTCATGAAGGCTGATTCGATCAATCCCCAAAGCTGACTGATGGCAATGTTATTCCTGGTGAATAAGCCCTCAACATGGCCCCAAACATGGCCCCTGGGGGGTGATTCAATCCCCATTCCGTCCCTGAGGCTCCTAACATCTGCGCGACGAAATCGGCTAAGGACTCCACCCTGAGGGATCGCAGCCCGGGAATTGATTGCTACATTCAAAATTGCGAGAACCGAATTAGCACAACTGACCGTTTTGTTGTTCTGCTTGACAATTGAAATTGGGATTGACAATCGAGATTCTAAGACCTCTCAATTGAAGTAACCCGACCTTTGAATCTAGTATATCGAGTTGCAACCACAGGTACTGTAGCAGCCCCTGGCTAGCTGGAGTTGCCATCCAAATAAAGAAGAAATACAAGCCACGGATTTGGTCGCAGAAAAACAATCCACTTTTGGTCACATCTCCACCTTTCTGGTTGCGGATGTTTTCCATTGTTTTCCTGATTGAATCATATATTGAATCCACATCCATGTGTCTACTGGTTTTATCATTCCCACCTGTCCCAACCCAGGGTGTGGTCTTAGCAGGGCGCATCGATGTGTTCTCCCACCATCTGCATGTCTCCGCTCACCCGATCAGGGAGCCTCAGCTGGGGTCTTTTAGGATGATGCTAATGGTCGCATCATCCCAAACATGGATAAACATGGATAAACATGGTATGTTGATGAATGTTGTAACATCTTGGAGTGTTTCGAAGTGTCAAATGTGTCAACCAGCACCTTCTTGGCCAACAGCTTGAACATCGCTTGAAAATTTGGAGATCGGCAAAAAGGTCCCTTGGCACAAAAACTGAGGTCTGGCACACATGGGAAACCTGCCAGCGCCGTCCATCCGTCGCCTCGCCGATGTTTTTTTCTATGGGGACTCAAGCAACAAGGGCAAATCTTCACCAGCAACAACCACGTCGGGGCTCATTAAGTAAGGTTTATGAACTTCATGAACCATCTATTGTTGGGGCACCAGTCTTGTCGCTTCGCGGTCCAACAAACCAATTTACAGTACCTTGGTGCAGATATAACGTCTGGCAATGAAACATGGCTGGAAATCCACCATTTATAGATTAGGATTAGGATGGAGTTAATACTGAACCTAGACTTAAATCATCTTAAATCTGTGGTCCCCCACGTCATTAATTTCGACCCATACCCAGATGAGTTTCCCATTTCAATGGCCATTGATCGGGGATTTCCCAGCCATGTTCCCATATTTGATGACACCGGGAGCTGAGCTTCCACACTAAGTGGAAAGTGATCAAGCCTGCCTTCAATGGGATTCATTCTGTGAATCAATCAGGGATGAAAAGGCGTTTGACACCATTATAATACATCCAGAAATGGGATGAAATGGGTAGACAACAGCTCTTCCGATCTGCAAGTGATGGGCATAATCTCTGTTGATTGAAAGGGTCATTCAGGTTTTCTTTGACCTTGTTTTTGCTTCTGAACAGTTGGCTGTGGTTCAAAAGTGGGGCGCCCATGGACCCACAACAATCGAATCGTTTGGTATTGAAATGTAGTGAATCATCCAAATTTACAGGCTTGAATAGTTTCGATATGTTTTGAGCCAATCCATTGTTGGTTTCGTCAGTATCCCCATGTTAGGTCCCCATTTCTTAGTTGATTGAAATCACCCTTTTTTATTTGCAAGACTTGATTCAAATGAATTGAGCTCCCCTGGCCCCTGATGCTCAGTTTGTTTTTGAGTTGATAATCCATTCCCCCCATCTTATTACCCTCCCACAAACCGCGGGAAAAAGTGGGCGATGAATGAGAAATCACATATTTGGGACCATACAATGGAGGTGCTTACAGTAATCTTAGGGTGGGATTACTGGGTCATTATCCAGCCATTATCATGGGGATATCTTGCTGAGTTCATTTTTGGCCAATAATATTACTGATATCAAAATTATCCAATATTCTCCAACATTACTAGTGTGGGTAAGCCAATAGTAAACCTACCATTTGGGGGTATACAGCCCTTTTGTGGTGATTTTGAGGATGGTTTCTGGCACTGGGTTTACCACATCACTATTGCTAATATGAATTGTTGATATTAATATTCAACATTTCTATTAACGATAATCAGTGCTATAATTATCCACTATTACTATAAAATTAGCCGCTATTACTGTATTCAATACTACTATTCAATGTTAATAATCTATATCATCAATAATACGGATTTGTTCATGATCTATAATAATTCATCCTTATATTTATGTGTGGGTATATATATATATCATAATGATCCCATATTTTTTTTAATATGTCCATTGATGATCAGCTTCAGACCTCCCATGGCATCCACGGCACCCGGCCTCATCTCCCAGGCCTCCAGGTGTGTTGGCGGGAGCATCACCACGAGTCCTGAGCGGCGAAGTTTTTTTCCTGGACCTGAGCGGCGCGATCGAGCTGAATAGATGTGGAACAGTTTGGATTTCCCATGTCTATATATATATATATATATAATAGTAATATATATATAATGTATTTTATAATATGTACATATACACAGTATATATTATATATACTATATGTTGATTCCTTCTCCCAATATTAAATACCCACCTTTTTCACCATGGTTTTTCAACCGTTGGATCTGTTCAGTTCTGTGCATGTGGGGGGGCCAATCTTCAATGGGAATGGTTTCTGTAAGCATGTGGGGCTAGAAAACCAACCATTCTCGGAATATGCTGACCAACAGTATGATGTTGGCATGTCCGCAAATGTTTCAAAAAGCCCCTTTCATCCCTCAGCGAAACACCTCATTTCCCAATTACAGCGCCAGAAACTGGAGTACAGCCAATGTTAATCCATTTTTTTGGCAAACACATATGCCCAATCTCAGACAAATTGCAACAAAAAGATACATAATACAAAAGGTCCATCTCTGACAGCGTGATGATATTCCCATCGTTTACAGCGAAAGCAACCGACCTGGCTGGAAGCTCCCCCCGCGAAAGATTTCCGTGCTGAAATGTTCGATAAATGAATGATGCTTGGATGCTTGGTCGATGATAAGGCATAGGGGATTATTACCAATAATTATATAAGGAATATCACAATGCCTTAAGGGAATCCTGCTCTTAACCAGATTCTAATTTCAGCCCATGTTTGTTTTCTGGAGGGTATGAGCCAACGAAAAGTACCACAGTGGTTGGGAAACTCCAAGGAACTTGAGGAAAATTACTGCAAAATCCAGAAAACGTTATGAAGATGTCCCACACTACATGAGCATGGGGCCATGGGGCCATGGGGCCATGGTGCCATGGTGCCATGGGACCCTGCTTTTTTGGGGGGGACAAAGACATGGCTCCGGGGGCTCCCAACTCTGGATCTGTCACCGCCTCGCAGGTCTCATCTGCCTGCAAGGGTGACCTAAGCAGAGTCGTAACTCCCTGGGATGATTACGGATCCGACGGATCGGAGCTTGGGTCTGAACCAGCAAAGCCAAAGGAGCCACAGCGCATGGCGCATCGCTCAGGGAGAATCACTGGGATGATTCAATTGGAAATCTATGGGAAACGTGGTTTTACCATGTCTTATCACCCGAACATGTCTGTAGATTTTCCATGATTTTCCCTAGAACCAAGCCTACAATACAACAGAATGGTACTAGGTAAGAAACAGAATATACCTCAAACATCCTCAGAGGTTCTGTGGCTTCGGCGAGCACTTTGGCACTTTGACGTTGCTATTGGTGGGTCAACAGTTAGACCCCAAGAAATCCATGGATGTTGGCGTTGGTGGTCTGTCCACGATCCACGGGTCGCCCTGATTTTGACACTGACTTATGTTGAACAAACAAAACAGTGCAATTTAAGACAGCTGTTGAATTGGGATTCGCTTCTGCTAGCTGTTTGGATGCTTGGAAGATTGCTCGGAAGATTTGAGCTCCAAAGATTGCAAAGCGGCAGAATCCAGAGCTATCAGCTCATACAGAAGCATGGCCAGCAATCGTGGTCAGAAAACTAGCGTTGCGAAACAGAACAAATGATTTTGGGATGCTCATGTACCGAGTTTTGATGGCTTGTTAGATAGATAGCTAGATATCTAGATAGCTAGATAGCTAGACAGCTGTAGCATGCTGTAGCTCTCCGATGACCACCAGACAAAGGTGAAAGAATGGAATGCTACAAGTAGCATGAATTATCTCTTAAATCTTAACCCATTGCCATCTTGTGGCCCTTTGCGGTATCCCAAGGGCCAATTTGTCCAGCAAGATCCTTGCACAGCATCACGACTTGACAGATCCATCTTTTGTCGCCATCCGTCTTATTGTGCAGAAGCGAGCAGCATTGGCGTCGTGAAACGCTATAATTGTAACTTGTGTTGCTGCTTGGTACAATCCAGTCTGTGAAATGCATTGCCATCCTCAGTAACCCCTGTTTTGATGCTGTAATGCCTTTTCCATCCCTTCTTCCATATCTTTTGCATGCTTTCGCCATGCTCAGTCATTTTGGAGGTTATGGTCTAATTATCCTTGATCATCCACGAGATCTTTTAACCGGCTAGAGAGTGAACCGGTTGCTGTTTCCGCAGCTTCACATCTCCGACCTCGGAATGGCCCGCAGGCAGTGAAACACCCGTTGTTTTTATGGAAGACATTTGAAAACAAAAACATTCAAATCATTCAAACTAACCAACCAGCTATAGGGATGTTCCCCCAACTTGAAACAAACTTTGGCATCTATTCACTCTCACCAGTTGTGCACCTTGTCCTTGTCTTAGAGGTCGAGTTCCGGACTCCGACTGCAAGGAAATTCGCGAAACCTTGCCTGGCGCTGAGATCACCCCATACTCCCGCTTTGGGGGGGATCAGCAACAAAAATGAAGCTTTAACCGCTTTAACCTACAAAAGTGGGGGGCCAAATAATGTAAGGCCCTCAATATATTGGGGTTTTATAGATGAAGGTATGAGATTGTGCCTATGAATCCTAAAGCCCCAAATTCATTCACGACACCAATAGCTCATAGCCGAATAGATTCAGTACTAAACCATACTAAACCACACTACACCCAGGTTTTTGTTTGAGAAATTATCTCATTGGTTCATTTGTGGAATGGGATTCCCTTCTGCAATCCCATCACATGGATAGGCGAAGACGGCGAAGATGCTGAGCAGCCGCACCATCTGAAGCTCCAACTACCAAGGTATCTTTACTAAGCCATGCCTCAGGCCATGGTCCCTTGGACCCAAGGAAATCCTTGCCTTTGCCCCACTGACTTCTCTGAGCAATTGAGCAGTGTTCACTACCCTTCTACCTAATATATTGGGGATTGTCACAATCCATTGTGATCATCCCTATTCACCGCCCGTATAAGGGAATGACAGAGGGTTTCACACTGCTCAATTGAAGTCGGTCGTAGTGATTTTGTAATGCCCGCACCCACCTCTAGTGAGTTCCCTTCACAAAAAAATGATCCTGACGCCACTGACGCCCCATTGGGATATGTTGCATCCATCCCCATCCACACAGGTTTTTGGACACTGCCACCCTCCATGCTATCTGACGCCCGGACCACACAAAGGAGCTTGTTGGGCGTTGGCACTTGCTTCCCCACCTCACAACAGCGGATTCCGTGAAGATGTCCAATGTGGAACACCTCCCAAGCCCTAAACCTCGAGAATAAAAAACCATTTCTGGTACAAATGGGGGTGACGTATTACTGTCTTTGCCACATTCGATCAAAATGCATTGCAAAAGAGGATAAAATATCTTCTAATTTAACATAGCTATGGAAAATCACCTCATATAATATATATATATAATATATATAATAGGTATTTTATCGAACTAAACGGGGCATCTATACCATAGCCATAGCAAACTGCAACAAATTACCACGGTGTAGATGTCATGGTGTACCTACCCCCTCAAACGCATGCTGATGCAATCCCACCAATCCAGGGCCCTGCGACGGGTCTCCCCTACCCCAAAAAATATCCTATGACCCTCTGGTAGTTTGTTACATAGACATGGACAATAGCTAAAAAATATGTTGTAATAAATTCAGAAGCGATTTTGAACATGGCCATTGAAACAATGGTAAACTGTTGGAGTACTAGAGTTTCTAGAGGCTATTTCTCCAATTTCAACAGGGCTTCAGTACGGTGACTATGGCATTGACAAAACGGCGCCAGTTCAAGAAATGTCCATAGTCGACCCAAAGACCGTCAGTGATGATGACATGTATGAATAGCATACAAATTACTACTGAGTGTGTTTTCTATGATATTGACATATGTTCACTCTTGCAGTTTACCTCATGAGCCTCATGATTTCATGATTAGAATCATGTATGTCACCTATATGATATGTCTGGCTAAATTACAAAAATTCACAAACCTCAAGATGAGCCAAAATGGGGATTGTTCCCCGTACTAACCATCATGCCAGTGGCGTTGCGTCGTTATGATTTCTCCAGATGGAGCATATTGATTTCAGGTGGTGATATATATATACCTACATAGATATATTATTATGAACTATTATCATTATTGTTGTTGTTTATTATTATCATGACTACTATTATCATTGTTATCCCATTAAGATTTCCCCAAATCTCTTGTCACCTGTCTGATATACCCTCCTGTAGATCATCTTCCGAACGGATTTCCCAATGGGTTTTCCACATCGAACTGTTGGTTGGCCATTTTGAACATGTTTCCCCTTACTAATCATCATTCCAGTGACGTCACAGCGATTGTAAGTTACAATAATTATACCCACAGTTATACCCATCAATAACCATGAATAGCCATTTTAATAACCATAAATAACCATTGATAACCATTAATAACCATTAGTAACCATTGATAACCATTAATAACCATCAATACCTGTTGGTAACCACTAATAACCATTGATAAATGTTAATTAATAACTGTTTAATAACAATCGAAAAATATTGATAACCATTGATAACCATTGATATCCAGTGATAACAATTGATAACCATTAATTACCATTGATAACCATTGATAACGCATGTTAACCCATGTTAACCCATGTTGAGCCATGTTGAGCCATGTTGACCCTTTCATTCAGATCGGTTCACAGGCCGTCCCTTTTTCGGTACCGAAGCACTGGCACCGCTTGCAGCGGCATCCGCAAACAGCGAGGATCCAGGATGCACCTCGGTGCGTGGGAGTGCACTCGTCGGGAGCGAAGAAACCTGGGCACTTAACAAAATAGAAATGGTGTAATATATATTTTATCAATATATATATGTGTGTGTATGTGTATATATATATGTATATATATATATATATTATTATGTATTTTATATAATATGTAAACAAGTTAATACATACAGTGTATATAGTTGTATATAGTATATAGACTTCAGCAAAAATGAGGGTCGAACGTAGACATCTAAGACTGCACAAAGGCATACCACACACCTCATTAGAGTCACTCTAAGAGACTGAGCACGAAGCCGATTGGTGCCCGAAAGTTCGGAAAGAACCCAAATGACTTCTCCAGCAACCAAAACACAAAAAGAATCCACCATCTTATAGTAGTCTTATAGTCTAAGAAATAGTGATATGAATTACTGTTTAGGATTACAATATATTATGAACGATTATGAATGTAAGGTAAGCCACATGAACCCCCCCCATAGATTCCATGCGCTGTTTCAACCGCGAGGTCCGCCCTTGGCGGATCACGCAAGAAGCCTTGCAGACCCAGGAATCCTCGGGGTGTTTTTTTAGCCATTGCTGTAACTGAAAAATGGCTTCATGGCTATATTAAATGCTATATATATATATATGATATTCCATGGTAATCCATATCTATCTATCTATCTATATATATATATAGGTATATAAGTGCGCAATACTGCTGGCAGTAGATCTTATTACCATGTTCTAACCATGGTATTACCCACAGCAGCGATACCTGGGATTCATCTCAGCAGCCTCATGCTACAAGCCGCAGAAACTTCGTCGGAAACGGTCAGCAGCTTCAGTCGGCAGTGTCAAGTCATCACAAAGGCATTGGATTGGTTTAATGATTAATGTCATGGACACTGGCATGAAATGATATGAAATGATATGAAATGATATGAAATAATATGAAATGATATGAAACGATATGAAGTTATATATGAAATGATATGAAATGATATGAAAAAATATGAAATGATGGATTTGTCGGCCAAACATGCTTGTTCCCTGTATTTGTGTCCCATAGATTCTGGGACAACGATAGCTGGTACAACCATTACCCGGCTCGTGGTTTCAAGCGCCAATGGGTGGCCAATGGGGATCAGTGCCATGATGGAAACATCAACGACCAGGTAAATGATATAGTCGCAGGAAGTATCAGGAAAATCATATAGGAAATCCATCAAGCCTCTTAGAACGAATTTCATGACAGCACATGTAGATGTACCCAAATTGAAAGCCGCGGCTACTACAAGCAGCTTGACCGAAATATTCTACGCTGCGGCACTGCTGGAGTATTGATGGAAGCAGGTTTCACGCAACTGTTGGATGACGGCAGGAATACTCCTGGCCCAGGCCCAATTCGACATTTGGATATCTCAGTTTCGCCCTACTAAAGTGAAACATGAGATCGAAGCAAGTGTTGCAAATGGTAATTATTGAACATGGACCGCATAAGTGAAACATGTGGACAAAGTCATTTTATGAGAATTCGAATGCAACAGTAAATCCAAAGTCCTGCATGGCTCTGGTTTGGGTCTTCCCCTTACTAAAGTTACCCTGTCCGATAACTGGCCATTGGGAGGGGGAAAATGATGAACAAACATGAAAGTCTCCGCCTACAGGATGGTGTTTCATCGGAACTGCAACTCGGTCGGACATCCAGGTCCCAAAAAACGTCAACCACTGCGCGGATCCTGCTTGTAACATCCCGTGACGGCAGGTCAACCTCTGTTCTTTTGTCCCTCTCAATGAAATGGGATGAAACAAGACCGCTTGAGTAGCTGTGGACTCGTAATGGCTTTGTCACAGCACTAGTAATCCTCTTCCTCTCGGGGAATACCAAGGTGAATGCCACCGTCAAGGCAGATCGCGGCATGAAGTGGCCAGTATCACCCTTCTCACTTTCAAGCAGGGAAGGTCAAACATGGGTCAAACATGGGTCAAAACTGAAGTTCCCCCCGACAATCCGTAGGAATCTTATCCAACCCCAATTCAGTAAACCCCTGCTTGCTTGAGTTGGGGAGTTAGCCCAAAGCCTAGAGGTGATTGTCTAGCATTGTCAAGATGAAAATGATGCTGTTCAACAAAGCAGCCGACCAGCAGGGGATGACATCAATCTCAGGGCACCCCAAGTTGCAGTGGCTTGAGCCCACCTGAAATGATCAAGTTGAAGCGACCCAGGAATCCAAAGACGTTGACGGCTCGAGTTTCCTTTAGCTTCTGATAGCGTTGTTGAAGAATTGGTAGGGCCATTTCTGGCCCCGAAACGCGCTGGTTTCTTGAGAGAAACAGAGAATCACATGGCGTAATTTGGCGGGCCTCGTCTTTTTGAACATACAATTCGATAGATAGACAGACAGACAGGCAGACAGACAGACAGATAGATAAATAGATAGGTAGATAGGTAGATAGATAGATAGACAGATAGATATGATTATTAGCTGATGATCTTTCTGAAAATAGGTTCCTGCAAAATGCCATGGTCTTGGAAAATCATGTTCCCCCTGGTAAAAGGCCATCTTAGGCTTGTGGTAAATGTAGCAATCCCCACTTAGATCATCGGTGGGACATGATCCGCAGCCCATGATCTGCCTTAGATGATCTCAGGAAAAAAAATAGTGACCAGTGGTGTTGGCAGAGTTGGGTACATCCAGGGACCTCCCAAATTCTGCTGAAAGAGTCGCCACTTCAGTCTCCAAAAGCGAAGACAACCTTGTTCGTCCAGAAGCTCCGGACCCAGCGCTCTCTGCACTGGCCACGTTCTAGGCGGTTCAGTGTCACAACTCCCATTCGGGCTCGGTGACGTCGCCGCGGTGCGAGCCGCAGACAGATTTTTCGCCGGTTGTCGGCCCGGGATTTCCCAATGTCAAGGTCCAGCTATGTGGCAAATGCAGAGACTTCAGTTTAGTAAATCTAGGGGATGGATCAAGAAGCTGAAAAAGTCAAGATCACTCATTGCTGATGGATCACCTATTCTTAGTGTATCTCCCCGAAGTAATCAATTTTACCAGGTAGTCTATGTTGAGAAACAATCTAATGGACATTTCACCACGTCAGGGTCCCATGAAATTTTGTTGGGCCGCCAATCAGAAGCGCTCGTAGGCCTGGAGAATGCATGAAGTATGTGTGGTTACATTACAATATGTAGATATGTGTGGATACATCTGGTGCACTATATATACATATATATATATATTGTATATGTAGTGTGTACATGTCTACATAAATCGTGCGCATCGTATATCATATACATATACATATATATTATATTATATTATATTATATTATATTATATTATATATATATATTATATGTGTATGCTTATGTGCATCTAGCCGAAAAGCATGTATATACACATGCGATGCAGCCAGCCAAACAGACTGAATATATCCGATATGGCTGTCAGTCATAGTCACCCACAGAGATTATCATGCAACATGTTTTCTTGAATATAAACATGGCGGTATGTATGTACGTGCATAGCTCAATTTTACATGTATATAGACATATCCTACATGTGCATACATACATGTGTATACATAGATACATAGACACATAGATACATAAATGCATGCATGCATGCATGCATGCATGCATACATACATAGATAGATAGGTAGATAGATAGATAGATAGATTAGATAGATAAGATAGATAAGATAGATAAGATAGATAAGATAGAGATATAGATAGAGATATAGATAGAGATATAGATAGAGATATAGATAGGTAGATAGATAGATAGACAGATAGAGAGATAGATAGATAGATAGACAGATAGATGGATAGATGGATAGGTAGATAGATAGATAGATAGGTAGATAGATAGATACATACCAATACAGTACAGTACAGCACGGTACAATACAGCACAGTACAGTACAGTACGTTACAGTACATTGTATTACATTGTATTACATTGTATTACATTACACTACCAAACATACATGCATACATGCATGCATGCATACATAACATTATATTACATTGCACTACAAAGCATTACATTACATTACATTACATTACATTACATTACATTACATTACATTTTCATACATACATTACATATTTATATATGCATATCTATATATAGAATTATATTTATATATGCATGAATGCATGATTGTATATAAACAATACGGATCGTAAACATCCCGGCGGACCGGGAACCGTGCTCGTAAAAACAACGTTTTCAAAAAAAAGGATTTTTGCCATAGCGAAACAGGTATTTCTGCAAGCCGATTTGTGCCAAATTCTCGCGCGAGAATTTGGCAAATTTTGCGTTTCGTGCAGGTTTTGGACTCATTTCATTGGAGCATGTTGACAGGCTTTTTCTTTCTTTGTTTTCAGAGCAGGCGCTTCCGCGTTGAAATTGTTTTTTGCTGGAGATGGGTGTGCAGATTCACATATCTCCACAGCCAGCACTTCACATAGAGGAAAAGATCTTTGCTCTTTGAACGCAATGAGTTGGGGATGAAGTCTGTGACAGCACTCCATGCGGCATCGATTGTTCCAGTGTGGCAACTGATTTTCTCCATTCCACAGCAGACTGTTTTTTCAAACTCACCGCGGTTGTGAGCAACCCACTCATGCAATACTTTTGTTTCTCGGGCAGCGTAGCAACATGTAGCGGAAGAAGTACAAGGAACGTTAACATGCCCCCCCCGCCACCACCCCACCGCTTCATGACCTCTGAACACACGCACTAGCAACCCATGTGTCCACCTTCAAGCACTGCAGACCATTTCGACAATGTATACATAGATGCAACACTACCAGACATCTGTGCAGCGTAGCAACATGTCGCGGAAGAAGCACAAGTTACAAGGAACGTTAATATGCCTTCCCTACCCCACCCCGTCACGACCTCCGAACACACGCTAGCAAAACCCTGCTTTTTATGAGCACGGTTTTCGGTCCGCTGGCGTAAACATGTATAATATACTATTATATACATGTTATACAATATTATGCTTTCATGTGTATACATTTTATGTATATATATATACAGTATATATGCACACATGTTCCGAACAATAAAATCAAAAAACAACTCCGAACATGTTCTTCTACCAGAACCTGGAATGAATTCTTTGTGACTCCTCATTGTTTGGGGTCTCAAAATGTGGAACCCACAAACCCATTGTTCATCATCCATGTCCACATCAGAAAAAGAATTTTGAGGTATCCCCACTGTTGAGACACACCCAAATATCACATTATATCACATTGTTGGTTATACTATGTTATAGTTATACTATAAATATCAGCATATCCCATATCCCCATGATTTCCCCATGTCCCCGACCAGCAATCGATGGGTTTTTGTTCCCCAAGCCGTGGCCACATCATCGCAGATCGCCTAGCTCCCAGCATCCGCACTCTCCATCCACCTCTTAAACTTCCTAGGCTGACTCGATGGACACCGCGCAATTTTTTTCACTGGGGAAACATATTCAGCCATTCAGCCGCAACCCACATTCTTGCGATCATGGGTGTAGAATCTTGAAAAAAGGGAGATGAAATAAACAAAAAATGATGACATACCAGATATGTTCTTGGCGTTTAAGTTCACCTACAACTGCGGGCGAACTACAGGAGGTGGATGGAGTTGGCGTTGGGGGGTTCCATTATATAATCAGCAAGTAGGTTAGAATTGGAATGACCAACCGCCACATACTTGACCACCCTAAGATGCTGGCTACATTGCTCACCACTTGCCAAACTTGATTTCAGGGGGTTGTGGGTGATCTGTTTTGGTTTACCATTTGATATCATTCCCAAATGCTCCATGTATGGAATAGTTACCAACATTTACCCTAAAAATCACCCAAATGTAGGCAACTATACCATACATGGAGCATATGGGATTGGTACATTGGCAGGGGCCAAAAAGAACCCAAGCTGGATGAAGCTTGGAGTCAGTGTCACCTCCTTCGGAAGCTGGATGATGGAATGAGGCAGAAGCAACAACGCAACAACTTCCTCTTGATTGGTATTTAAGTCATGTACTGTCAACTGTCATATGGTTTATGATATAATAGGATTATCATAATATATCACTATACCAACTATCATGTATGGTTGACACCAGATTGGCACTCAAGATTCTTTTTTTGTCTGTTTGTGTGTAGACGAAGTAGTTCATCTGCCACGATTTCACTGCCATTTTTGAGGTGGCCGAGTAACGGGTAATGATTCTGGAACGCACCACCTCAGATGGTCACGCATGGGGATTGAACCAACAAAAACTGGTGGTTTGAGCAACAAAAACTTACAGGATCTAATCAACAAAAAGGAGACAAAAAAATGAGAGATGATTGCAAAAAAAGGATGAAACGAGGATTTCCCCAAAAGGATCGGGAAACATCTTCTCCTAACATGGACCGCCAAATGATGGGTTCAATGTGACATGGTTTTACTACCAAATCGACAAAGCGATCTTAGGGTGGGATCAACGGAATGACCCACATTTGGCGCTTGTGGAAGTTTCTCCCAAAAATTGGGCAACCTGCGGAAACCGCCATCCAAACACCACTATTCTGGGGTGGCGGATCTCTAATTTGTTACAAATCTTCCTTGAGTGGTGTTCAAAACCATCATTCCATAAACTATAGCGGTCTGTTACTAGGGATTCCCAACTCATGAATGATGATAATTCCAAAGATAGTGGGCATGTAACCCCAAATAATCTTCAAACGACCATAATGAAAATGATATCCCGAATTTTGATCTCCGTAGTTTAACCCTGCCATCAACTGCCACGGAACCCACAATCGTCAGCATGATGGCAACTAGCACAACGCCGGCCTTAGCAAAATCCACAATAAAACTCGGATCTGGGAGATGGGAGAACTGGACTTTTTCAAAGACCCTTGGCAGCCTCGCTTGAATCAAGGAAAAAAGGACAATCATATATTTATGTTATTTATATTGTCATTCAGTTTCAGAACAAATGTATAGACCCACGTCCGTTTCGGGGGATATTCACCCGGATAATCCCATGAAATGATATGAAATGTTAAGTCGTCTTGTTTGATGGTTATATATATATAAACCCATCCTAAATATTTCTAAACCCTATGTTTCCATTTTAATTTGGTGGCATTTGGTGGCCATTTACTTCTAGTTTGTAATTTGTAATGAACTGTACATTAGCAAACCCAATAATCATGGACTTGTGATGTCTCCATGGCTGCAGAATGCGCATTCCATTCCCCCTTCAGGATATCAACCCCTCCATCCACTGGTTTCAATTCCCATGTTTTCCCTATGAAAAATGGTAACATCTGGGGGGTAAATCCCCCAGGCCCATGGTTTCCATCGAGGTGTTCCCTCCCACTTCCCGTCGACCAGGTGGCATAGAATGTCACCACCGCGATGACCCGTCCCAGGGTAGTTGTTGGGAAGTCGTCCCCTCAGACCCGTTGCTGTTGAGAAAAACCACGACTCGAAGATCTGGACCAACTGGGGTAGCCTGTGATTAGAGGAATCCCATCCCCCTAATTTCGAAATATGTCAAACGTCCCCCAATTTTCGGGGGCCCAATAGCAGAAGATCCACTAAATCAATCTAAATCACGGTTTCGCTTGCGGGTGTATTCAATATTAGGGGGTATTTGAAAACAAACGGTATCTCCATGAAAAGATCGCGAAATGAGACGTTTCCCCTGGGCTAGGAGGCTCAAAACCTGCCTAACACAGCAATATTGGTAAACCTTCACATGTATCTACAGAAGGTATAGAATACTTCGGGCAAATCTATGTACTCTCAGTTCCTGTGTATCCATGTGTGCACAGGATCTCGCTTGTCCTCAGCTGTTTTATCCAGAGGTGTCAAGGCATCAAAACCTGCCCAGGAATCAAACATGGCAATGGTTTTCCCATTCTTTCCCATTCAACCCCCTTTTTTGGGAGGATGTCCCATTGAAAAGTGTCAGTTCGCCCCGGCTTCAGAGTTGGCGCACCATATCCAACAGTGGTTGCAGTGGTGAAAAACCACCAGAAGGAATGGAAGATCGACCTGGCAAGGTCTACCATCTTGGGTGCTTGGGGGGTTCCCATCATCACCTGGTTGACTTGAATATATTATATTATATCATATTATATTATATTTCATTTTATTTTATTATCGAAGGAAGTTTAGAAGTCAAACTTCCGACAATATGGACAGATGAAAAGCAGAGATGGGCAGAGTAAGAGAAGAGAAGAGAAGAGAAGAGAAGAGAAGAGAAGAGAAGAGAAGAAGAAAGAAGATCACAAAAAAGAAAGTCCCAGAAGAAAGAAGATCCAGGTGCGCGAAAAGGTAGGAAAGTCGCGAAACAATGTGTTTTTCCAATGATTTGTGGCTCCGGAGGGTCGAAAAGTAGGCTCGCTAAAGCGGCGGGTGTGGAGCCAGCTGGCCAGATGAGAGATGAAAAATTGCACGCCGTTGTGGCGCGAAGCACATT
>Ga0126342_10002553_pt1 | contig 28620 bp, 22 predicted proteins | sample Cyp1metagenome_FD_92528 | JGI IMG/M metagenome (GOLD analysis project Ga0126342, IMG submission 92528) | Coral microbial communities from Lord Howe Island, Old Settlement Bay, Australia - Cyphastrea 1 metagenome | ecosystem: Host-associated > Invertebrates > Cnidaria > Coral ... | reverse complement strand
TATCTATCGATCTATCGATCTATCGATCTATCGATCTATCGATCTATCGATCTATCGATCTATCGATCTATCGATCTATCGATCTATCGATCTATCGATCTATCGATCTATGGATCTATGGATCTATCGATCTATCTATCTATCTCTCTATCTCTCCCTCTATCTATCTATCTATCTATCCATCTATCCATCTATCTATCTATCCATTCTATCTATCTCTCTATCTATCTAATCTAATCTAATCTAACCTATTCTAATCTAATCTAACCAAATCTAATCTAATCTTATCTAATCTTACCTATCTATCTATCTACCTACCTACCTATGTATCTATCTATCCATCTATCTATCTATCTATCTTTCTTTCTTTCTTTCTTATCTATCTATATTATCTATCTATCTTAACTATCTTATCTTTCTTATCTAGTTTATCTTATCGTATCTATCTTATCTTATCTTATCTTATCTAATCTATCTATCTAATCTATCTATCTATCTATCTCTCTATCTCTCTATCTATCTATCTATCTATCTACCTATCTATCTATCTATCTATCTTATCTTATCTTATCTTATCTTATCTATCTTATCTATCTTATCTATCTATCTATCTATCTATCTATCTATCTATCTATCTATCTATCTATCTATCTAATCTATCTATCTAATCTAATCTATCTTATCTATCTATCCTATCTATCCTATCTATCCTATCTATCCTATCCATCGTATCCATCTATCCATCTATCCATCTATCCATCTATCTATCTATCCATCTATCGATCTATCGATCTATCCATCTACCCATCTACCCATCTATCCATCTATCCATCCATCCATCTATCGATCTATCTCTCTATCTCTCTATCTCTCTACCTCTCTATCTATCCATCTATCAATCTATCAATCTATCAATCTATCAATCTATCAATCTAATCTATCAATCTATCAATCTATCATCTATCTATCTAATCTAATCTAATCTAATCTAATCTATCTACCTATCTAAAAAGGAACCCACAGGAACATGGAAAAACGGAACGTCAACAACAAAGAGTCCCTCAAGAAACCTTAACGCAACCCTAAAGAAACCCCAAAACAACACAAAGTAAAGCCTAAACCAACCCTCACGCAAACCCTGACAAAACCCTACATTAACTCTAAACCAAACCTAAATAAACCCTACGTCTCAACTGCAGCGAAGATGTCTTCAGTCCGTTCGTTTGTTTTTGGTTTGAGTACAAGAAGCATCGTAGAAGGACCGCCGAGGGCAAACCATGTCACATGGTTTGGAACGCAGGAACCATCCACTATCAACTCCAAGCCAAATGGGGAATGCCGGAATTGAATCCAGGCCTGCTGCTTGATCCACATGATCGTAGATTCCCCTGCAACATCCAAACTCATCACCTCCTCCCCTGTGCAAGCATGCGAAAACACTTCCGCCTTTCGCCTCCATGCTATTTTTTTACTTCGAAAGGATGCCAGGCAGCGTCGTCGTAGCCACAGTACGCAGCAATGCCGGCACTGTGAAGCAACAGGATGTCGCTGGCATCGGCCGTGCTGTTGCCTCCCGAGATTGCACGCAGCTTGGTTGGCTGTTGGTGCATGGCCTTTTCCCACTCTCTCTTGGACATTGCGTTTGCACAAGGATTGGGAAGAGCCATTAAACAAAAATCTGGATTTCGCTGCAAATGCGTCATGGAGGCACGTAGCAGCGCAATGTATGCACGCATTCTTTTGAGAATCCGCGCGCTACCATGGTCACCTTCAAAGGTTGCTCCTGCTGCTGCGCCCAGGAGGGAAAAGGCTACGCGCCTCTCTCCGAGGGCTGCATACCAGGCCTTGTCCGCACTAGCATTGTGAATGGAGAAGGCGCTGTTTCAAGCAGACTTGGCTGCCGCCCAAGCAGCACTCGATAGTCGCAAAGCAACCCTTCGAACTCGGTGATTTGACTGCCAGAGGCACATGAACAAGACTCCATCTTGTGAGCTTGCTGGGCCGGAGTTGGAGAACTCACTGTCCAGGAAGGGAGGCAGCTTTGGAAAGATGGTCGAAGTAGGTGATGAAGTGATGAGGTGTGTGATGAGCCACCTCTGTAATCAAACAAATCGATGTCGACGAACTTGTATTTGTCGCCGGTCAGGGCCATGTTAATTTGAATAGTTCCTGTGCCTTCATGCCAGCTGCGCCCCTACTGTCCTTGTCCTTGTCATCTTCCTCTTCCTCCACGCTGCTGCCAGTCAGCACGAAAATAGCTTCGTAGCTGGTCAGAGCTTGCGGGTGCCACATCTGGACGTTGCCAATGTGCGTCCGGCAGGTGGGGCGGATGATGTACGTCCAATCCTCCCAAATTTCCAAACCAACAAAATGGCTCTTGGAGTAGAGGACGTACTTGCCAGGCAGCATTGCTTAGCGATCTTCCACCCTTCGAAGCTTTTTCCTGTGCATGTGTTTGCCAAATTTTCTACGTAACATCACCGTTGCCATCATGCATCCAGGAAAAGTCAAAGATATAAACCTACGAAGCTGTTTCACCGCTGCCAAGATACACAAACGGCTGCAGCATCCGATTGCCATCCGCGAGAGCCCAAAAAGGGCAATCCGCAGTGTAGGGCACCTTGAAGCCATAAAAAGTTTAAAAAAGTTTTATAGTTTTCCTATTCAAAAAATAAAACTTTTTAAACTTTTAAAGCCTTCCCCAGGAGTTTCAAAAGTTTGAACAGTTTACAAAGTTTTGAAAGTTTAATATTAAACTGTTTCCCAAATTTGGGGTCTAGGAGAGGGATTGGGGAGTTTTAAAAGTTTGAAAAGTTTAATATTTTTCCTATTCGAAATATGAACCTGTTCAGGAGTTTTAAGAGTTTAAAAAGTTTAATATGTTCCTATTCGAAATATTAAACTTTTTAAACTTTTAAAACCTCCCTCAGGAGTTTCAAAAGTTTAAAAAGTTTTAAAAGTTTAACATTAAACTGTTTCTTAAATTTGGGGTCTAGGAAAGGGATTGGGGATTTTAAAAAAATCAAAAAGTTTTTTCCTATTGGAAATATCAAACTTTTTAAACTTTTAAAACCACCCCCAGGAGATTTAAAAGTTGAAAAAGTTTAAAATTTCCTGTTCGAAATATTAAATTGTTTAAGCTTTTACATCCTTCCCCAGGAGTTTCAAAAGTTTTAAAAGTTTAAAAAGTTTAAAAACAAAAATCATATTAAAAATTTGTTTCCCAAATTTGGGGTCTAGGAACGGGATTGGGGAGTTTTTAAACGTTTAAAAGGTTTAATATTTTTCCTATTCGAAATATGAACCTGTTAAAACTGTTAAAAGTTAAAACCAAAGAAGTTTCATATTTTGATTAGGCAAAAAACATTTAAAAAAAAACTTTTAAAACTCCCCAATCCCTCTCCTAGACCAGGAGCTAAAACCGCTCCCAGGAGTTTTAACAGTTTCAAAAGTTTAATATGTTTCCTATTCGAAATATTGAACTTTTGAAACTTTTTAAACCTTTCCCATGAGTTTCATAAGCTTTTGAAGTTTCATATTGAAGCTTTAAAAGTTTAATATTAAACTGTTTCCCAAATTTTGGGTCTAGGAGAGGGATTAGGGATTAGGGAGTTTTAAACTTTTCAAAAATTCAATATTTTTCCTATTCGAAATCTTAAACTCTTTAAACTTTTAAAGCCTTCCCCAGGAGTTTCCAAAGTTAAAAAGTTTAATATTAAACTGTTTACCAAATGTGGGGTCTAGGAAAGGGATTGGGGAGTTTTTAAACGTTTAAAAAGTTTATTGTTTCCTATTCGAAATATGAACCTGTGGAAACTTTTAAAACTACCCCCAGGAGTTTTAAAAGTTTAAAAGTTTAAAAAGTTTAATATTGTTCCTATTTGAAATATTAAACTCTTTAAACTTTCAAAACCTTCCCCAGGAGTTTTAAAAGTATCAACAAGTTTTTGAAATTTAATATTAACCTGTTTCGCAAATTTGCAGTCTAGGAAAGGGATTGGGGAGTTTTAAAAGAATAAAACGATTATTTTTTCTTATTGGAAATATTAAACTTGTTAAGCTTTTAAAACCTTCCCCAGGAGTTTCAAAAGTTTTAAAATTTTAATATGAAACTGTTTCCCAAATTTGGGGTCTAGGAAAGGGATTGGGGAGTTTTTAAAGTTGAAAAAGTTTAAATTTTTCCTATTCGAAATATTAAACTTTTTAAACTTTTAAAACCTTCCCCAGGAGTTTCAAAAGTTTTTTAAAGTTTAATATTAAACTGTTTCCCAAATTTGAGGTTTAGGAAAAGGTTTTAGAGTTCAATATTAAACTTCCCAAATGGGTGCCCAAAGCTCAAAATGACATAGACCCTATTGTTACCTCGTACCCCCCCACCCACCCCGAACCCCCCCCAACCATCACCCAGCTTATCAACACCTATGTTACTTCATGAAGAAGAACCATAATTAGAGGACCTGGTCGAACATCTCCATGTCACAAGAACAACATGAACCACATCTTCATGTAACACAACATCGTTGTAGTAGACGCATGCACAAAGTATAAAAATGTGCAAATTATCAGGGGCCCCGAGTCCCTGTGTAACCTAAAACAAACCCTACAGAAACCCTAAACCAACCCTCAAGCAAACCCTGACGAAGCCCAAATTTCACCTTAAACCAAACCTAAATAACCCTAAACCAAGCCTAAATAAACCCAAAACCAACACTAAGTAAACCCTAAAGAGACCCTAAAACAAACCCTGACGGAACCCGATCAACCATTAACCTGAAGCTAAACCGAGCCTGACTATACCCTACACCAAGCCGAAATAAACCCTAATCCAACCTCTGCACAAACTCTGATGAAACCCTAACTTAACCTTAACCAACCCTTAAAAACCCTAAACCAAGCCTAAATAAACCAAAGCAACGCCAAGTAAACCCTAAATAGACCCTAAAACAAACCTTGACGAAACCCTACATTAGCCCTAAACCAACCCTAAACAAGACCTAAATCAAGCCTGAATATTCACTAAACCAAGCCTAAATAAACCCTAAGCCAACCTTAAAACAAATCCTGACGAAATCCATCATTGCCCTAAACCAACCCTTTAAAAATCTAAACCAAGCCTAAAGAAACCACCAAGAAACCCCAAAATCAACACTAAGTCAACCCTAAATATACCCTAAAACAAACCATGAGGAAACCCTGCAGAAACCTTAAACTAACCCAAAAACCAACCCTTTTTTTAGACCCCAATAGATCTTGTTTCACAACCCTGAACCAACCCTAAAAACAATGTCACTTTGAGGCCCACGAGGCACGCCGCAGGGCAGTCACCGGTCAGGATTCATCGGGGGGTCCTCCTCCACCGTCATACGTGAGACTCCGAACATGAAATGGGCGTGTGAAAACCCCCTATGAACAAAAGGGGGTTTCCATAAATGGGGATACCCAAAATGGATGGTTTATAAGGGAAAATATTATTAAATTGGATGATTTAAGGCCTTAGGGGTACCCCAATTTCAGGAAACCCCCAATGACCATCCCACTGCACCCTGGAAACCCTCCGCCAATCTGTCGAGGAACTTGAAGCTTCGAAGGCCGTAGGAGTCAAACTCCTCCCAAGATAAGTCGGTTCCCTGGATGTTTTTGCTGGGATGGTCATCAATCCATTCATAGGGTGATCAATGGCAAAGTGGGAGAGATGATCATACCACATTAATCCTATGTAACTTGACTATGGCACATCCCAAGATACATATCCCTGGACCTAAATGAGTCCTCCTCCGGAGCACAGCGTTCGCAGAAGCTTTCAAACAAAGGTGGCCACGCGTTTTTCCTGAGGCCGCTTGGCCCTCCATTTTTCCCAAAAAACTGATTTCTTGCTATGTTACTTTCTAATGTTGCGGCTAATCAGAGTAATCTGCACAACCACGGTGTAACCATGGTCAATCTTAGATGCATCAAAGATAGAAAAGCAATGTATCACTCTTTTGGTAGGATTCTACTTTTCATTTGTTTTTGGGGGTGCTATAGCTAGTACTCCCATCACCACTAAAATCCCCACTCTAATAGCCATTGAGGGAATCCATGATATAGGTTATATACCAATATTGGATATCTGCAGTTATAATCAAATCTACACTGACTTATAACTATAATAACACCTATAATCTACAGTGACTATAACTACGTATATATAATAACCCCATAATAGTTACCATTATGGCTTTCCCTGAAAATGGGGTTCCCATTCCCCGAGGCCAGCGCAGGGCGGAAGTGCCAAAGTCCGCCGCAGCCAAAGCCGCCTCGCCCAATGGATCCCATTGGATCCCATGAAACGATCCTGGGGAAAACCCCCAGAATTTACCATCTGGTTATGACTAACAGTTCGCCATGGAAAGATCCACCATACTTACTATTAATTAATAGGTAAACCATCTATTTCGATTAGGGCCATGGAAAAACCATGGCTATGTTAGTCATAACCAGAGGGTAAGTAAATCTGTGGATGTAGAGGATGTTCCATAGATCTATAATGGCTAGGAGTATCTAGGAGTCAAAACCCGAGCCTAGGTGCCCGGAAGAACGAATGGTTAACCAATGTTGATTCCCTCAAATATGGCAATAGGCTCTGGCCCCCATTCCTACATATGGCCACTATGATGAGGATCTGAAGTTTGGGGACTTAACTAAGAAAAGGATAAATAACCTGCAAAGTGGCGCAAAGTGGTGCCCCATATCTGCCACGGAGTTGGTTTGTAACTATTTTTCCCGAGGACTTATGATGGATATCGCCTATAGTGTGGAAAAGGTTGACTGGGCAGCATCACTTTGTAGCCTCAATCTGTTTTAGAATACCTTACCTGACAGTTCAGTATGACTCACCCTTTCTAGGCGAAGATTGGGTGGATCGACTCCTGCCAATAGAATTGGGCTTGCTTGAACATAAAGCACCCAAAAATCTCATGGCTGAGAAACTCGTTGTCGTTTTTTTGAGTGGCAAGTTTGTTTGTGGTACCCCCCATGTGTGGACAAACCCATATGTGTTACCAAGCAAACCTATGAAAACATATGGAATTGTTCCAACATGTTTCTTTTAGGGTTTACTAACCGAATAAGGGGATGTTACTCAACAAAACATGGTTGTTCTGAAGTCTTCGATACGCTGCAAAAAGGCTTCGTCATTCGAGCCGGGATATGATATCTGCCCAACCAATTTTTGCCGATGTAGTGATATCAACTTAAACATTTTGGAAGCTCAACATCGCTGGTTGTTTTTCGTGTTGGCGAATGTCGGAAACAAATGCCTCAAACATTTGTTGAGCGAGGCAACTGCAGGGTGAGGCTTCAAAAAAGATGAGAGCCAGATTCGAGTACACACATTGAACGTACCAACAGGACTCTTTTGATCACCGGATATGGTTCAGCCAAACTTCTTGGCTCACTCTTTTTCTGTTAGCAAAATCCTCCATCAAATACACAGGTGATTTCCCCTAAGCACCTGCCCTGCCCAGCTTCGCACTCTTGGAAGTGCTGAAGCCACCCTTGTATTTTTTAACACCATCTCATCCCATGGAGAAGTTGGAAATGGATGGCATCCTTTTCCTCATAGTAACAGTGAAAACACAGGCTGCATTTTCTTGCACCCCTTTACAAAACCACGTTGTCTCATCCTTTGTGGAAAGCGATGCCTCTGTCAAATAGACATGGCTCCAGCAAATCCCCCTTGCCATTGCCATTGGTAATACCCTCGATTCACTGCTTAAATCCCTGTTGTTGTTGGCCCTGCGTGTGTTGCTTATCATGGAACCCCCCTTATTGTTGAGAGCCCCCCCAGTTTGTGTTGTTTGAATTCAGATTGTCCATGATGATACTCGCAGTTTTGTTGCTTAGCCTCCAGTAAATTAACATAGACCCTGAGAATATCTGGTTTTTGGAGGCACTTATCTTCCAACTTGGATGGATGTAAAAAACACTAAATCAGGTTAAGTCCCAGTTTTTGATGGTGATTAGTTATTACCATTGTTGCACCATTTTTGTTGTTTAAATCCATTTAAATCCCATAAAACCACAATTAATCATGGCTAAATCCCATAAAAGCACCATTTTCTCTGGTTAAATCACCATCAAACCATCATTCTTCTTCTCCCCCCAACAACAACGTTTTTTCGGGGCTACCAGGGGGCGTGCCCAGAAGGGCCGCACCGTGCAGAGCTTGGTGCGGAGTAAGGCCAAGGGCAGCGGATAGTATGCACCGATGGGCCTGTGGAGATCAAAAATGAGAGATTATTATGAGATTATCATCCATATCATTATTACCCTATTACCCTCTGGTTATTTAACATAGCCATGGAAAATGGCCCATTAGATGGTTTACCTATTAAAAATGGTGAATAGATGGACTGGTTGGTGGTTTTAACCATCTTGAAAATATGAAAGTCAGTTGGGATGATTATTCCCAAATTATGGAAAAAATAACAACATATTATTATTACGAATCATTATCATTATTAACATATGGATAATGATAATCCATATTATACCCATGTATCCATATGGATGATATTATAATGATAATAATGATAATGATATTATACCCATATATCATATTATTACTAATCATGATCATTAGTATCACATTGGATATATCCAATGGTAATAATTATCTCAATGATAGATGGTAAATATAAGTATCTCCAATATGGATAATATAATATATTATTACTATTGTTATTATCATTATTATCATTATTATCCATATATCCAAGATATCCAATGGGCATGATATATTAATCATCCTACATAATAATTATGAGCATATTACATCATCTTATTCCATATGTGACCATATTATATCCATGGAATATGAACATATGATGAGCGAGATTATTATCCATGTATGATTGCCAGCAGTACTTGGCAATATTTATCTCAATATATCCAACGGTATGATTGCGGATTGGAGATCTTAATATGAGCATGATCATGTGGATAAATGAATTAATATGATATGAATATATATATGATGATTGGAAATTAATCATAATTATTCATCCTTTAATATTCAGTCTTTCAAATCTGGAATATGAGCATGGGGTGTATTATCAATACGGACATAGAAGTTAAATAATCCTCTAATTATATACTTATTAAAACATCTATTAAATAATCCTAAACTATAAATGCCTATAATATTAATTGAATATTAAAATATGATACTCGAACATGACACTGATACTGTAACGGTAATATTCTATATTTATCTATATTTGACATCTGGAATATACTTCTATAAATGGGTTAAGCATCTGATAATAAATGTTTAGCCATTATTATATGGATTATAAACAGGTTAAAATCTCTTATCATATTAATGGCTGATTCTAAAACGAATGGCGAGGAATATTAATGGGGTACTATACTCTAATATGATAATGGAATATGATAATGGAATTTGATTTGATTGAATGGGGTTTACAAGGTTTATAATTCTAGAGGTTCGCAAATAATGGGAATAATACCTATATAGGAATGATGGCTATAGGAATAACGGCTAGAGTTTACGAATATGATAATTCAAAACGTTTATTGTAAGATGGGATATACATTGAATTCTAGAGGTTAAGCATCTAATAGAGGCTAAACATCTAATAGAGGTTAAGCATCTATGATCATGATAAGATCATAATTCCAGAGGTTGATAAACCAACACCTCTAGTTCTTCGATGTTGAATTTCAAAGAGGTTTATAACTGGGGGGAACTAACCAATTGGAAAATGATCTGCAAATGGTGGTGAAACCCACATCTAATGTCTTTTTCCATAGCTATGTTGAAATACGTTTGAGGGCAAGTTGGTTCATAAGCCAATCTAACAACCATATTGTAGATGATTATATATATATATATGAATATACATATATATTTATATATGTTGTAGATGATTGTACTTATATCATCTTATATCATCTTATATCATCTTATAGCATCTTATATCTACCTTGACACCTATAGCCTATAAATCTCGTTCAATTTTAAGAGTTTCTTGAAGCAACAAGTCGCCATGGGGCACCACCTATTGGTCAAGTCATGCGCCAGGGTACAGTACCACCATCTGGGGCCATGGTCGACCCCAAACATAGGATTTAAAATATTTAGATCTGATAGAAATCATTGGATATGATTTTCAGACATTTTCCGACATCATAGGACCATAGGATTTAAATCTGGGTATTTTTCCCCCAGACTTAGGATTGAAGAAAATTTAGCTCGTGGAGATTCTCGGAGATTCTCCCGAAAATGATCGTTGAATTCCGGATTTTCCGTTGAAATAATGGAATCGTGAAATCTGATCTAATTATATATATATATTGGAAAAATATTTATTGGAAATAGTGGAATTTAGATTTCCTCTATTTTTCCAATATATTGGAAATAGTGGAAAAATACAGAGTTAGAATTGGCTGGTTTCAACCACCTCAAAGCTGTGAACCATTTGCGATCATCCCATTTTGCGGTATGCACACAATGTATGTAGAGCCACCAGACAAATTCTTCATATGATCATTCAAATCTAAAGCACCCTCGTGTACAGTAACGTAATCCGGCAGTGAACAAATGCCCCTGGTTGATGCATTTTAAAACCATCTTCCCCACAAAATGGGGATTTCCCTTAGCGGATTCTACTGGGAGCGCACCCTGCTTGAACGATAATCTGGAATCTGGGCAAAGTATATCAGTATATCTCATAATAATTCTTGAATCAAAAGTATGCCGGAAATTTCGGATTGTCTGAAAATAGAATAGCCCAAAGTTTGATGGTTGATCATAATTTTCCCATTCAAATAGCCATTTAAGGGTATCCCTCATTTTCGGACACACAGCACATTTAAGGGTATTGCTCCCTAATCATTTGTAAACCCGGGATGAACAAACCCTGGCTTAATTAGGGGGTGGCAATTAAGACTATATGAATAATTATTCATAACATTTCATAACCAAATTTTCATAACCAATAAAAAATTGATGTTAACCCCAGGTTAAACGCTTCAACATGGACCATGGTCATTGAAAAGCATCATACGCTAGTTCCAGGCTTCCCATTGTCGTCCATCCCCGGGCATCCAAACGAACTCGTGGCGCTGATTGATGAAATACAGCCTTTGCTCTCCTGAAATGTCGCTGCTGCGGGATTGATGGGATAGGATGGGGCAAACTCGATTTTTCTGAAAAATGAGCCTCTGGTAAACTGTCCCATAACTATGGAAAATCCCCATGTTTCATGGGAAATTGCACTATCGATGGTGATTTTCCATAGTTATGTTAAATTACCAGAGGGTAATGACTCTGTTCTGAGGTACAGGGAATGGCTAAAAGATGTATGAACGACTCGTTATCTGGTTGAATATCCCAGTCGCTGGAACTACATATGCTAGTACCCTCCGGTAATTTAACATAGCTATTAAAAATTGCCATTTGTAGTGGATTTACCAACTGAAAATGGTGATTTTCCATAGCTACGTTAGTTTACCAGAGGGTAACCACACAACAAATACACCAACATAGAAACCCACAGCTGGTGTCGTTCCTTCCTAAAAATAGAAACAACAAGAAACATTAGGTATTTAGGTATCCTTATTATCCTTCCAAATGATGTTTAGTTCCTATTATCTTCCAAATAAATATTAGGTATGTCGTTCCTTCCAATCCCATGGCCAATCTTAGGTATCCTTATTATCCTTCCAAATAATCATCCGCAGCCGCTGAGTCTGTTTCCCGATTTTCCATCTATTCCGGATTCTCATCTTTGCTCCTTTGGGGCCTTTGGGGTGCGCCGCGTGCGGTGCCAGATACCAAGTGTTTACAGTAGCTTCTCCACTCATGAGGTCACGGTCACGACACAAAATTCCCAGTTGTATCCCGAAAAAAACATGTATATATATATAGTACGTATTAGTACGTACTAGTATGCATTATGTATTACTATGTATGTAATATATTAGTTACATTATATCATTATATTTCACAGAAAACTATGACCATCTTTCCCATCTTTAATAGGCAAAGAATCGCAATGGCAATGTTCCCTATGTTGGGGTTTGATTGGAGTGTACCAAATCCGTTGTACGTTTCAAGTCCCGTTTCCTCAAAGCCTTCGAAGTACCTGACCGAACTCGAGGCTTTGGGGTTCAGGAATTGTGGCGAAAACTGTTTAAAATATGTGGTTTACAATGGAAAATCCTTTAAGAAAAATGATGCTATAGGGGTACCCCCATTTTAGGAAACCTTCATGTGTTCCTTTGCAATTGGTCAATATCATTGGTTGGTAAATCCCATTTTTTTGCTGTGATTCCATACAGTATATACGAATGGGTGAAAACCATGCTTACTGCAAGGCGGGGCACCATAATTCCCTAAGTTGTTCTCAAGCTAAAATAACAATAATAATTAAAAATTATTGTTGTTATATTATATATCTATAGTTAATGTTGTTTATAAATCAATATAATATTGGAACTGGGGGGCACCATCTTGTAGGTTTTGATCCTGCATGCAAGATTACTTGCCTAGTTGTCTATATCTTCATGTAGAATAATGAATATACATTCCCTATATGTACATAATATGTACTACAATTACTGTTGTTAGGGTGTCATGAATCTGCTGGATGGTTGTCAAATAGACGTGTTTCTCAAGGTATCTCACACGACTCACAAAGTTTCATCCAGAAATCCATGGCACGGCACGTTGGTTGAAATCCATTGGGTGTTGAACCCGTTGTCGTTCCAATATTGGGTCCCGTCATACAAGGGACACACACATATATATATATATACATATGGACTGAAAGCCACTTCTTGCTGAGTATGTTTTACATGTCTCATCATATATCCACCAGTTGGGTATACCCTCATCTGGCATACCACACACCTGAGAGATTTATCCAAACCCAGGGTTCACTCAGAAATCCAAGAGGTCGTAAATTTGCTAAAACAGGTTTGGAAGTGCAGGGTCACCTACAGGGAGCGAGGGGCACGTCAATGCTGAGCAATCTATGTATGTATATAACATACATATTGTGTACATATTATATGTAATAATTCACCTATTTCTATATTTAGATATCACATACATCATTGAATCATACACTATATACTCAATATATTCAATGTATGCCATATCATCTATTAAGCCTGTTAAGGTCCCTATTAAGAGTCTACATCTAGTGGGCCGCCATGCGGCCCCAGCTCCGGCAGGCGCACATGGTGGCGAAGCAGTAGTTGGTGTTCGTTTTGAGGCCCCGGATCTCCACCAAGTCTTGCCCCGCGCGGCGGCAGCCTCAAGGCTATTCTGCGTCTGTGGGGATCATTCAGAAGGATTTTTGCTGGCGGCAAAAGCGAAGGCAGAATCCATTGTATCCATTGGTATATTCATATCATATATATATATAATTATGTGTATATATATATATATGGTCTATACGTATATAACCGAATATATTCATATATATATATATATATATTCATATATATATATAATAGTCATATATATATAATTATATATATAGTGTTCAATTTGATTACATTGCAGAGCGATATCAATGCAAAATACCACGTGACCGGAAAATGATTATCACCAAACAAACACATGTTGTGTTTCTTTGTGGCCGTATGATCTCCATTGCTATGCAACTGATTGCAAATTCGATTGCGAAGAAACTGGAAAGGCACCCATTCAAATCTAGCAACATTGATACAATATATAGCTCTTGAGACAAGAAACATCTGATAGAAAGCCTTCATTGTTGGTGATGTTTCATGATTTTTCCAATGAAGGTCCATGACATATGGGTTTGTCTGAAAATAGGCTACGTCCAAATCTATAGGTTAATCATAATTTTCCCTATTAAAATAGCTATGGGAAGTACACACCATTTTCAGACAAACCCAGTTGCTGAATGCTCAACTCCCACGGCTCGAAACATAGAAACCAACTGGGTGTTCGCCCAAGACCGGTGCAAGCGGGACATCAATCCGTTGTTCCATCCCTATATTCGACCAATGCAAATATACGAAAAATCCTCTTCACTCTCGGGGATAGATGGACTGGTTGGTGGTTTCAACCATCTTGAAAAATATTAGTCAGTTGGGATGATGACATTCCCATATATTATGGAAAATAAAATTCATGTTCCAAACGACCAGCCAGTTATTAACCACTATCAATCATTATTAACCACTATTAATCACCATTAATCTGGGTAAATTACTATAGTAATCACTATCAATCATTATTAACCACTATCAACATCTGGGTTTGTCTGAAAATAGGGTATATTCCCAATTATAGCCATTTAATAGGGATAATGATCATTAGCCATTGGGTTTAGGGGTACACTATTTTCAGGTACACTACTATTAACCACTACCCTCTGGTAATTTAACATAGCTATTGAAAATCATCATTTATAGTGAATTTTCCCATTAAAAATGTTGATTTTCCATAGTTATGTTAGTTTACCAGAGGGTATCAACCATTTTCCAAAGGTCCAAACCCCAGGCATTCGCCTGTACCCAGGAGATCGCGGTGCATCTCTGACACGCTGGTGCCGACACCGGCGGCCTTGCCAAAGACCATGCCTGGGCGCTCGGTTTTTTAAACGTAACGACGAGGCGCGCTGAACAAAACCAGGAACCATGGCTAGCCCATGTTTCTACATGGAATATAGATGTACATATGGTGTATTATATATATTTATATACACCATATATACATATTTGTATATACAGTATGTGTTTCTGATGTGTTTTTTTTTTTTGAAGGTCAAGTATTGGCACAAGATCATAACCTGAAACCAGTCGACGAATTGGGTCCACTTTCGGCAAACCATGGCTGCGGATTTTTTTTTCACTCCAGTTGGATGGCTGAAATTACATAACGCCTTAGGTTTAGATCAGCATAGGATGATGGGCTATATATACATCCCGTGGATGTACAGTAATAGCAATTAAACGACTCATTTTTTGTTTTTTATGCAAAAAAGAAAAGCTTAACCAAAACAGCAACTATATTATACTATATTACTATGTTATCTTTCTATTATAAGCTGTAATTTAGAAAATGTCTATAAACTGAATGAAATTGTCTGAAACTTGGGGCACGTCATGACCCGCCGCTGCTCCAAGGCGCAAGTCATGTGAATCTGCGACGGCGGCAAGGCACCCAGACGCTTGGAATGCAGAGCTTCGGAGTATTCCTGGCCGTGGGGCTGGAGATTTCTGGTTGTTGTTCTTCTTGAAGTTGGTTATGTATGGTGATGTTAGTTTTCAATGATGCATGGCTTGGTGTTTCAATCGTTATTGTACGTGGACCTAGATTTTGTTTTTCAAGTTGGTGTCAAGTATCTTCTTGATTCTATATAGATGTTCTATGTATAAATCTGATGCGAGGTATTCCTATGTTCAGCTCTTTGCGTGATATATTATTTGATTTAAGTCGGTTTCAGTCGTACTTCTCTCGGTCCCAACACCTCTCATGAAGGCGCTTAAAGTTTAAGTCCACAAATCATACCCCAGTTTCCTCCTAAGTGATAGTTGGATCGATGGGCTGCGATCCGAAGATTTTGATGTTTGGATCTGAGTTGACCCATGAGCAACGGGGAAAGATTGGTGAATGGGATCATGGGATACCATGGGACACCATGGGATATCATCTATAAGAATAATGTTCTTGTTGTGTTTTAGCCTCATTGAAATGATTCAATCATACATGGAGAATATATTGGCAAATGTTGGAAAATACTGACTTGATCATTATCGCATCATCATGTCCCAAAAGCAGGGACCGCAAAAAATGATGATGGCTCCTAAAGTCTTCCTTATACTTTGATAAGAGCAGAATTCAAGACTCAATCAGAAGTTACATGGCTATGGATCATTCTGCATACACATCTCTTCACGCCAAGAATATGAAGTGTAGCTGGATGTTCATCCCATCATTCAAGTCAGGTGGGTCCTGACTCATCCCCAATCAAATGTAATTCTTCCCATTATCCTGTAATTATCTGAACACCTAAAGACCACCCTCAGAATTCCCAACAACGCAGTACTCCCCAATCAGAAATCGCTCAGAATCGTTCAAAAACTGTTAAAACGTGTTAAAACCATCATGTTCCCCATAAAATTTATTGAAAACTTGCCATTTTTGCCAAGGTCAATTCCCCGCTTTTCGTCACAGCCTGCGGAGTGGGGTTGAGATCTTCCGCAATGGGTCTCATCGGCCTGGGTTCTGGGTATTTTCCCCGAAAACGGAGGGGGGGGTACCCTAAACGCGTACGTGCTTCAGGTTGGGTTTATGGCAAATATATAATGATAATTGATGATATATACATATATATATATCCAACTAGAAAATTGGTTAGATCAGTTTCTTTTAACCAACTTATGTTGTCGCAATACTAAACTTTACAGATGATTACTGTACCTTTTGGGATGACTTGCTCTATCCTGGTGGAGCCAACCATCCCATTTTGGGTCAACATATGTCAACATTATCCGGGTGTTTGGTGCACCAAACATCAGCATAGCCAAGTGGTCTGGAGTCTTGACATGTCTTGACCAACTCTGAAGCCCCACGGAGATCGATGCAACGGCGGCAAGCGCAATTGGATGCAGCCTGATGGCGGCGGGGTGCCCGTTGCACCAAACGGAAACGGAATGACCAAATATACTACAAGATACAAGATACTACAAGTATATACAGTGAATATACAGTATATACACAGCACGCATCTCTACACCTACAAAAACAAAAGTCGATTTAATCCCTGTGGGCTTACAATCGGTCGACATCAGTTTCACCATCGAGGTGTCGAGAGTGTCGATGAAGCCCATGCCACGCCGGGATATCGGGTAACCCCCTTTCTTGGAAAAAAAACATCTGCAGGAAGCCAACAAGCCTCCGGTAATCAAACATTGCCCATTGATGCCGGGGGATTTCTGCGGATTTCCCATTCTATGTGACCAGTGATATGTTGATGGTAAAAAGTGAAACGCTCTACCTTTCCCACCTGTTTGACAGAACCCTGATGTTTGAACGTTTGCACACCCTCCTCTCCTATCCACAAAAACCAAACAAATCCACATCAAAACATATCAAAAGGAACCGCTTCACAACTTCGCCTGGCATTCGAGCCACCACGGTGGGTAAATGCCTTGGTCAGTCGGCACTTTTACGAAACAACATTCGTATTCAACTCAGAACCCAAAACAGTGCACAACATATACCTTCCGGTGTCATCAAACGTGGCTGGCCGGAAAATCCCCGAACCAAATAACTCAATGGAGGTCTCGATTCTTTCAATGGGAAAATCATCAAGAAATGAGGATTTTACTTGTTCCAAACTTTTGATTCAAGACAAACAGGCAACAGACCGGCTCGCTGATTGCTCAAAGATGCTCAAAGCATGATTCTATTTTAGATCGATTTGGACCTGAAAGCCATCATGATTACCGCGACCACCACCAGATCTACTATCTCCACCAGCATCATCACAATCATCATAATGACCAGCAGCAGCAGCAGCAGCAGCATCACCAGCATCACTGTCATCACCATCATCAACAACAACATCAACATCATTCTTAATATCTCTTGAGCCACATGACATGATACTGAAACATATGCAGTTCTTTTTTAGATTGTCATACTCCATAGGTCCATAGGTCTATCCCATCCCCAGCTTTTTGAGGTTGCTCCAAAGCTGTTCTTGTCATCTTGGGTTGTTTCCATCACCCATTTGCATGAACGCCGGTGCCACCAGGCAGCGCTGGAGGTTTCCTGAGCGCTTTCTGCCCTTTGCGGAACTCCTGCCAAAAGTTTGGACATACCCAACCTGGTTATGACTAACATAGCCACGGGAAATGACCCATAGAAATAGATGGTTTACCTATTTATAGATGGTTTACCTATAACCAGATGGTAACATAGTAAACAAACAGTGACTGCGGACTCTCTGGGACACTTCACCCAAGTGTATTTCACCTGTCTTCCATACGCTGCAGATAACTTGTCGGTGTTTTTTTCTCGCAAGATATAGCAGGACGCGTCGCAGATCTCTTCTCCCAAATTTCCCACAATGCCCTACAAGTACTAGATGGTACCAGGATGATCAGTAAAGAAAAACTATGAGTTGGGTACCCTCCTGTAAACTAACAGAGATGTGGAAAACCCATCATGTGTAGATTATTGTCTGGGGAAATCATGGGTTGTCCACATCTTTTTGTATGTTTATGCTTACCCATGTCAAAATGTCAAAATGTGACATGACACATCCAAGTTCCAAGGGCATTTTGCTTCATGCCATGAGCTAGCTGCTATGGAATTGTCAGCCGGAGTGTCCTTGCCAAACTGCTCATTAATGCGAATCGCCTTCTGCCTCAGCCAATCATGGCGTGGCTGAGTTTGCAGATTTCTGGGTGATATCTGGCAGTGGTGTACATATGTTTTAGGATCCCATTCATAGTGGTTCCCGTTGCTTTATTGATCTTTAGTCGATCTCATACAGTATGATGGAGTCACAATAGTATATATATATATAGATATAGTGTGTGTGTGTGTACATACACAGTAAGACTATATAATATATATATATATGTACCGATGTATAATATACGTGCAGAGTTGTGTTTTACACGTCCAGCGGCTCTTCAGTTGGACAGTGATCCCCCGGCATCTGAATTGATCTGCTTCGCATAGCGATGAGATCCCCTGAGGAGTTGGCTTCAGCTGACTATGACATATGAAAATCTATGAAAATATAACAAAAAAACACTCACACACGAAACAAAAACATACAAAAACTATATACTCATATGTTCATGGTGCCAAATGTTCTCTAAAACATCCAAAAAACCAATGTATGTCACAATGCCATGCCCAGTGGCTGTCGGAGAAGTTCCTTCTCCTGTTGGATCCACAAATTTCTCTCCTGCGTTGCCACTGGCAGTGATGTCTTTGTGGGATTTTCTTTGGATCCTAAATGGCATCATGTATGCGTATGAATAGCAAATATATATGTGTATATATATATATATACATATTCGTGTTGAAGTCAATGTCGCATTGATTTGTGGATGTATATATATATATTTTTAACAAGCTGAGGGCGTGAAATGATGTTTTACTTTGTTTTGGAGTTATATTTTCTGATACGATCAGAAAATCATAACTATGCCCACAGAAGGTGAGTAGTAATGGAACCAGTTGTTTTTTCCCGAGATTCATTCAAACTCAATAGTAGTGACAGTAGCAATAGCAATAGCAAGAGTCATAGCAATAGCAACAGTAATAGTATCAGTAGTAATAAAAGTAGCAGCACCAATAGTTGTGGTTTAAGTACAAGAAGATGTGGTAGTGGTAGAGGTAGAGGTAGTGGTAGTGATAGTGGTTGTAGTAGTTGTAGTATAGTGTTGCAGTGGTACTACTAGGAGGTAGTACTAGTTGCAGTAGGTGGTAGGAAGTAGTAAGAAGTAAGGTTGGCAGAAGAAATCAAAGTAGAATTTCTGACATGCTACTGGTATTAATACTAGTGGCCATGGTAGAATTGGGATTGTTATTACCCTCTGGTAATGACTAACAGTTCGCTATTGAAGCCATGGCCCATTTAGTAAATTTAGTTCGTTGTTTTGCCTAAAGTGGTGATTTTCGTTTGTATGTTTACCATATACCGTAATTCACATTACAAATCATATTATAGTTTTGATTCATATGTGTATAATTAGTTGATAATTAATTTGGACCACTATTAGTTGACCTTTTCATATGTGTCTATTACTACCATAATTATCAAAGGTCCAAAAGGTAGTGATGGTGGTGGCAGCGTCACCTGCGCCACGGCGGCATCGGCTTCCATGACGGCCTTGCCCAAGGCGGCGCTGGCCACGTCCGGCCTGGCCCAATCAATGGCTAGGGACGGCTTACCCTCTGGTAAACTAACAGTTTGCTATTGAAAATTGCCATTGAGTTCGTTGATTTAGCCATTGAAAATGGTGATTTTCCATAGTTGTTTGTATGTTTACCAGAGGGAAACATAATGAACCTAACCAATAATCAATGATAATGGATGATGATCAACTGTTCTAAGAGTAATGATATATAATATATATATATAATGGCGTAAGGATGGTATACTATGGTATACTATGGTATAATGGATTATAATGGGATAATGGATGATTATCAGCTGGAATAGCTTTATGATAATGATATGATGACTATTGTCTAAGCCATTTATCTATAATATCTAGATGTGGAATGAACTATTGTAGATAATAAGTCCATTTACGATGGCTTTGTGTAGTGGATCATAAACGTCGATAATAACTATCAAATGTAACTGTCAACTATAAATGTTGATAACATCAAATTATCAGTTAGAATATAAACTACATATTTAATTGAATAGTGTCTTTTCTGTTACAACAATCAACTATCAATGGTTAGGAATAGGAATAAAAACAATCAACTATAATATGTATATATATATGATAATGAACTCTAATGTATTATTTTATATATTATATTATATTATATTATACTAAATTATACTATATTAAATTAAATTATATTATATTATATTATATTATATTGGTTCATATTATGTGCAACATATGAACTATCATATCATACCGTCTATAATATGAATTATACTATCACCAGGTTTACGGTAAATGGCTAGGGTTACTTGGTGGTTCATCTCAGTTAGTGGGCTATAAACCCAGTTAGAGGGTAGGTATAAGCCACTAGCTTGTATGAGCCACCAAGTAGATATGATAATTTATAATATTTTATTGTGATAAACCATTCCTATACATATGTATATACATATATATATATATATACATACGTACAGTATCATTCCTATAATATTATATGGCAAAAATGTACATAGTCATAGGTTTTCACTGTGATATGTAACTATGTTTTTTGTGTTAAAAGGAAGTAACTATCATCTATCACAATGGAAAGCAGCATTAAAAAAAAAACAGCGTAGGTTTGGGTAATTCTATAATGTGGCTTTTGGTGATAACTATAGGTGATTAGCGGACTCTAACTAGAGGTTTTCCCTAAACCAACTTCTACCTAGAATGGGGTTATTTCATTACTATATGAGATTTATTGCAATTTTCCAGTGAAAATTAAAAGAGTAGAATTTCTTGGGACATGTGGAATGTGCTATGGCTATGGTTATATGACGGTTCTTTGGAATATCTTTCCAGCCAGGTGAGGAAATCATCCACTAAGAGCTGAGGCACGGGGTCGGTTTTTTACCCTGCTGGTTTACCCTGCTGGATTCAGAACCAACAATGAACAATGGCAAAACCGTGGTACAAGTATCATTGATTGCCATATCCTTTCTGAACTCAATCTTGAAAATTGGTCAGAGCGGAGTTTCCATCAGAGTTTCTGCGGACAAAGATTGGAATTCTCCATGTGCTCCGAGTGTGTTTTTGCTGAATTCAATTTGATCCAGATGGAGGTTTCCTGAGTCATGGAGGTAACCCCAAATCAGTGAGGATGGGCCAATGGAAACCACCAGATTTGAAGCATCAAAATTCAGAAACTGGTGGTCTATTCCTAGGGGCTCGTTTCCAAAACGGCACCCGTCGTCGCTCAGGCGTTACGCGGAACCTCCGCTTTGCCACGGAAATGAAGAAGAAACACCGGAGGTATGGGTTTTCACCTTGGCAGATCATTGGCAGATCAAGGGTTGGTAATATACTATTAATATATGCTTAATATATGGTTGATATATGGTTAATGATGGTTAATAATCTGGTTGGTGGGGGCCACCTAGCCCTCTGAAAAATATGACAACTCGTCAGTTGGGATGATGACATTCCCAATATATGGAAAAATAAAACATGTTCCAAACCACCAACCAGTTGATATATTTAAGTAGAATACCTGCGAACCCCCTAATTCGTCAGAACGCTTCTGGACATGCACCATTGATACATGTTGGATCAGAATGTGTCCAAAACTTAGATGTTACCAACTTTCCCAGTGGACAAAAAAACATACAAGATTGATCCCCAATGGATTGAACTGTATGATCCACTATAGTCATAAATCATATTGAACTTGGCCATCAACCAACTTAGCCAACATGAATTGATCACCTCCAAATCGCAATCTTTGTTGGTTAGATCATCCAAAAAGTACAATCGTCATCATGGCCTGCTGAAATATCTACCATCGATGATTTCCCATTTTGGTTTGCCATTTGCTGAAAAGGGATTCGCCAGCCATGTGAAAAATCACGATCGCAGAAGCATTCGCCCCTCCCTCTCAATGGCTGATCTTGTTCGCGATGCTTAGATCACACCGTCTTTGCTGGTGAACTTCATCAATCCGCATTTCTTGAGTTGCCATTTATGGATATGTAAGGATGGTTAAAGTTAAAGACCCATCCTGAAAACTTACCTAACCCCCAAAATCAAACCAATCAAAACCAGAAACACTCCCTCAGAATGCGCAGTTGGATCCATAAAGATTCCGATTGGTTTATATCATTGCTCATTTTCTGATGATCGTTCTTTCACTCATCCCGAACTTTTCCAAATCGATCACACCCTGAAAGTGGAGCTTTTCAGAATGAGGTCGATGAGAATTGTATCGCAATTTTCCCAAGTTCATCTATGTACTTGGTGGTTTCTAGTTTCGACCTGAAAAACGATGCCCTTCACAGGTAGGGATGAACATTTCAAAAAAGCGCCAGTCCACCAGCCAGAATATCGTTCATTGCTTATACCCAGAAAGTAAGAAATTTAAATATATCCCCGTTTCTGATGCTTGAGTCCAACCCTGAATATCCAAACAACTCCATTATTTCACTGACTCTAACGGGGTCTCAAACCAATAGTACATATTGGTAATGTTATTTCTAGTTATATAGTAACTAAATATATCCTATAGTGATTTATTCGTAATTTAATGGTTGTTGGGATATGTACTTATATACATATAATAGTCCGCAATCAACAACTTAGGCATTGAATACACTTTTTAACCAAGTCATCTCTTGAAGGAGGTATTGAAAACCAAGTCACCAAGTGCTATTGAAAACATGTAAAACTCCCTATGGAAATATCCTCACCAAAATATACCCATTGAACCACATAGAACCACTATATATAATGTATATATACACCGCAATACCCCGCTATATACCAATTCATTGCATAAATCCCACATTTTCATGCTTCAAGCACCAGGTTTCCCATATATTCTCATATGTTTCCCATATGTGTCCCATCTTCTCCCATGCTTTCCCTACTAGAAATCCCAGGTTACCTCAAGGTTCACCAAGCGATCACCAAGCGATCACACCAGGCGCTCACACCCAAATGTCCCAGGACATTTGCTTCCTGTGTGCTGAGGGCCAACCTGAAGCTTGGAGTCAACTGACCAAATAACCTGGGGACTTCATCTATGCGTAAATGGTTAATATATGATTAATATATGGGGAGTCATTAACCATCATTAACTTTCTGACCAGAAAAAATCTGGAAACTATCTGCCAGAACTGTGACATTAAACCACCGGGATTTTGCCGACAAAAATGTGAGATTGAAGCATCAACATATGAGTTAAGCAACTGATGAAAGATAATTGAAAATTGATCAGGAACAAGATTAAGGATTTAAGCAACACAGTTTTAAATTTCACAAGCCACAACCGAAAAAGAAAAAAAACATATAAACATATATTTAACCAACAAACGTTGAGATTTCACTACGGAAAAAGGGACTTTACACACAACAAAATCCAGAGAAACAACAGAAGCTACACAAGGGAGGCCGGAACCAATGGAGCGGATGATGGGCCTCCCATATATTTTGAATTATTTTGATGGGGTTCCAACGCTACCGGATCTGATTGTGACATATTGTGACTATATAAAGCTGGAGTTGATTGGTCCCCAATCTGCGGCGAGCAAGGCCTGTAACTTAGCGCCGCAAGGCGGCCGGAGAAGGACTGAGATGGAGAGATAGAGTTGTGATGAGAAACTTGAATAGCTGACATAGGGCAAGAAATGGCAAGAATCTCCGCAACTAGAGTTGTAAACTGAGTTGACCCTTGAAATGTGAAGACAAACCTGGCCTGTCTTTTTCCGGGGTATCTTCAAAAGCAACCATTTGAAAGGTCCGGTCCAAGTGAGTTTTCATTTACCACCCGGCCTGGTGGAGGTGTTTTCGCCTGCCACTTGAATCACCTCCTCTTCTTCCACTTCGTTGTGCCGCAGCCTGGGAAATGTCCGGTAAACGTGGATGGACCCAACAGATGTCTCTGAAAATTGGGCATATATCATCATATATCAGAAAAACAACAATAGAAATATCTAACCTATGGTAGAATATATCGTTGAATATATCTAACCTATGTTACGGCCATGAAAAACCAGTAGAATATTTCACTGATGTATCGGCAAAGCCACCAGGTGATCCTCAAGGTACCTCCTGAGAGATCATCAGTAAAAACTGACTCAGAAAACTCAGATAGCTATGGAAAATGATGGCCTCCCCTTGGAGATCTACAAATCTACAAATGGTGGGTTGTCCATCATCGATAAATGTTAGTTTACTCAAAGGTAATGTTGGATAGAACACGCATAAAAAACGCGAAATATGTGAAACCACCAATGTGGTACGGTGAAACCCCATCGACTCCAATTATGAGGCTACAAATCAAGCACCAAAATCATCAACCCAATCATGGGAGTACCACTTGAACATACTTGAACTGCACAGGTCCTTGAGTGTATGCCCCATAGATATCCATAAATTAAAGATTGGCTCCTGGAAAGTAAGTCCCATCTTGATCCTTCTCCGCCGTTGGGTAGCCATGTGGCTACTTTGATTTCCTGACATTTCCTGAGAAAGTCCCAACATGAAACAGATGTCAACATTGTCAACAATATACAATATGTGTCAGTGTAGGTTTTGTCCCCTGTTGTCAGAGTTCCAAAACAATTTCAGAAATGATGGATTCTTCAAATGAGGGTTCCCCAAATTATCTAAAATTGGCTGTATTGTAGTATTGAACACGATGAAACCATCCAATGCTGGTCCGAACATACTGAAATAATGTTTTGGGGTGTCTATTTTCCAGAATTCTATGGAACCATCAACATGGAATAACCTTCCCCAAAGTCCTATTGTCAAACTCAGACACCATGATGTTGGTGTTATACATAATATAACATATTACCGTATATACATCCGTACATCCCATTTGATTCCCAAAGGAATAGATGGCTAATGGATGCTGATGACTAATCATCCATTTATAGATCAGAGTTTCCATTATAAACATATAAGGAAACCATCCATTTGGGGGACCACCATGACTATGGAACCCCGCCATATGGTCTTTTTTCATAGGTAACTTGACCCCCCTGGGGCTTCCCGGCTTGCGGCGCACCGGAGCCTCAGGATGTGGTAGGTGAACCAAAAGCCTGGCCGCTGGGAAGACCATGATATAACAGGCATTATAACCGTTATAACCAGGATGATATAACGGGGAAGATGATATGATCAGCATCAACGCAAACCTTCATTTATGAACCCTGGTGATTAATGGCAAACGATTGTTATGTGATGGTGAAAAATGTTTTTTGAATGGTTATTCCATATGGAGTTGAGGGATATAATTGTTTTTAACTTAACAGGTACCGGTATGTTATTATTTCTGACCCAGTGATAGAGGATTATCATTGGAAAGTCCATAGTTAACACCTGGGGTAAACTAATATTTATCTGGTGATTAATTGTGATTAATGGTGAATAATTTATGGTTATGTAATGATTATTCAATGGAGCTAAGGGATATACAGTAATGTGGGAAACCCAACAATAGACCCAATAATAAAGATGGGTTACCCTGGGGCAAACAGAAGTGGAAAATCCATAGTTTCTCGATGAAAATGATCTACAATTGGTGGGTCTTCCATATCGAACTGTTCGTTTAGAGAAGGTTATACATGTGTATATTTAAATACATATATATATATGATAATGATGATGATGATGATCATGATCATGATGATGATGATGATGATGATGAACATAGTTGTCATGTACTGTTTATATAGCTATATCTGGTAATGATAACTATATATACATATATAACTGGTTCATAGCTATCTCTGTTCTCACATAGTACAGTCATCATGTAATGTTCATATAGCTATGGACCAGTTACATATATATATGTATACATATTAATAATACTAAAGTTATGCATCATTCTAGAGTTAGGTTTATATCTGAATAGAAATGGAAATAAAATGTAGTCCTATATGTATATATTTATGTATAACATAAACATACAATATCATAGTTGTTTAGAAACACATGTGATTATATATGATATGCATGTATACATGTAGTTTGTTTATATATATATAATTACATATTATTATGCGGGTGTGTATATATATATATATGCATCGCTTTGTAACCTTATGTGTATCTATATATATATAGTGGCACAATATCGTAATGTAGTACAATGTGTTGTAATGTAATGCGTTGCCATGTAATCAACATATAAGATAGCGTAACATAACACACTATAATCCAACATAATATAATGCAGTGTAAAGTAAGTGAATGTAAAACAATAATCAAAACATATAATATAATGGTGTATGTGATACAACATAATGACACTATACATATATACATCGTGATGGAATTATACACATTCTACAAACAACAAGATATATCAATATCAAAATAAAGTGTGTTTGAATAAATATACATGTAGTTTTGAATGATATATGTAGGTCTTATCGATGATATGTTATACCATAAGATTTTCATACATTCCATGCACGTGGTATATAATGTGCATGATATATGTTTATGTTTGTATATATAATCATGTGTATATATATACAGAATAAGATACTGTATATATATATATCCGTAATATAGTTGCATAGAACTCCAAACACCATATTCCAGGACACAACCACAACCTCCCTATTCCATAACCATTAAATAACTCCCCATGATATATATCTGTGGTAACCCCCCATGCTTAATTGTCGCCAATTGAAATCCTTACTTAAATGTATGATCGATTATGATCGTATCCAATCTGGGGAACAGCTCTCAAAAACTCAACTTTAAAGAGAGTACAGCATGTGTTTGAGGGGTGGATACACACAAATCGGGACGTAACATTATAGGGAAATCTGTTCCCATGGACAAATACATAAATGAACTTTATATATATAGAGAGAGAGAGAGGGAGAGAGGGAGACAGAACACCCATTATGTAAATATATCAAACAAATCCGAATACGCAGATATGATCAGCTTTATGCAAGCATCATCAGCATCATCCACGAACCTTAAAAATCAATATTGATGTTCTCTGCTTTATATAAGATGCAGATTCTAGTCATTACAAAGCTTGAAACTAAAACCGCTTGTGTTGGCTGTATGTACTGAACCATCCTCCAATAGTTTCATTAGAACAAAGGTTTGTAGTGGCTGGCTAGGGGGTTATTAAGTTTCATTCTTAGAGTGTTTTTTGTTTTTTTCAGTTGGGTTTTCATCAAGAGAAAATCGTTGGGCATAGTCGGGCTATGTTGGACTATGTTGGGCCATTAAAACAAGATGACTGTGGATGGTGAATCGAGAGAATCGTCAATCGCCAATCAGAACTGGCATCAATGGCATTTGTGGGGATTCATATATTAGCAATGAGGAGGAAGGAATCCCATCTACGAACCTGTAATTTCTTTCAAATGGTGTCACTCATCCCAACCTAGCAGCCAGTTTCAGCTCCACAAGTAAGACTACATACAGCTGGATGATTTAGGTGCAGTAAAAACTTTAAGTAGAATATAATATGTATAAACATTTGAGCAAACAAACATGTCGCCGGAAAAAAACAAAAACCTTGTGCATTGAACGTCCATAATTTTAGTAGAATTCAATGTGGGCAGTCTTCAGCAAGGATACATTGGTGTCAATACTGTTAAGATTCATCAAGAGACCCATCCACAATGGGATGCTGAATGCTAATGATGACCACTTCATGTGTGTTGGTCTGGTCCTCGTGTTTTTCCAGTGTTCCTGGATTAAGTACGTATCCGTAGAAGTACCGATATCTCCATTGGTTTAACGGTTAAACCTCTCATTTTTGTTAAATAAAATTCCATTCTGGTCGCTTCTTTTCCCGAATGCGTAGCAAGGGTTCCCGTTTCACTCTGGGGGTCTGGGGGTTGAGGGTGTGTTCGCTCGACGTTGCGTCCGCGTCCGCAACCGTTCGCAACCGTTCGCAGCCGTCCGCAACCGTTCGTACGAACTCCGTATGGCCGTGCCTATGGTAAGTTCTGCAGAGGTGGTCATTTTTGGAGGTTTCAGACGTGTCGTTGCTTCGTTTCGCGTGGCAGGCGTGGCACTTCGTGACATTCAGACGTGTTTTGTAACGTGTCGAAAGTCGTTTTACGTGGCGGGCGCAATACTTTTGTGACATTTTCAGAAGATGTGTTGCAGTTTTCGTGGCAGGCGCAGCACTTTGGACGTGTGCATCGTCATTTTTCGTGGCAG
>Ga0126342_10002552_pt1 | contig 28622 bp, 24 predicted proteins | sample Cyp1metagenome_FD_92528 | JGI IMG/M metagenome (GOLD analysis project Ga0126342, IMG submission 92528) | Coral microbial communities from Lord Howe Island, Old Settlement Bay, Australia - Cyphastrea 1 metagenome | ecosystem: Host-associated > Invertebrates > Cnidaria > Coral ... | reverse complement strand
CTGCACTGAGAAGTGCGAAGTGCGAAGTGGAGCTTCAAAAGTGACATGTGAAACAAGACACCAGTTTCGCAGAGTGCACGCACGCACCGGCTTGGCTGGCGCACGGCGCATGCAAGTTCTATAATTAGATGAGAAAGGTCTCATATATATCTTTAAGGCAACTTCCGCCCCGCCTCGTGCGGGTACTACTGGTATGTATAATATATATATATATATATATATATATTATATGTATATTATATATATACACACGTATTGGTCTGTGTGCGTGTCTTAATCAGCAGTTGGCATACTTTTGCTGCGTTCACATCCCATTTGGGTTCACAACCGGTTGCTACGCGTTGATAAGTTCATACCTCAGTCATATGGTTGGTAGTTACCCTCAGGTAATCAAACATGGCTGGCTGTGAAATCCACCCACTGTCGATGATTTCCCCTGCTTTTATGACTCGTGGGGGATTGCCATCAGCTGAAGATATCAGACCTTTTCACCAACTTAGCGATTCTGACATTGGGGCACCACCGAACGTAGCCAGCCCCTTAAAGCGACCGCCCTGAGGCCTAGCCTCCAAGTACTCAGCTTTGGAGTCCATGGGCCAAAGAGCAAGTCGCGCCTCCTCAGCGGGGAAAACATCGGCGGTTGCTTCCTGTGTGAGGATTCAACTAACCCACAAAAGAAGGGAATACGTGGGAACAGATAGAAATATCACCTATCAATGATGAGTTGGGGATTAGTTAGCAGCAGCTAGCACAACCAAAGGTGACCCTTTATAACAATCTGAACAGCTAAAAGCCGCTGGCAAGGGCGAATCTTGACCGTACATTATTGGGGAGGTCATATTTGGAGGAGTTGGTTGAATCCCCATCCTAGGTTGAAATCACAGCATCGTGACACCAAGAAATGTTGACTTCCAGCTTGGAGAAGGTGTGCCAAGCGGTCTTTAGAACGAGCCGCAAAAGAGAAATCAACGGACCATTCCGGAAATGATGCAACTACATCTTGAAAATCCATACCGATGTGGGGGTCAGAGAATCTACTGTATCCAATTGACTCATGTTCTTGGGATGGATGATGATGGATGTTGAGTTTAGTGTTACCACTGACCACAAAGGATCTGATTTTTTTGCGCCTTTCTCGGCAAATTGTAGCAACCACTCGCTGACCTGAGTGTAAACGCTGGTCAATGGCGAGAATCGCGGGAACCATTCCAAGAACTTGCTATTAATGATTATGTGAATGTTTCATATCAACTATTGTCATCAACCACCATTAACAGTTTATTACCTGTCATTTATCAACTCGAAATCAAGGTTCTTGTCCCAGGTTTAGACCTGCTTCAGACGGTCCTCAACAACGCCTACCAGCCCAACCAGGTGGCCGTGTATGGCAGGAATTCTGTTAGTAAAGGCAGATATATTTTCTCAGAGACTCCATCGACGATTGAAAATGACCCAGAAAATAAGGGTGTTTTACTGGTGGCCTAAATAGGATAATGGGATTAAGCTGCTGGAAAATCATCTGGGCATGTGAAAATATCCAACTAGTTGGACATTGATAGGTCGTGTCTCCATGAACTTAGGGAAAAACATGCGTGCTTTCCCTGGAAATTAGCGGATGAAAGCCAAGAAATGGAGTATGAAGAATAACCATACACATATGGTTAATATGGACCCCATATGGTTTGGAAATTAAATATGGCCATATGGGGTCCATATGGAAACTTTCACAGATCGATCCATCAATGATTGTTTGCATCTTTGGACCACCTATGCTGACAGCGTGTAACGCGCATCCATACTTCCAATACACAAGGTGACATAACATAATATGTCAAGCCTTGACACAGCAGTACACATGCCGATGGTCAATGGTATTTTGACCTTCATTCCATCGTTGTTTCTTTGTGACGAATCAGGCTGCCACGAACTTTAGCGTGGATTCGGTCATCAAGCACCTGGATAGGCTGCAGAGTCGGGGCTGCAATGCCTTGGGCGTTTATTGGTTAGATCCCCATGTCATCATGTTTACTTCTTTTTGCGTGCATATCTGTGTGTATTTGCAATGTAGTGTGTTGTAGTGTAGAACAGTGTCATGTCATATTAATTCATATTATATATAATATATATTGATATATAATGTTGTTTGTTATGTTATGGTGTGTTCTGTCATGCTATGTCATGCCATGTTATGCCATGTTATGTAACATAAAGTAACATGAAGTATCGTAACGTAATGTAACCTAATGATGCCTAATGTGCGTACGTATGCGGATATTTCTACTTGTGCATGCTACCCCTGGCACCAAAACTGTTTTGAGAATGTGTTTGAGCATGATACCACACGACCAACAGGCCACATGTACAGTACACATATCTTCTATGTGCAAACGTTATTGTCAATGTTTTCCGCAATTGGCTCAAAGTGCTGCAAGAACTCCAGCAAAATCAGACGCAAAAAGAGATATGTTCCCAGCGAATTTTGTCCTCCAACCAGTGAGTGAGAATGTGAAGAATGTTCCGTGGATAGGCCTGTTGGGTTTGCAGTGCTCAGATTGCTAACTTCTTGAATCTCTTTGATCATGATGTGCATCTCACACGCTAAGGACCCCTCTTCTTGGATAAACAAGGTTCTCCTCCTGGCCCAAAAGGCTCAAGATTATCCAAGCTGAATGGGACAAGTCTCAAAAAATCTCCATGGCTTCTCAATTTTTGGTCGGTGAAATAGTTAAAGCATGTTTTTGTTAACCCATGAAAACCACTATAAACCCCATCCCTGACCCATATGGCACCCATATGGCATAGATTTTTCAATCACAGGCTGGACAAGAGCAAGATCTCCAAGGAAGCAGCTGCTTCGGGCAAGCTGGGGCCCCTGCCAAAATTGGGGCCCTTTTGGGCTCACATGCCATCTGTATGGCAATCACTCCACTTACCAAGCAGTTTCTATTGGCTACCCTCTGGTAAACGTTTACAAAAAACCATGAAAAGATCCACCATGCTACAATGGGAAAATCAACTATTTCTATGGACCATTTTCAATAGCTATGTTAAATTACCAGATGGTAAGTTGGGTCCTGATGGGACAAAAATCATCCCATCCTATGACTCAACCTGCCATGATGAAAGGAATCAGGCGCCGATTCAAGTAGGAATCCCTGTTTTGCTTCCAGTTTGGAAGACTGTAAAGTCTTTGCAAAACAAGCAGCCGCTGCGAAATGAGTCTTCAATTTCATTTGTGGGGTCCCCCTGTGGCACGCGACTGCACAAGAGCAACTCTGGTTTAAAGCATGCGTTGGTTTCGGGTTCATTGACCCATACTAGGTTGGTACGATGAAAGAATACTGAACATAACTGGTCAACCTTGGATAGATACTGTTGTACTTTAATCTTTTGCCATCAATGATAAAATATACATCAACCAGCCAAAAAGATCCAAAGTTTTTTTTTTTTTTTGGCAGGTATCTAAGATTCACCATGATCGTTGCTGGTGCTGTATCTTGTCATGTACATCCCTGGGATGATCCCCACTGCCCACCATTGGTTGAAACACCAACATTTGATATACCCACCATTGTGGATCATGGGTCCATATATTGATATATATATATATATAATGATATTTCAACCAACAAGTTTACACCTCCATGTTCATGGATTTTTCTGGGTTGAAAGCTGAGTATCCTCATGTTTGTTACAGAAAATCCAGTTCTCTACCGATTCCAACCCTGTTCTTATCCCCATTTGATCGGTTGAAACCAGAAGAGTGTAGGTGAGACACTATGTGTTGCTGAATTTGAGTTTGATGACATGCGGGTGTTTGTAGGTTTTAGTCATACGATAAAAACGTACCTCCAACTTGTCATATGTACATATGTATATATATATATATATGTATACACCAAATTGATCATATCAATAGTTCATGATATGAGGGTTTCCTGAAATGGGGGTACCTCCAAATCATCTATTTATAGATACATGCTCCATTATAAACCATCCTTTTTGGGGGATACCCTCCATATGTGGAAAGCTCCGAGGCAAGCCCTGAAGAGCGGCGCTATGGTTATTGCCAGGGGCCCCAGGGCTGATCATCAAATTTACTGTTCTATCTTTGTTGGGATTATCACGCATATATATACATACACATACACACATGCACATATATACATCTATATGTAGTCATATGTATATATTATATGGATGTTATATGCATATATGTTTACATTGTACATATGTACATACCGTAGTATGCATGTATATGTACATAAGTACATATTATATTTGTGTGTGTGCATTGTGCTCATGATCATAGTCATCCTCTCAAAGATTTTGACATGATCAACCCCACTAATTTTGGTAAACCCAAGCGTCATCGGATCATGATGGTAGTTGCCATCCCCGATTGAGGTTCGAACGGCATTGTGTGTGTGTGCCGTTATTTTGCATTATGTAAAATAAATCCCAAATCCTGGAGGTGTTGCGGTGGGGATTTATTAATATTTATGACTGGGAGGTGCATTTGGATGATCGAAATAAATGGTGACTGCTGCAAACGTTTGAAACTTAGCATATATAACAAATAGGAATTTAATCCCAGAATAAATGCTATACTCGAGGGATTGTACCAACAGAATATGGGGATAACATGATAGCCCCAACGCCACATCTCTCCTATTAGCAATTGTTGAAATGTTGTTTATGTGGTTGTGTATTGCTGGTATGAGAAAAGGTGGTGGTTTATTATTGGATTTACCATGTTAGTAAATGGGGTTTAATTCCATGAAATTTGCATACTGCAGATCGCGGTTGTAAGGGGCTCAGGTTTTTGAGTATTGCTGGCTGCATCAAGGGGTACCTGACCGATGTCCTCAAGCGGCATCAGGTGGAATGCGAGGTGGTTCCAAGGTCACTCTTTTCAAATCTTGGCGAAGATGAAGAGAAGATGGCAGTTGAGGAATTGAGAAGGGCACAACAGATAATCGGAGAGCTTCAATGGCTTACGACTCATACAAGGCCAGACATCGTCTACCACTTGGGACTGATGGCGAGATCGGCACATAGAAGACCGAAACAGGTTGTCAAGATGGGCATGGAACTTCTTAGATACCTGTCCAGTACCAAAACCAAAGGTCTCCACTACCAGAAATCCAGCATGCAGAAGCCCTACGGCTTTCTGATGCTTTCTGGGGATCACTCATGTTTTGTACATTGTTTGCATTTCATTTTTTGCTGCAAACAATGCAGTTCTCCTGCAAATCCCACACTTGATTTATCTGCTAAGCGCATAGTTATGCCCTCGGGCCCCTGTTATTCGCTGGTCATCCGGGGATCCCCAAGGTTTGTGGCCTGAAGAATGCGGAGCATTTGAATGGCCAGAGGGCAAGGACTCCCGAAGCCATCCCATGGCACTCACTACTGTCGGTGACTGATTGATGGCACTGCTGTGCTTGGATTCGCTGAGTGAACAAAGGGTTCCTTGTCTTTTTTTGTTTGGTTTGGTGAGATTCAGCATCACTTTGTGGCACGTAGATTTACATATACTTGTAGTGGTTCACCATCCAAGGTGAGGTTTACAAAGGAGACATACAGTATTGAAACCAGTTATCACTGTGACTCTGGCTGCCATGTTGGCCCAAAGGATCGTCAACTACAACCCTGTGAATGGACGATGGGAGGCCGAGTTCAGACTTTTAGAGCAGGATGTTATTCGCATAAACTACAACCTCCAAAATATCCTGATGGAATTTGACATGAGCTAGAAGAGCTGTCAAACAAAACATCAAGGTTGAGAAGGATTGCCCAGCCCATCTAGTTTTCAGGGTGAAGAAACTTCACTGCAACTTCACTTACCAGAAATGATCGTAATGGGTTTGCGCATACCCAAATCAACGCCAGGCTAAGCTGGAGAGTCAGGGCCAGCCTGAAGATTCAACCAAAGCTTTTCGCCCTTTGGTTCGCATCGGTTAGCGAACCAAAACAGCATCGCTTAGCGAACCAAAACAGAAACTGGGAAGATCTTGAGATGTCTTGGGGTCACATTCCAATAACTTATGGAATGCCACGGTGCGAAAATACCCCTGATATATCTTCCATAGTTCTCCACTTGGTATATGTATGATTATGTGTTTATATGCACATTAAGGAAAGCTGAAGATAAATGCGGTATAAATGCGGTCTAAGGTGGGATGGCTCACTGTAAAGCGTGTGCTGGGGGCAGCCTGGATGTCACAGTACCAATCAAAAGCTCAAAAAAAGGGACTTAATCAACAAATACCGGGATTACGCAAGCATAAGTTGCGAAAATAACCAATACACAATTGCTTGGTGGTTTCATATGTTTCTATTTGATGAAGCAACTTGACTCCATTTGCCTGATGATGTTACATACTACTTAATTGTCGATCCTTTTTTTGGAGTGGCAATCCCCAAGTGGCAAGTATGCCAACCAACATGTGCCACTGCGGCTGATGTAAAAACAAATAAAACATATAATATAGTTTGTATATAGTATATACATGTATGTATATATATATATATGTGTATATATATGTATGTATTTATATATATATGTATATGTATATGTATATATATGTTTATGTTTATGTTTATGTATATGTATATATATATGTTTATGTATATGTATATGTATATGTATATGTATATGTATATGTATATGTGTGTGAGCGTGTGCGTGTGTGCGATGTTATATATATATGCACGCACACACATATACATGTATATATGCACATTATATCTATATATGTACACGTAGAAACTATCAACTGCTCAGAATCATGCCACCCCCCAGAAAAACACCCTCCGTACTGGTATGGACCCCAGTTGGAACCCCTGGATGAGGCGTCCACTAACTGAGGTTCGCCCTTTGTGGCTGGGTTCTTCCCCCAGCTACTGACCCGTTACTAGGTACGATGATCCTCCAAGTAATGCTATCTCCCCAATCTCAGTTCCACTAAATGCGCGTTTCTTGGGGCATTCCTCGAGTAAAACTTCCTTGGGTGAAGGGATTTGTTGGACGTCACCTGTCAAGGTGCTGAAAATCTCAGACCTGCAGGGGAGCATGTGGTGTTGCTTCCTGGCCAGCAGTGCAGGCACCATGTGAAAGGGTCAACCTTGGATGGCCGTCAAAGACAGTCCCCTACCCCGAATATTACAGAATTACCATTTTGTTATTTAACATGGAGGTTTTAATGGGAAAATCATCTATTTCTATGGGCCCTATACCATAGCTATGTTAAATAACCAGAGGGTAATTCGTAGAGAAAGTCCCCTTGAAATGGGCTTCCAAAATGATCAGATCACGAAACCAGGGCTTCCTTGAGGGTGCTTAATAGATCTTCATATCGGGGGAAAGAATTGTATGTATGACCTGTGGTAGTTCATGAAGGTTGCTAGTGTTGAGCCTCCTTCCCTCTGGAACCCAAAAGATGGAACCAAAGTTGAGATATCTCAGTGTGGCAAATTCTTTTTGGCTCCACGGTGGCTGCTTTGGTGGCTTCAAAGACATATTTGTTTTGCTTGAAAACCACCAGCCCGATGATTGCTCACAAGAAAAGCTAGCAATTTGTTTACCCAGCACTTCAGGAGGAAACATTTAGATTCTCCACAGGTGAGAGTTGATTCCCAGTTGCATCCTTTGTCGCAAAAGAACCGGTTGCACCCCTGAAATTTGACAGTTCTGCCATGTTTGTACTGGTGATATTCCCAGTATTTTTGCAGCTTATCGCAACATCCAAATGCTCTCTGCATTTACAGTAGCTCTGGTGCTTATATATAGCATCCCTTTTTTTTCTGGCGATATGTGCGCGCAAATATAACACACACACATATATATATATGCCCATATCTTTTTTAGGTAACTTTGGAGCTGAAATTTCCCCGGTTTGGTCCAATTCCTTCTTGGCCCTTGGAGGATTCAAAACCTCCAAAGCGAGACGGGAAAGGCCAGCAGGGCGCAGCGCGGCCAACCAACTGGGGAACACGAAGGCTATTGTGGTGCAGGTCAGAGGTTACTTCTATGGCTATAGGCTATACCCTTTGGTAAACTGTCCCATAACTATGGAAAATCACCATTTTTAATGGGTAAATCCACTATAAATGGCCATTTTCAATAGCTATGTTGGTTTACCAGAGGGTAACCATGGTGAAATAACCCCCATTGGGACGTAAGCCTTATAGCTATGGTCGTAGATCTACTTCGTTCACTGGAACTGCACTGGAACTGCACTTCAACCAACTGGGGGCGCAATGAATCAAAGAAGACTGGCGATGAAGACCAAAAGTGGGATGAGTGCGGTGGACTGGTCATGATAGAGATTGATTTTGCATCCCATTGTGTGTGCGTGCGCCTCCGAGATTTAACATGGAACCCACAAAGTGCTTATAGCGTTCAAAAGAAAAGCAATTTTCCGATGCTAAACCTAGATGTTGCATCCCAATTTTAATCCATGCCTTGTTGTCATGTTTCGAACATGTTGCCAAAAAGGATTGCATGTTTCGATTGTAGATGGGTTTTTGTCCTGACCATTCTCCATAGCTATGTAAGGTTACCAGAGGGTACCCCAGGGTAAACATACAAAAAGATGTGGAAACCAACTGTTTCCCTGAATGATCTGCGAATGATGGGTTTTCCACATTTATGACTATTTATGTCCCAGGGAAACAGTTGGCAAGTTGGAATTTTATTTTTTAATGATGAGCATGTATATTTCTAAATCAAATATATGTCACTGAAAAAAATCATTCAACATTTGATTTAATTGTGTTAGTTTGTTATGTTTGCAGGAATGGCATTTTGTGTGAATGAAAAATGGTGTTGACCCCACAGCCATCGCAGCCAGGCGCTGAATGGCTGCGTGGCTGAGGTGAATCGCTACATCCACGACAACTCCAGGCCCTGCAAACTTGGCATAGAGAGCATAGAGTTGAAAAAATGGTTGAATCTTGTGTCAAAATGTCAAGTGTGAAGATTTGGGGGAGTGGGTTTGTTTTTTCCCCGAAGAAGGATTGCATGTTGATCGCACTCCTTCAGGTACGAAGTATTGGTCGATGGAGTGTCAAAGTCGATCAAAGCTGAGAATTTGTGGCTTGTCGACTGTTGCAGGTAAGATGGGTATGGATCAAGATGACCAACCAATACCAAAGTGGCCGGTTGCCACAACAAAACCCCTTGGTGTTTGCCCCGTTGGTACCCCATGGTGCCCCAATGTTGATCCATATTTGCCTTGTCGGATTCAACTGGGTTTGTCCCAAATTGGGGTACGGTATAATTACCACCAATTGCCCGGTAAAGGGAGAAAATGATGTTAAAGACTATATGATTATTTAAAATAGTGGGGGGCTTGCATTTTCAGAGAAGCCCAAGTGGCCTGAGGTGCTTTTTTTGCACTGAACAATCACCATCTTCGGCAAATCCATCTCAGGCAAGCGGTGTGATGCCGCAGCAAAAGACTTCGCGTTGGAAGGAAAAGACCACAGCTGACTTCAGTGGTGTTGCAGACGCCATTCCCCAATTGCCATGTTTCTGCGTGTGAGTGTTCTTGATTTGGGTTGGCCTCGATTCACCAGTCTGAAATGTCTTTCCCTCGAATGGGACTGGAATCCTGGAATCATGGCATTCAAGGAAGTGATTTAAAATGGCCACGCCAGGTGTTGGGTAAGCAGGAACATCTTGAGCGCGCATTTGTATCATTTGTGCAGGATGAGACCAGCTGCGGTTGATTCCAAGAGTGGCACACGATGATACACAATGATTATATCCCATTTATACTATATTATACCACCATGTTTGATGGCTAAATCTAAATCCCATTAATCCATTTTAATCCATCCATATTAAACCCATTAGCAATTCCAAATTATAGCTGGATTGCAAGTTATCATCCATCCTCGTCCAGTGGGATGACGATCCCAATCAGATGACAATCCCAATCAACGTAAGAGCACGTTTGAGAGAGATGGGACTGGCTTTGGGGTCAGCAGCAAGTTAATTGCTGTTGGTCCAAACCCAATGTTGTTGTTTTTTTATGTGTATGTATACGTATATAGATATATCTGTAATAGATACACAAAGATACATACATACGTATCTATATATTTTTCCCATTTGCATGATATCACACCCAGTTCAGCTTCCAACTCCTTGCGGCTCAAAGGGTGACGGCTGAAGCTGGTCGTGTTTTTTTTATGCAAACACATTTAGCTTAGGTGTAAAATGATGTGAAAATCATATATATATATATATGCAATTATGCATCTACCATGTGTATACCTATAGCGTGTGTATATGTACATATACATATACTTATTTTTAATATTAATATATTTGCGGGTGTAATGATATAAAACGAATTGATTGGTTTACAGATGTAGAATGGTGGAATACTCAATCTCTATAATTGATATGTACATGTGGTGTTCATATTATATCGATTGGTTGATGTTCCAACTTTCCAATCATGTGCCGTTGATCCCTGAGATTTGACGATGGCAGGCGAACACAGGGGGCCTGGGAAGGTGGAAGAGATGAAGAAATGGTGGTTTCAGTGGCCAAAATGGTGGGTTTAATGGACAAAATGGTTTCAGAATAGCAGAGATGGTGGAAAAATACTGGGTTGAGAAACTATCATGGGGAAACCATGTAATCATCATCGAAATTGGTGACGCAATCTGTCAATGGTTGTAATAATGGAACATCATAGGCTTTTACAATCTATCATTGGGATTTCACCAACCAAAATTGGGAAACATCAGAAGTAGAGATTTCAACAACAATGAATGGATGTTGTTTTGTCGCATCTCGTCGCAAAACGATGCATAATGGGAGGTTCCCAAAAATTGATACTGAAACTGTTGCCAGTTTCACCGGGAAAATGGTGATGGCATTTTGAGATATTTTGAGATTCCAAATCTTGAGACAACCCAAATGTGTCCAAAAGCGATAATCTTGGGAGTACAGTCAGCATGAACTAGACCCTGGTGGTGGAAGAATGGAGATCTTCATGGGCCTTCCAGCTTAAAATTGTATGAGTTTCTACCCCATCACTGGACCCCATATGGGACTCCAATGGGCGTGCCCAAAATGGCGGGCTCTAATCCTGAGAAGGGTATCTCTCCTATGAACCTGCACCCTGAGTCCTGCAAGTTTACCCATTCAACCAACTTTGGGGGTACGAATGGACAGATTGTTTGCCATCTTAGAGAGCCAGGTGCAAGTTCGCTGGTTGACTTACAGAAGTTGAAGTACGAACCCCCGAACACTGACACGGATGCCACAACTCGGATCTAGGAATTGCACGGAATTGCCAGCTCAGGGGTCATATAAGTCATATATGTCAATGTGAGGATGTCCTTTCTGTGTCTCATCATGCCTCAGAATGTTTGTACAGGCGGTGGCCGCGCCAACGAAATTCCTTTACTGCGCATTCCGCAAGTACGGTTCGGAGACTGCAACTCGTTGAAAACAAAAACAGGCGTATATCAAATATGCTTAAATTTTCAGTGATGGTGAGTTGTGAAACCATTGGGTTCTCAAAATCGTGAACTTGCATTTTTGTCATGGTGCCATCACTTCACTGATCAATGATGTGTGCTTTGCTTTGGGGGGGGAAATAACAGCGTTCATTTTTTTAATCAAGCCTGACCTATTTTCATACAGGCTGAGAAGAGTTTCAGCAAGTCTTCTTGTCCAAGAACCCAATGGACGGAGCTGGCCCTCAACAGGCCGCAGTTGACCTTCCTATCCTATAGTGCCAAAGTGCTCCCAGAGGGACGATCAAAGCCTGAAGGGAAGCCGCACTTATTTGGATCAGACAGGGGGCTTTCAGAAACAGGATAAATAGACCTGATTGTCCGCCTGACTGAGCTGGTGAATCACTGTCCCACGTTCCTTGTTATGAGGTTCGATACTCCTGTGGAATTTCCATCACCAGCCACGTGGCATCTAAGGTGAAGCCAGCGAAGCGCCAGAAAGTGTGGAGCAGCGCTGGGCAGAGGAGGACTGGCCTCTGGCCCTGCCCAAAACTGGGACCCAGTTTGCAGGCTGGTGGTTTACCACTGGTTGGTTACTTGATAGAGGGGCACCCAGTATTCTCCACAAGCATTTCAGGCAAATGGTCCAAAACCCACCGCTACATATGTTACCACAAGGACACAATTTAGCAGTGATAGAGACACACGTTGTGATACCCATCCATTCGCATACGTTTGTTTCTGTTACAACCCTCATTATTGTTTAATATCATTCTCATTTATATAATATATATATATATATGTGTGTGTGTGTCCAAATGGTCACTGGTCAACATTACCAAGGCTTGTTTAACATTAGAAGTGACCGACAAATTCCGGATCCATTGGTACGGCATGTCTCACAGCCACACCCTATGAGATTGCCATGATCATTAGGATGCTTGATTGGGAAAATTAAAGGAAACCATGGTTTTTGACCTGATGCTTTTCCGATTTCCCTGCATTTTTTCCACAGAAAACAACCCTGAAACCCATGAGATTGAGATATTGCACAAATCTCCAGGAATTTTAAGAAAAGTTACAGGGAGTCAGATTTAAACCATTTTTCGAAACCCATGAGGTTCCTAGGGGTTTAGTCCCATCCCATTGCGCCAGGAGCGGAAGCGTTTCGCCCTTGGCGCCGCACCATCTATGGGCCGTTGGTGCCGCCATCCTTGGTGCCAGGTGCTCTGCTCGTCAACTTCGGCAGTGTCAAGTGGGGTCATCAACCAAAACCCCTGGTTTAATGGGAATAAGAATGGGATAATGGGAGAATGATGGGATAATGGGATCATGATGGGGACAATGGGATAATAGTGAAATAATGATGGGGATAATCATGGTATATTGGATTATATTGGGATAATAATGGGACAATGATGGGGATAATAATGGTATAATGGGATAACAATCGGACAATGCTTGGGATAACTGCTAGGTTTTGATTGCTAGATGTGTATATATATATATATGTGTAATGTAATGTAATGTACTGTACTGCAATGCAATGCAATGTTATGTTGTGTATGGTACTAGTATGTATGGCATGGCATGGCATGGCATGTTATGGCATGGTATGGTATGGTATGTCTGTCTGCGTGTGCTTTACAATACTTAGTGCCCATACCCCATGTTCCTTATTCCGCCACTAAGGGTTTGAAAAGCCAGACCCTGAAGACAGTTGGAGTTGTCAACATCTTGCAATAGCTCTGTTGCCATCAACGGGAATGTCTACTGAGCACTTCTCATATCTTTTCTCTGTAAGGCATCTAAGATCGGCCATGATTCCATGATTCCATGATTTTGTATGTCATTACTGGACATCCCATTGTATGTCATAATTATCTCATTGGCCCATCATAATTATCCCACTATATCCCGATCATCATTGGTTTAGCACCTATTTTTCCCATCTAAACCCCATCATACCAGCATGTTTGTTTGCTATGATTGGATTTTGTATAATCCCATACCCCAAGTACTAAGCCATGGTTTCGACGGTGTCTCTATTATTAGATGGATGGGTGTGGTTGATGCTCCCATTTATATGTCCAGTAGATCACACTCAAATCCCATCAAATTCCATCAAATACCATCAAATACCATCAAATCCTGTTAAATCCCACTATTTACTCTCTAGGTTTGCCCCATCTCATTTCGTCCATTATGTCACCCGCCCAGGCGCAGGTCAAGGTGGAGGATCAGCTTGGGCCAACGCCACGAAAAACCACTCGTCGCCCAGGGGAGGTGCAGCATCCGCAGGAAGCCGGGCAAATTATAGGATCTAAACCATCAAAGAATGGTGATTTCATGGGATTTAACCCTCTGGTGAACTAACAAAAAGCTATGGAAAATGGCCATAGAAATCGTGGATTTTCCCAGCTACAAAATGGTGGATCTTTCCATTGCTATGTTAGTTTACCAGAGGGTAACCCAGTGGAAATGGTGACTTCATGGGATTTTTCTACCTGATCTTCATGGGATTTCAGCGAAGAATTCATGGCTTAACCGACAAAAGTCGCCTCAACAGCCCCTTGTATTTGGGGTGTTGGGAGCAACCCTGTAATAGGGATAGTTACCAGCCACTAGAGAATTAATAGGTACACAATGGATACGGCATGGAACCATTGGATAAACCATCAACAATCTGGATTTAACCATCAGTAATACCAGGTTAATGATATTTAGATGAGGATATGTCATGGGCCTATGGGGGCTATGTTGTGGGCATATCAGATATTTATCATGGGAGGCATAACCAAAAATGATAGTTGGGTTTTCTCTAAACATGGGGTAACTCCACAAAATGGGCATTGTTATAGGAAACGTGATGATAAGCCATCAAATTCGCTTCAACAACGCAACTACTTGGCTTTGAAACCTTTGTATTCCATAGAAATCCCCACATGATGCCATATAGGTTGTTACACCCATTCTCATTGCATCCATACAATGCCTTCTCTCCCATGATTTCCCAATTATATCCCCATTACACCAATTACCCCATTATATCCCCAATACAACGGTAGGTTTTAATACAACGGTAGGTTTTTATACCATTTCTCCCCATCAAAAAAAGTCGTCAGTTCTTCGGTGCGCCACCAGGTGCACTGGGAGATGACGGACTTTTCCGTCACTACGCAGAGCACACCGCAAAGCACGCCAGGTCGGATGATAGCCTCAATAGGGATGGCTTCACGGGAGTTCATGGTGATAGAATCCCAAAGAGAATCTAGGTGTAATGAGATTTTTGTGAGATAATAGAACATTAATAGGGATTTTAGATTTACACCTATTAAATAGAATATGGTTTTATATGATTTTAGTGAGATTTCATAGAACATTAATGGATTTACTTGTTGGTGTCATCAAACATGGCTAGCTGGGAAATCCCCGAAAAAAAATGGAGATGTTATAAAGGGAAAAATCATCTACAATAGGAGATCTTCCAGCAAGCAACGTGTGATTATCCAAGGGTAACTATGGCAAATCACAAATTTCGATAGGTAAATCATCTAGAGATTGGTCAGTTGCCATAGATATGTTAGTTTACCAGTGGATAGGCTACTGGAAGAGTTTATGGAATGAATGGGATACAATGGCAACGATTATTGGGAATTCATGGGATACAATGGGTGGTAATGGAATGCTCACTGGATCGATATGGGGGTGTTGAACTGTTTAACCATGAAAAAATACGGTTGCCGTAGGCTTAAGCAACGAGAGATGGCGAGTTGACCGTGGCAAATAGGGGTAAACCAGCTGGTGATGCATAGTTTGGTACTTGATAGTAGCCCTCAAAAAGACAGAAAAGTTGGAAATATGTAAATGATGAAAAACGCATGAATCATAAACTATAGCATCTTGGAAATATGGTTCTGTTTTTGAGGGGATTATAGATATTATATATATACACTATATTTCATGCTTTAATATAGTGTTGTCATAAATGCGGCTAGAAGCCAATGAGTCTAATGAGGTTTAAATAAACAAACTGAATCCAAGATTAGCCACGGCAAGAGCATACATCAAATATGAAGAAACAACGGGTGGAATCGCGCTGGCCACTCAGAGTTGACCATCGATTTTCGATGACTTGACCGCATATGTTGAATCTCTCCAGAGAGAATTTGAATTCCCATGGTTTTGCCCCTCGCAAAGAGCATGTCACACTTGCAAGAACGAAATGTGCTATTTTTTCAGTGCACACAGTACCCGCTTGTTTGGGTAAAGCTTCGTTGGGTCGTCGGGTTGGTCAAAAAAATAAGAATAGATCAATGGGCAATAGAGTGGTTTTGGAACAACTGTATTGAATAACTATTCCAAGAGAAGGTGTAACGACTTTGTGTCTTGTTTTTGTGCAGGGTATCAAGGGTCAGTTCCGTCGTCACATCGTTGAACATGTGAATTGCCCCCTGCAGGTGTGCCCTTTAAGCCGCAGTCTGGTGTTGAAAACCGACGCCAAGTCATACTGACTCTTGGACGATTGACCCCCATTCCCTCCGATATTCAACACCACCCAGAAACCAGATAGTAGTATATATAGGAATTGACACATATTTAGGAGGGTTTGTACAATATATGGGGGGTGGGATTATTTCATTACCTGAAGTGAACAAAGGAAAATTTGCAGGAAACCACCATTTTTTCCAAGTAATAGTGGTTTCCGCCAATATTCCTGCAGCGCAGTGATCACAATTGTTTTTCTGACAACCCAAGTGCTGAGGGAGAACCCGCCAAACTTCAGTGGGTTGGAAACAGCGATCCAAGCTCGATTGCTATCTCTTGCAATTACTCTTTTCTCAAGTGTGTGGAAAGTGGTGGGGGCAGGGACTGCCAAATTTGGAAGTTTGATGCCCTAATATATTGCCAGTAAAGCCCATGAGAATGCTCAAACAAACAATAACTTATCCCAACGCCTGGCTCAAGGGGTTGATTGGCCTAAGGCAAGTCCATGTTCCTGGCAACCTGGTTCCATCCGAAGATGCGTATCAGAGTGCCATCCAGGGTCAGAGAATTCTGGAGGACGGGGCGAGTCGCTGCATTGCGGGTCATAGCTGATTTTTGGGGCGATCATCCCCAAATGGTCGAACTCTTCAGGTTGGTCAAATATTATCATTCAGCCAGATCAATGCACATCAATCCACATGAGCACACAGCATTTGCCAGGAAAGAATTGCAGGAATCCTGCAGATGACACCCCAGGAAATCCGGATGCGAAGCTGCATTTACCGGTGAAAAGTGAAAAAAATGCGCATACGGCCGCCGCAATCACAGCGCGATAAAGAGCAGCCACATGGCACCACCGTGGCAAATAGTAAAAAAAGGCAGAATTTATCGAATTCTTGGCATCCTTGGCGTGACATTTAGTCACTATAGATTGCTGTGTCATGTTTTGTCAATGAGGGGTTCAACACAAGCAGTCGTCCTATCCTAGCGACAGCGAAACCATCCCAAGGCGGCCCGATTTTCGGCTGCCAGTCCGCTCGAGGGCAGAGGGAGTTCCGTGAATGCCAAAGCTTTCATGCACAGCAGGCGATGTCTCAAAATTGGGAGATAGAAAACCTGATGGTTTACGGTCACTACACATTGGGGTATCCCGTGCCCCCATCTTGAGACACTGAGACACGGCCATCAAAACTGCAGCTTCTTCGGACACCATGGCGAGACGTTTGAAGAAATTCTGGGATCCTGTCAGCCCCGAGGATGGGAATGGATGAAGGGACTGGGTCTGAATCCTTAGACATGTTCGACATGACATCTTCACTACAGGCTTTGGTTCACCACGGTTCACCCTTGAAAACATGCCACGATTCACAGGAGTCCATGTGAAAACTGAAAAGTGGTGCCGGTTTGCATGGTTTCAATGTTTGACAGGCCAAGGCGAATTTCACTAGAAATATGTAGAAAAACATATATGAAACTCATGGGTTTGGAGCCGCCCGAGATCCCAAAGGAACAAGAGCTGTCAACGGGGCAGAGATTCTTTCGTGACAACGAGACTGGAATTATAACAACCGTCGCATTGCTAATCTGCGTGGCCAACTCAATTTATCAGGTTATATATCAATGTCCAAGTGTTGCCGTTAGCTCAATGACTTTGTTCGGAATTTGCTGCACCCAAAGGGACACATTCTTTCCGGCCATAATATATATATAACTATATATATATATATTCGTGAACATATGTCTCGATGTTCCCAAGCTGCTATTGGTGAACCTTCAAACCATGTTTGAAGCCTGATAGTTTTTTTGCGAACACCACATCTTTTCTTATAGACTATATAGTGGATCTAATATGATCTAATGGTGACGTGACTGAATCATTGTGTTTGTGATGCCATTACTCTATTTTTTCAGAACCACGTTGGGCAGAGGAACAACCGACCTTACCGGCCACTTATGGCATGCTCCAAAGATGGACAGTCCATCCCAACATTTGAGGCAAGCAAACAATGAGCGGAGCAGGGATATATTCTATATTATTTTATCCCTTGCAACATTAGTGCAGAGTGCTGGCATGTTTTCTGGAGGACCTGGGCCTTTGCAAAAAGCAATGTTCCTGAGAGCAGCAGCTTGCCTTGGAGTGGGTCTCTTGGTAGAAGTAGAAGTTGGATATGTGCTCCTCCAAACGGATCATCTGCTTCGGGCGTGGATAACAACTGGCTAGTTGGTTCGAAAATTGCAAATAGCTTTGCCAATTGGTTTGAAGCCATTTGGATACCATAACCAGCTAGTAATGACCCGGGCGCCCAAATGGTCACTTTCTTGTTGTTTTCAGGTTGCCGCTGGTCCCTTTCTACTCTGACAGCACGGCCATGCGCCCGGTCCTACAGCGCTGGCAGTGGTTCCATTGTGGAAGCCGAAAGCTTGGCCAAGGTGCCGTTGCACGTCCACTGATGAGGATATCTATAGGTATCCCATGCTTGTGGGTGATTGAATTGTTGAAGTCTCTCAAATCAAGGAGTGTTGTGCCATGATCCTGCGTGGATGACGAGTCAAAGAAGTGGGGTGCTTATCGCAGATTGTGCATTCTCAGATTGAAGTATGGATTGAGACTAAGTGAAGAACTTGGAAACGAAGGGTTGTACTTCAATACATGTGGCTGCTGGGCTGATGGAGTTCAGCTGACGTTGCGAATAGGTCTTTGGATTGAAATGTGTGGTTCTCACGCTGCAAAGCCCCCTGTAGGGAAAGAGCCTTCATGCTTTTGAGGCCGGGGGCTGAAGGTTCTCCGGAACAAAACAGAAGTGCGCAAATTGGATTGGTAGGACAAACAGTGTTCGTCAATCGAATCACTAGTTGCTTTGGACTTCAACAATGTTTCAGCCGTGCTTTGGACCCCCCAAATGGTCCTCCTTCGATCCGCACCCCGGCCTCTTCCTATTCTGTTTCGACGTGTTTCTTCGAGGTGAGCGTGCGACAATCACAGATCGCTCCAGATTGTGGCAAGGGAGTGTTTGTTTCTGCTTCTGACGCGCCTGCGCCTTGGCCAAAGTGTGTGACTGTAGCCCAAAGACATCCAAAGACAATTCTTCCCCAACCAGTGAAGAGCTTATGTTGTGATCTCATTCTAGGGTAGGTTTGTTGGGTACTGTAAGTTTCTCGTGCGCTCTGAAAGTTTTATGGAAGGTGCTCGGCAGCTCGAGCCAAGGTTGGCGCTTTGGTGGCCCTCTATGCGGGTGTTTGGTTTCCGAACGTTGGCAGCCCAAACGGAACAGCCGAGGTGATGCGAAAGACCAAGAGTCACGTGAGCAAAACCAAATATACCACTACTGGATACTAATGATTGGTTAATGAGGGTTCCCAGATGGATTGCGATATTCTCCGATATATTCGTCACGAAACCATACTAAACCCCTAATCAACCAACTAGGGTGTTTGAAATTGCCTATGTCCCAGTCATGTTCCTGATCACACAGTCCGGAGTTCCGACAGTGATTGATTGTCCCATGCATAGCTTAGGTTCCAAGGGCCCATTTCTTGGACGATGACATGCAGCTTTGCTAGCATTTTGAGCGTGTGTCAGCAAAGCGAGCAGTTTGGTAATCCCCCTGGGCAGAAATCCGCATGACAGTACAGTCCACACAGGATTTTTTTTTGTTGTGGGGCATGCCGGTGGAAAAGGTCGCGTTGCAAAAGAAGAAAGTTGGGTTTCTTTTCATACGGTCAAAGCTCTCAGCCTTTGTTCCAATAAGCATTATGCTAACTTTTAATATAATGCGAAACGCGAAACGCCGCTGTCCAAAAAGCCCAGGTGCCCCCAAATCCAGCAACGTGATAGGTATCGCAGTAGCAGAAACCGGTCCCTGGAGTATTGCGGCAAACCCAGTGCCATAAACCTCCAATCACCACATCGGCTTGGGACGGGCCAACCTTATCTCACCGCTCAGATGTTCTTGGGTGACTGTGATGGACCTTCACGGCCCAGAAGCGGTGCCTCGCTGGGGATCACGGTGTTTTACGCTTGCGGTGCTTCTACACTTGGGGATTGCTGATGGCTATTGTAGGGTGCATTTTGTATCATATAATCTAGGGAAATGGGATTAGGGGTTTGGATTATGATATCAACCATCATCATCATCATCATCATCATTGAGATTATCATAAGAGCAATATTTATCATACCATCCCCCAACCAACAAATCGGCTTTGCCCATGAGTTGGGAGTTGAGAGACCATGTTTTCCAACCTGAAAGTAGTGCCTATCTTCCGGGTCTTGTGGCGGATGGTAACCACTTGGTGCCCCAAAGCTTTGACAATTTAAAGCAACGTGGAGGTGGCTTTGTTAGTCACTGGGTACCTGGGATGATAATGGTTCCAGCTGGTTATTGTTGGCAGCTCCTACTTGGGATGCACACCCTATGGTGGTGATTGGTTTGCTGGGCCCGATCTCTTTCATTTTGTGTTCATAGAAATGTGTTTTTCCGACACCCGAAACTGAAATGGAAACATGTCACATCTTTGGTGCTGTGATACAAGATGTTCTTCTGCAGAAGGACCCATGTTGGTTCTCGGCCAGTTCAACTTATGATTTCCCATGATTTCCCACTGGCTGTCCTATTCCTAGGTGGATCCTGAGTTAGCTGGATGTGAAGTTGCAGATGTGGCATCTCAGCGCGCAGCTGGGACGTCGCATTGATGGTTTCCTGCGTTGTTTGTCAAGACAGATCTCCAGTCATGTTGATTGCTTTATAAGCCCCGTGAATATTATGTACGATAAACATCGATAAAACATAGTTATCAGAGTTATAAAAACCTATATCGTTGTTTGCTTTACGATTTAGAAAATGCGAGCATTGATGATATGTTTGGACTAAGCGGCTGAATTTCCCCAGATATCAGTCATACCACTTTTGAGGTTCCACACGGGTTTGGCACTGCAGGTAGCTTACCGACTCTTCTGCGACGGTGGCATCCTAGAGACTCGGTCTGGCTGATTGTTGCAACAAGAAACGATAGAAACAGACCACATTGTGCAAAATCACTGTTGTCCACTAAGGATGGATTTCAAGCTGAGCGACGCGTGCGTCGAGTGCCGCGACAGCATAGCGTATCATGCTGTGGTTTCGTGGAGGTATGCTTGGAATATCTTGGAAGGCAGCATGTATGCGCACGACTGCCAGGCAATCAGCATGTGCAGAAGAGCAAGAACATACACAATCTACCCTCAGACTCAGACGTTTGTACTTTTCATTTCTCTAATAAATGCCATCTGGTTATTTAACATAGCCATGGAAAATCCCAAAAATAAATGGAGGTTTCTAGCTGGGAAAATCATCTATTTCTATGGGCCATCTATACCATGGCTATGTTTGCCGGAAGAGAGTTCAGTATGTCTGAAGATAGGCTGTCCGAAATCCACTGGTGACTCATAATGTTCCCATATATTCCCTATTCAACTTGCTACATATTGGTTATAAATCTATCATTCAGACTTCAGACAAACCCACATATCATGTCAAGTTGATTAGGAATATTCCTGAATATATAATAATATATATATATACTATTTATTTAGATAGATACAGTTGTACAACTTTACGGATGTGTATATATATATACATATAATATATATATATATATTTATACAATGTTTATCTCTATTCGTATTCCTATGAAATTATCCCGATTTGATGGGCATGGCTGGAGGCTGGGCTCCAAAGTCCTTTCGCTGTTGGGCAGCTGGTGAACCATCCGCCCCAGGGTCCCTCGGTTGAGCGCGCCGTGGGTTGCGTCGTCGTAGTCTCATCCCGTTCTGAAAAAACACCGCGTGGGTCATTGGGTCCCAAATAGGTGTTCTAATTCCCTACTAAACCATGATTTCTTCGGAGTGTTTAGTATTGGGGGAAAGGATGAGCTGAACTTGAGAGATTGGCGTGATTGGAGTGGTTGCTTAAAGCTAAGGCATCGAAGCAAATGTTCAGATTCTGGAAATCAGTGAGATCCTTGGCGAGCGATTTCCAAACTTGAGGGCAGTGACCTTGCAGAACAACCACGAGATTTTGAGGTTTGGGATTTCGTGATTTTGTGCCATGTTAGATCATAACACGTCATCTGCATCGTTGCAAGATTGTGCTAGAATGATTTAAGGCTTTGACATGCAGCTTTGGTGACCTCAAAACTAGGAATCTAATGTAATCTACTACTGTACTCAGGGCCAATCCTACGCCTGGGTCCCAGTGGTTTGTGGGTTCGTTGAGGTACCATGCACGCGTCCGTTGGAACCCTGCGGTTTGTGGTACGCGTCGGAGAGCTTCAACATCTGTATTTATAGGTTAGACATGGTCAGACACATTCATCCGGATTGAATCTATACCCCAAATCACCATAAATAGGTGGTTACCATTCCCAAATGGCATTGTTTTACCCACATTATAGGATTTTTACATCAGATATCTGCCTCCAACGGCCCCTAGCGAGGCCCCTGGACGAGACGTGGGCGGTGAGTCGGCTGCACCAGGGTCTCTGGTATCTGGATCGCACCTGGAGTGCCTCGGCGTCATACGACGTAATAAGAATGAGGGGAAAGCATGACATGTATAGTTGTGGCGTGTTTATTTCTGGTTGGTGGTTTGGAACATGAATTTTATTTTCCCTCTTATTGGGAATAATCATCCCAACTGACTAATATTTTTCAGAGGGTTGAAACCACCAACCAGATTTACATTTGCAACATTTTACAACCATATTGAGATTTGCACGTATTTTTCTGGGCGTATGGCTCAGTTGGTACCAAGCCGTTGATCGTTGCATCCTGGATTTGTTCTTTTCCGCCCGGGTGTATGTTTCCGTGCGTCCGAGTTAGTTGACGATGCCCCCAAACTGCTCCCAGTTTGGGACTGGTTTCTTCCCAGAATACACTAGGGCTTCCTGCGAATTGTCGTTTTCAGCCAAGCAAATGAATGACATGTGAATGATACTGTAGGCAATTCTAACAGGTACCTTTGAAACTTAATCCAGCAATGAACATTGAGGGCACTTCTCATTCATAATCCCATCTATTGATCATATTATGATATCTCCAACATTTGGGGCACCAATCGATGAATAGATCCAATACATTCCACAAGATTTTCATTTGCGGCTATTGAATATTATGGGAAAGAATCAAATGGCTTCTTGTCTATCCTTTTCGGGATTTCTTTGCTGTAGGGGAAGGGATTCTCAACCATTATTTTTGGCCACCTTGACATTTCCAATGGTGTCAAAGCCCACGTGTCAACCATTTAGCAAACACTTATGCTAACCACCCACCAATTCGACCAAGCAGTTAATTAACAACCACATATCAACAGGTTTATTATCACGCACTGCTGTTTAACCGCCCATCAAGCAGTATATCACAGTTTATCATAGTTTATCATCATTTTGGAATTCTGCAGCACTTGGCTGCTCCTCCAAGTTCTTTTGGTTCAGGTCCTGTGAACGTGCCACAGGGCAGGGCGCATGGCGCAATGCGAGCTCCAACCGTGGCCATGGAGGTAGCTGAGATTTGTGCTGAAGATGAAGGATTTAAGCAACAAAAATGGGGAGCATGTAAAACCAACCAATCATTCTGTGATGATATAATGTGTATATATATATATATATATATGATATATATATATATATATATCATGGTGATGAGTCATGTGGATATGATGGTACAATGGTGAGGTTGACACAGACTCATCAAACATTGGGACTTAACATGACTTAACCGACAAAAAAGATTGTATTATGGGAATATTGATACAGTCGGCATATAATGATTTAATTGTGATATCATGTCTTGAAATAGGGATGATAGGGAATAGAACCAATCATACATCATAACTTATATTGGGAATACTGTGGTGATGTAGGCGCAATGAAAATAGGTGTTTAATGGCGATAAAGCTGCCAAAAATAGGGATGATGGGGGTATAGAACCAAGCACAACGGGGGTAGAACATGTTCTTAATCAACAGAATATACACTGGGTGTGTTTCAACATGTTTCAACAAACATGACATGGGGTGCACATGTCCAAATTCCACCCCAGAAATCCGATATGGCTTGCTGTTCGCATCCTAACAATTCTGCTCGAGATGGCAGGCGCTTCGTGAGTTGCGTGTGGGAGAGGAGCTGTTCTTAGACTACAAACTGTGCCGTGGCAAGGAGTTATGATGGTCCTTGGTAAGTAGCTACTAGTCACAGCGGACCACCATCTACTCCCTCCAATGAATGTCAACCCCCGGGAACACCCTGTTTTTGTGACTAGAGGGTCCTCAAGCTTGTGATAAATCATTATGAACACTGCCACAGAGCTCGCTGGCTGACACACCGTTTCTGGGGCTGGACCGTTTGCTCGCCTGCAGTCTGTGACTGCACTCTCGGAGAGGTCGATGGAGAGAGATTTGCACCCGCTGTTGGTTTGTGATCTACAAATGGTGGATTTCCCATATCTATATTTATCCGCCATTCTATTACGATATAAAAAATTGCGTCCCGCTTGTTGTTGATTCTATACCGATGATGCGGTTTGGACTGCTGCTCAAACGGGGTTGTTTCACATTGGGCGCGTTTTTTTGTCTTCGTAGTACATCATCAATGTTCCATGAAAATTGCACAAAAATGGAATAAATTCACCATGTTTGAATCGACCCGTAGCTGGATGAAATTTCAAAAACATTAGTTAGTATGTTTTCCCATCAGACAATCATTCCAAAGTGGATGTCATATGTCACAAACGCCACAAGTCTATAGACGTTTGCTGGTGGTTTCTCCCTAGGCGGCCGCCACATCCTCCCTGGTATACGCCGAGATGACAAGGTCGGGTCATTGGGCATCCTGGCATCAAATGTTCAATGGTCAGGGCGGAGACCAATAAAGGTCTGGTGGTTTCACCATTGGAAAAAACACGTTTGCAAACGTCCCATTTGGTCAAAGCTCTTGGGGGGACGGAGCCCCGTACGTTTCCCAACACACTGGCCATGCTCCGGTGCCCTGCAGTTCACCAATGCTTGGCACATGGACGCTCACAGTCACCAGCCCATTTAATGCTCTTGAAGTTTTTAGATGGTTTGAACCTATCAATACCTATCACCATATTGTTGCTTCTATCCCTATGATGGTGGCGTAGTACCATAGCTATATGATCTTCTCGCGAGGCCGTTAAACTTCCAGAGCATGTTGGGCAATTTGCTGTACTACCTGGAGGAAGAGGAAGAAGAAGACCGGTCCTATGCTAAGAGGAAGACCGGTGTGTAGTTCGCTTGTGGTAGGTAGTTGCGCAACTGAATTGTGATTTCGATTCCAGAAGATGTAAGGACTGTAACCCCAGAGTAAAATGGTTCTGGATGCCTAGGATGAAGCAAATGATCAAATGCGCGCCAGAGGATTTGCTCTCTGAGATGGCTGTCCAAGCTGGACAAGACTAGGCCCTAGGTGTTGCTCTGTTCACTTCATCTGCCAGGGTTCCTCCACCCCGTAAATTATAGCCACAAGTGAGAGGAAAATGGATCATGTTACCTTTACATCTTATTATCATGAATATTATACAAACTTAAATATAATTTGGAATGTATGTATATTAATATCCAGTATTATTTTGAATAATATATAGTATTGTATTTGTATAATATATATATATACATTAAGTTAATAATATGTTTTTTTCATGTTATTTTGGGAGTCCGGGGGTGGAGATGCTTTCATTCGACGTTGCATTTGTGTCCGCAATCGTCCGCAACCGTCCAGAAGTGTTCGCAACCGTCTGCAAGTGTCCGCAATTTTTTGCGAGTGAATATCGTGAGGGTATAAAGTTCATTTCATGTGGCAGGCATGGTGGGCGTGGCATTTCGTAAGATTGCAATATATTTTATAATCGGAAATCGTGTAGTGGGGCAGGCGCAATATTTTTATATCATTTTCGCAAAATGAATCGTATTTTTCATGGTAGGTGCAGCACTTCGGAGACCTCCATCGTCATTTTGCGATATTTTGCGTAGCAGGTCAGCACTTTAGACGCGTCGTGTTGCGTGTTTTCCGCGAATTGCGTTGTCAGGTCTGTATGAAGTGGTGACGGGTATCATTTTGGGGAATGTGATGAAAATTGATGGAAGCCTTATACGAAATATTAATTTTGAGATAACAAATTTTAATAACTATGAAAAAAAAATCGTGGGAAAATATCGATTTTGAAATTACAAAATATGAAAATTTGAGGAATTTTCACACGAAATCTTTCTTTTGAATATACAACATGTTTCGTCTCGATAATCTGATTTTTTTATAACCATAATTATATTTTGGGGGGAAATTCTAAAACTTCTCTTTTTCGATGATATCGTGGCATTTCTTGATATTCCTATACAATTACAAAATTGCCGAGAATCGTTTTATATAAAAGATGTAATATGTTGGCAATATATTTAGAAGATAAATTAAATTTTTCGTAGTTAGTAGAATACTTTGGAGACCTCTATCGTCACTTTGCGCGGTAGGTATGGGAATGTGGAGTTTTAAGTGCAAAGCGTCGAATGTAGTGTGGAGTGTAGAATGTGGAGTATAAAGTGTAGAATATAAAGTGCAGATTGTAAAATATAGAAAAAATAAAATGGGGAATATTAAATTCGCCCGTACCGAAGGTATTGGGGTATGATCGTCCGGATGGTACTCGTAAAAGATTACAGGTTTAGCTGGGGGGGGGGGATTATTTTTCGTCTAAAACCTCTTGCTTTTGATAGGTCGTGACGCTCGCCTTTAAAAAATACTTAAAAAAATATTACGGAAAACACCTGTTCGTGAACGTGCTCGTTTAAAATCGGCAAGTGAAAAGTGAAAAAAAAAATTCGTGTTTTTTAATATTTTGGTTTATAATATTTTTTTTTGCGGTTCCGTAGGTGGCCTGGCCCGGAGGCGGATTTTTGAGTTTTTGGATCCGTTTTCGAACTGATTTTTATCGTTTTTTGATATTAGAAACACTGGTCTTTACAACATTTTTCTATTTTCTGTATGCTGGACGACTAGCTTTAAAACTTCCAAAAACCTCGTAAATTACGCTATTTTATGTTACGATGTGAATAAAAACATCGTAAATACCAGTATTTTTTGATTTTGATTAAAAAAACACTGTAAATTACAGTGTTTAATGTTTTTTTTGGGCCACCTGATCCTTAAAAACCATGGTATTTGCAGTGATTTCTGCTTCTTACCGCGTAAAAACACTGTAAATAACAGCAATTTCGCCGTTTTTTTCATGATTTTCATTATTTTTTGAATTGCATTGGTCCGCTATATATGGCTATCAAATTTTCGGATGTTTTTAATTTCAATGGCCGATATCATTGGCAATTACGAGCGGTCGCGAAGGTATGAGAACAACATCGCGCGTCCGTACAGGGGTTCTTGTCGCGGAGCGACGGCAATAAAACAAAACAATGGTGATAGAAGAGAACAATGGCTGACATCATTAAGAGTGTGGATCGTTCACTCGATATGTACATATATGATCTTTATATATATATAGATAATATCTCTTTATCTATCTATCGGTCTATTTTTCTTTATCTATTTTGGTTGGCCGACATCTTTGCCAGTGTGGGGTGTCCAGACAACAAAAACCTATATCTTGCAGATACGATACTTATAAAGCTTTTAAATTTATTGCTTGGTGTAAGGCAGCACCACACAACCTCAGGTTCAAATTTTTTTTTTGTTCTGGCCGCTCACGGACGGAAAATTCGCAAACCTGCCGTTCCAGGATCCACACCAGGCAAAAAAAACATTATCGCCTCTATACTCTATGTCCGTTTTGTTGTTTGGATTTCTATGAAATCAAATTTGTCGTGTTAATTACAAAGAATGTTTTCATCCGACATACCTTTTCATTATTATAATTACCATCATCAAATCTATAATCGTGTATGTTCTTTAAACCTTGATGTATTGGTTTTCTATGGAAACGGTCATCATCATGATTACCATCATTATATCTGTAATCGTATGTGTTCTTCAAACCTTACACAAGGGAAATAAAGGCCTTCTTTGATTGGGTTCCTTACCAGGACTTAGTATTAAAAAACGCCCATGGTGACGATTGGGGATCCCTCATAATTTGGTAACCCATCTTTCAACAACACTTTTCGCGCGTCAACTCCTCCGCTCCACTTTCCGCTCCCCCCCTTGAATCATGCCCCTGCTGTGTGAGCCCAACGATGCGGTGCGGGCGGCTGCCGTCGTGAATATAAATTATAAATAGTAAATATAAAATATAAATAAAAAATAAGGAATAATTTATATTCGGATTTATAAATATTATTAATTATATATTTTAATAAATATTCTAAATATAGAAATAATATTTAGAAATAATATCTATAAACAAAGAAAATAAATAAATATAATTATAAATATATATATTATTATGTTTTAATAAATTTATATGTTAATTTAATTATATTTTTTAAAATTATATAATATATATATATTATATTAATTATATATTTTTATTTTTAATAATTTATATATAATTAATATTATTTTAATTATATTAAATTATATATAAATAATATAATTATTTAAATTAAGAATATATTTTTTATAAATAAATAAATATTTTAATATTTCTT
>Ga0126342_10002551_pt1 | contig 28628 bp, 29 predicted proteins | sample Cyp1metagenome_FD_92528 | JGI IMG/M metagenome (GOLD analysis project Ga0126342, IMG submission 92528) | Coral microbial communities from Lord Howe Island, Old Settlement Bay, Australia - Cyphastrea 1 metagenome | ecosystem: Host-associated > Invertebrates > Cnidaria > Coral ... | reverse complement strand
CTGAAAAGTTCAAAGGAACTTGTTGTGCATAGAAGGGGCATCCTGGTAAATCCAGGCTGCATATAAACCTTCGTGCTTGACCTTGGAAAACAGAAGCGCAAGCTGACGTAGTGACAGCCTATACATTAGAATCCATGAGGGAGGCCCCATACCGCTCAATTCTTGGTTGAAGAATGTTTGGTGATACAAACCTTTTTTTTGAATCCATGGGGGAGGTCCCATTCTCAACCAGCGTCTAAAAAGGGACGCAGCGAGTTTTGAACACCGCTTTAAATTTTTGGTTGAGGATTCATGATTCATGCTGGTGAGGGTTTGTGACTAACAACTGCTTGGTGATTGCCATGAAGCAATTTACCAACTATTGATTTGTAATATTGATCTTGTTTTTTTCTTATTGGGATGAATCAACCAGAACCGGGTACAAGGTGGTGCTCTGAAAGGCTACGTCACTGTTCCTTTATGTTCACATAGCTATAATGGGTATATAATTGTGTATATTATTGTGTATAAAATTGTATATAAATAAAATAATCTCCAAACTAACATAGAAGTTGGCAAAATCTGATAAATGTCATTTCTATCGCTTTGCATCAGTGTAACTGAGGATTGAATCAAGACAAGGTGGCGCCCGATGTAACCAACCTTGATGTGGATTTGATCAATGCATAACTGGGGATCCCATGGGATACGAAACAATAAACATGTGATTTTGAATATGATGAATGCATATGATGTTTGGATAGATTCTAGCGTTGAGCTTCTCAAAAAAAGATAGAAACCGTTCGATTCTCCTATGTTCGAGTAGGATTTTTACTTGTCTATCTCTTGAGGGTTGCTATATGATCAATATAGCTGTACTGCTATAGGGGATCAACAAACCACCGAGTTGTGATGTCACTGGTAGAAGATGGTTCGGCAGGGAAATCATCCCCAAAATCCATTGTTTCAGCTATAATTCTAATGATTTCGTTAAAATTCAGCCATGTGTTTCTTGGGAACATGATGATTCCCACAAATTCGGGGGTTCGAATTCTGAGACAGATGCATCTGGGAAAGTGACACGCTCGCCAAGCCTCATAAATGACAATTATATAGATAAGATATAACTAATCTGGCTGGTGGTTTGGAACATGTTTTCCATATATTGGGAAAAAATTCCCGACTGACGAACTCATATTATAATATTTTTCAGAGGGGTGGCTTAACCACCAGCCAGTAATGATACAATCCCAAAGATGGTAGTATCTAGGTCAATCTTAGATGGGTACTTTAATCCTTTAGTTTTTTGGTATCAATGGGAATATCTACGAACCAGAAAAGAATTTATTTTTTGTGCAGGGTATCTAAGATTGGCAATGGCATTGCATATTTTCCAAATTTCGGAAGTACTCATACCATTTTTATTGCCGAGGGATTTGGCTTTGATGATCTCTTGGGATGGATTGTGGCCTGTAGTAACGCTTCACTGCCTTTATTGGGCATCCCAAATTGATATCACCAGAAATTGATAGAGAAGCTCCAAACTTGGAGTTTATCATGTAGACGTGGCATTGGTTTTACTAGACAGTAGTGTTTTTTCAGGACATAACCATGTATATTGAAAGGAACTTATATGACTAGTTTTCTTCTTATTTTTGTATATCGACATGAAATCAGGGTTCGCACCCCCATCTCCTTACTCCAATGCTTATGTTGTTTCCATGGTCGACAGCTAAGGTGGACGCCGATGGGAAGAGGCCTCCCATGAAGACCAGCCATGTCTTCTGGGTCATAGCAACCCATCATCCCATTTCTAGGGACATACAAGGTGGTGCCCCCAAGACAGCTAAGATAGCTTATAACTCCAATAACTATGGTTTATAGGTGATATATCTATAGTTAATGGGGTTTATAGACCAATTTATAACTAGGGGGGCACCACATTGTACTCATGTTCATAAACCTCTATAGGGGATGGTTTGTGGCATTCGTTGATCACATTGAGAATGGGGATACAAACTGGCAACATTTCTGTACTAAGCAACTGAAGGACATGTTTTGTTTTTGCGGGGTATCTAGTTTCGGTCATGTTTGGGGACAGGCCATCTGGTTAAAAATTAGTGTCGTCACAATTTAAGACCCCGGAAAGACCAGAGACATTTGGTCGTCTTGTTTTGGTGAATCATGCAATTTTCGAGTACCAATCTGATAGACCCATGTCTCACGCGAGGCTGTTTGGAGTTTCGACATGGGTCCAGTCAGTTTCCTTGGAGCAGATGAGTCAATGAAAACGTCAGCGCTGGATTGAGAAATCTCTAGAGTGTTGAACAGGGTAGGTACCACTTTAATAACATTTAATGATTATTTAGGGAAACAAACTTAATTAATCAATGTTTTTTGAAAAATATAGATCGATGTTTTCTTTCGCTCAATCTTGGAAACTAAAGATGAATAGAAACCAAAGATTCGAACCCAAGCTCGGTGATAGTTCACATGGTGCCCCCTCCACAGGTTGGTTAAACCCATCCAGCGATATACAAAGACAAGCTACTCTCATAAAACAGCTTATCTAGCCTCAAAGCCCCATTTCCCACTCTTTTACATGCCCATCATATTCATCATTGTTCACAATTAGTGGTCTCTAACATTGTACTTTTGGATATCCCATTTTTTGAGATTTCGAACTACTATATAGCAACACAGAAATGAATAGAAACATTGGAAACCTGGAAATTCTATAGGTATATAAAACATCATCTACACTAACATCGTGTCTTCTTTTTCGGGTGGGATTACTATATCCAAGATCGATCGCCACACATTTCATCAGTTGATTTAGCAACCCACCGATTCACTACCGACTCGGGCAACTGTTTTTTTCTACATGCCGTTGGGATGCCATAAAATATCCATTTATATCCAGTTATATCCCCGTGATATCCACAGTTACCCTCTTGTTATTGAAAATAGCCATGGAAAATGGCCTATTTATAGATGTTTTACCTATTAAAAATGGTGATTTTCTATAGCTACGTTAAATATCCAGAGGGTGAATCATGTTTGTGGTTTCTTTTAGCCGTAAATCACCCTGTCAGGCGCTGTTTTTTTTGCGCATCATGCTGCGCGATGGGATGCAGCCAACACAAGTGGTACACGGTGTGGTCATTGGCGCCTGCATCAAAAGCCAGCAACTCAAAGAAGGCTGGCATCACCCATGGAAGGTCGCTGTAAAATTTCTATTGTGTAAAGCAATACACGACAAACCATGGAGATATACCTTTGGCAAATGAGTGATATTGACCATGAACATGTGCTGGTTTCATGAGGATTTTGACCCACTTAAATTTATGAAAAATTGAGGAATAAAAAACAGCGAAAAGTTGTGGTTTACGCAACAAACATGGCAATTACATCAACAGAACATTGTGATTACTAGAAGGTGGTTACAAGTTGTTTTGCAACCCCAACCAAGTATGGTTACTGTAATTCATCAGCATAAACCTAACAGTCAATCAAGTTATAAACCAACTTAGCTGACTAAATTCCGATTAAATCCCAATAAACCCCAATAAACCTTATTAGCTCACATCAACTGAACGATCCGATCTGGACCACTTTGTAGAATTAGGAGACACAGGACTGGATAAACGCAAGTATAGTTCACCAACGAAGTGAGTGAGAAATTCAAGATACCCAACCGTGGATTGCTTTTTGAAACAGTGGCTTTTACTCTACCTAGTTTATTTGTTATTCACTAAGCAATCATGAACGGGATCAGATACACTAATGGGATTGGATAAAGGTATTTTTCATGGCACAACTACATCTACGCCATCAAGTACTGGTTGGTGGTTTCAAACATGAATTTTATTTTCCATTTCATATATGTGATGTCATTCTTCCCATTGACTTTCACTCCATCATTTTTCAAGATGTTTATTGCACCACCAACCAGATATTGTTATAAATATATATATATATAAATAATATGTTATAATCCCATCATATAACCATATATAACCATTATTATTGGTATTATAACCACTATTATTATGGTTACTGGATCTTCCACAAATATCATGCATAGAGCATCAAACCTTGGTATCATTTTGCGATGGCGACCGTGACTTTCGGGTGACTTTCGTGTGCTGGCCATGGCTGGTCCTTTTCTTCCAAACGTGCCGAATTGAAGGTCACCCATTCAGAATCGAAGCACTTGTGGATTCACCATGATAAATTAACTGATTAACTAAATAGATAGGAACATCCCAAGTATAATCCACTAATTAAACACCATCCCAAGAAGTGTGACCGATGATGTTCGTATTTTGAGGACGCTGGTCACGGTGATGAATCCTGATCAGTAAAGCGCATCACGATCTGCGGCAGGTCTGTCTTTGTACCACTCGATGCTACATGACAAGGTAACTCCTCATGAGATTACAAGCAGCACCTTGGCTGCGGTTTATGGTCTACGTGCCCACCGTTGAAACGATTTAAACGGCCGCCAAAATGGGGATTTGTGACACACACAATTTAATTTAGAGTTGGTTTAAATAATCTAAATAATAAGTAATAAGCAAATTGATTTATATCTAGGTTCACTAGGGTTTATAGTAGATATATCTAGATAGATGGGTCCAGATCAAGCAGCGAACATATCTGAGGGGCCACATTGCATGAACACCAGCCAGCAACGGCATGCGGAATTGCGTGGACTGCACCAGGGACACTATTGGAACATGTGGATATCATGCTTAATTTCAAAATGTTGGTCTATGAATGGGAATTATTCCCGAAGTTAGCAATAGCGTGATAGAGGCTATGCATAAGAAATGGATTCTCCAAGAAAGGTATCATGTTGAATTTACGGATGGATCGCAGTCAGACACGTTGATTCTCAGCCTTTTTGAGGTCTGGACTCTCCACAGAAGCTACCCTCTGGTAATTTGTTACAAAAAACTATGGAAAATCACCCCTTTTTCACGGGAAACTCCACTATTTCTATGGTGATTTTCCATAGTTTTGTAACAAATTACCAGAGGGTACTACTGTGAAGAAGGGGATCAACAAACCATGAAATGTTGGATGACTTTGTTGGGAGTGTTCCCTCTTGATCCACCAGACATCAAACGATCTTCTGGCGAGGCCAAAATTGGATCTATATACACCTGACGCAGTTGTTGTGGTTATGAATGGATGTAACCATGGTTACACACCCCATAAGTATCCATAAGTTGAGACATTACCCCTTTAATTTTGGTTATATGGGGGTTCTGAGAAACAGGGGACCCCCAAAATCAATGTTTTGCATATTTTCCGAAATGTTACATTTTTCTGGGTCCAACACGTTTATAAAACCTTCATTTGGATTAAAGCAACTTCGTAAGTGGGATGCACATCTAAATATTCTACCCCTGATATGGTTGAAGGGGACACCTGCAGAAACCATCCTATTTTGGGTCTAACAACCATGATTTCCACTCAACGCGTTAAAACAAAAATGACGCTCTTCTTACCCTGCAGCTCGCCATTTTGGGTCTGAAACACCCCAACTGGCAATTTCAGTAATGTGATGATAACCCATGAGACTTAGGGGGTGATTTTCATACTCATATTTCAGGCCTTCCATTATGCATTCTGAAACGTTTAATGAAGGAAGGTAATCCACGTTGATAAGTTCTGCAGCCTGCATCCGCGAGGTGATCTTGGAGATGAAGATATCACAAAATGGCAAGCTGTGCAGAAAATGAATATATCTAACTGGATAATATTGTTTTCTGATATAAATATTTAGATACTGGGATGCGAATGGAACATGAAAGGGGATATACAAGGCAATAACCAATATATCTGGATACATCGCAAAAATCTCATTGTGACGTCACCGGAATCTTTGTGATTGGGCAACTATCCCCAGCTGGCTTTAATTATTTAATTCAGCTTGGTGGTTATTCATTCATTCATCCAGATGGGGTTGAAACCGTTGAAACCTCCTTTGTACGGTTCAATCACCATAATTGTTGTTGGTTGCATCCTCACAATACGTTGTGATTAGCGATTTCATGGGCATCCAAGGTTGTCCATGGAACTGGGGTCGGTAGCCAATTGCGGCAGCCAATTTACTGGGTAGCCAATTATGGAGACACGAGAAGTGTGTCACGGTGAGTGCCAGATGAGCTTTGACCCGAGTGTCTCGGTGTTCCACCACGCTGAAGACTACGACTGGTTAATTCCTTGATGTTTAAGCCACCCATTTCTGGTTGAATCAACGCATGCTGATTCCATCACTGTCACTGAGGTAGTTTGGTAGTTGCCTTGTCCGGTCAATGGCAATGGCAAGAAGCTTCGCGCTTGGCGTTGCAGAGCTCATTGCCGCTGGGATGTTGAGAGCCCTTCCACCCGGATGGGGATGAGGGTTTCCTCAAATGGGGGTACCCCAAAATGAATGGTTTATAATGGAAAATCCTTTTGAAATATTTGAAATGGATGATTTTGAGGCCCCATTTTAGGAAATCCCCCACATATACATATATATATACATGTATACATATATATATACACGTTTATGTATGCATATATATAGATATATACATATATATATACATATATACATATATATATACATATATATATATATATATTATATACATATACATGTATATTTACATATATATATATATATATATACATGGTCCATATATACACATGTAGCTCTTTAAACAAGAATGAAATACCTGAATGTTTGCTCATAGATCGTGGACATTTGTCATCCTTTAAGGGATGATCTGACGAGATTTTCGAGTTGAAACCACCAGCCACGTTTGGTGGTGTCCCCCAAACCGTTACCCCGTGGAAAACCATGTGCAAACCATGGGAAAACCATGGGAACATGGTGTCTTATCTGGAAAATCACCATGTTTAATGGGTAATTCCACTATTTCGACTGGGCCATTTTCAACAGCTATGTTAGTTTACCGGAGGGTATGTTTATTGATTTTTAAAGCCCATGAATACCATATAGACTATAATCACCAACAAAAACCATAGTGAAATTGGAGTTATAAACGCACCAACAGAATGCTATTGACTGGGAGCACGACCTTGCAATTTGGGATGTTTCGCAGCAAAAAGCGGATGAGAACTGCTTTCTGGTCGCTTTCACAGCCTGAAATGAGGAAATTTCAAGATGATCCAAGCTGACTCATCAAAGGATATCAGTTGTAAATTGAAATGAATTGATGTATGGTGATAAATGGTTAATATACTATAATTATCAACGCCTAATCATTATTTGATGTATGTCAATATACTTAAAACCATCAATTTAACAATCGAAATGGATGTAAGCCCAGGTGACATGTAGATACAAAAGCGCAACTTGTGCAGTGTGTGTGTGTGTGTTTGTATGTGTGACGACTACTCTCGGGTTGTAAACCAACTTTTGTTGTTGATGGAATCATTTTTTCATGTTAGCATCTCACAATCAGCTTGGCCACACATGTAGATATCACCTTCTGACCATGGGTGGCATATGCCATATCATATGCCCATCGCATTCCCACCTTTAGTAAATCCGATCTGTTTCTTGGTTTCAAACGTTGTCGTTGTTTCATCCTACTTGGGGTGTTTTAGTTCCAACCCGGTCCCTTGTGATTTCTCTTAAGCGTTTACCTTTTTGATGCCATTCCCCATTTTGAAGACACTGGGTTGAATGGTATCTAATCTAGTTGAGGTTGAAGTATTTCAGGCTGCACATTTCCGTAGATGTACACCACAGAGTGTTGGTTTACAACTGGATTAACTAGGGTTCTTGGTGACTATAACCATAATTAGGTGGGACATCAACAAACTTAGCCAACTAAATCCAACTATATTTCAGTAAATCACCACGCTTGCTACTGAAATACAAAAAGCCGCCAATTAAAACCCCATCAAATCCCACTAAAACACTATGAAATCCCATGAGAAACATCATGAAATCAGCATGAAATCCCATGAAAACATCATTTTTGCTACTCAAATCTACAACTTTGCAAAAATGATGGTTTCATGGGATTTCATGCTGATTTCATGGCGGTTTCACAGGAACAACGGTGTTTTCTTGGCGATTTCTTCCCGTCCCTTCTTCCCCAGGACTCCGGCTGCCTTGATCGCCAGCGTCACGGCGGCAGAGATCCTGACAATGTGGCAAGTCGCTTGGTACTCGGCGGAGGTTGTTGCAAAAAATGTGGGATATTTTTATGGTAATTATCACTGGTATATGGTTCCAAGTATTGATATGGTATATGGTAAGTATCACATTTAGACCGGATCACGAATAGATGGCATCTTTATTGCGCCAGATAAGATGGCATTTCGAGCGAATATATATGGCTCCAATATGGTGTATGGTTAACGTGATTAAGTAACACAAATACTTATTTATGATATTTACTGGGATATATACAATAATATTGTTATTAATTGTTTTTAATAATATGCATAACAGTTAGAATGTTTTTTGCAACCACATAACAACATTTATGCTTATTTCAATAAGGTAATAAAGCACAATAATATGCTAATATGGAAATTAATGGTATTTATGGTACATATGATAATAATAATCAATATTATATAATAATAATGGTAATAAGGTGCAATAATATGGTTATTACCTTTTTGAATTGTGATTACAATATGGTACCATAAAATGTGTCAATTAATATGGTATGATATGATTATTAATGGTATTTATGGTGTATATATATAAAAGAATAAGTAACGGTGAAATATTGGTACTGATATCATGAGAATATATGCCAAGAATACGATGGGAATATGATGCAACAAATGGTACTTTGGCTTTGATTAAGGCCCGGTACAATAAAATGGTGATGGTACGACGGTCATATCATGTTATATCTTTGGTCAATCATCCCATTTGGTTGTAGTAACCCGGTACAATAATATAGTTATTAATGGTATTTATGGCACATATACTAAGACACTATATTAATTTTATGGTGCAATAAATTCTATAAATAACAATAAATACTATATATAAACTGCTGTATGCGTTTATCTTTCCAGGGGATATTAGGGGATACTATATGCTTACTTTAATCTGGAACTTAGTATAGTTTTCGCAGTATCTTATACACGATATAAATGTCATTGTTATTTGAAGTTTGCTTTTTATAGGTTGTGAAACTATGTTAGATAGATAACCATGGGAATGGAATGGGAACACAGGGATATCATGGGAATATATTTGGTATTGGTATACAGGTAATAATTGTGATATAGTTTATAGTTGGCTTATAACAGGGATTTGTTTGAAGAATAGGTAAAATTGTCTAAATCCCATGGTTTATATCATCATGTTCCCTTTCATTCGATAGTCGACGTACCTGGATATCACTGATCGTAAGTGCTTCTGAGAACCTTGGGGCACGTCCAAACGTCCAATCGTCTTAGCAACATGGGGCACGGCGGGCACGGCCCGGAGCATTCGGTACTTTTGATTTACTTCACATGGACAATCACAAGAGGTAGCCAGATGCAGAGAGCACTGCTCTTGGACTCTCTTGGTTGCTAATCAATCGTGCAGCATTGTGTTGGCTATCATCCTCCGTTGTCATGTAACTATCTTGCTGGTTGACTTGATTGTTTGGTGGGTTCAATTTCTCTACTTGCTGGATAGTTGACCCTACAATGTGCCCTCTCCCAGTTAGAAGTTGATTTAAGACCCATCTATAGCGCATTATATGTAACTGTAGTTAATCTGGTTGCAACAAACTTGCTTATCATGGAGGCCCCTGCAACAAACTATGACAGATGCATTCTCCCTGTCCCGATTTCAAAGCTGTGCAGGATGCCATTTGGTTGGTGGATCGATTTCGAAGCTCTTCGACCAGGCTGCAGACGTTGCGCTGTAGTATGATTTTAAAGATGATTCCCACCAGAAATGGGATATATGCTTACCACAAGTGGGTCCAATTATATCCAAATGAATATGAACGGAATCCACCAATCAGAGCAGATGATTCACATCGATTCGATCATGTTTCCTGAGTATTCTTCAACAATTTCATGTCTGATATCCTTCAATTTGGCGGCTTAAATCTACCACTTGGGCTGGAAAAAACACCTGTGGGCTGGCAGCATCTGGTTTTTGTTGCATGATTTGAATATTTGCATCTGAACATCAAATTCAAAGATGTCCTTTTCCCATTGGTTGGTTGATTACTAGAGGGGTTTGAAGAACCCCCTGAAAAACAACAGGTAAATGATGATAGATGGTATACCAAACCGGCCCCACTTCACTGTGTTCTCGTTAAACCCAGACTGTTTGAGGTGAATTCCGCCTTTTTAAGGCTTCAGTCACCCTTTTTGTTGGTTCGACCCACCATACCAAAACCCTGAGTTTTTACCAAGATAAATAGGTAAAAGTGCCAACATGTGGCAGATAGGATGTGTTATGTCAATCCACGTTTTTTTCCTGGTCAAATCCAGCTTTCTCTTGCTTTGACCAACATTTTTGACGATAAAATTCCAAGTTGTTGCAGTGTCAATCAGCTATGGATCAGTACCTATGACATTTTCCGAGTACCTGGACCCATATCTGATTACAAAACCGGGGCAACATGAGGCTAAGAGATAGTTGCTAGATGTCTCATATCTACTTTCAAAATGGTGCACCCCAGTGACACTTTAGTCATTAGTCTGTAATCCCCCTTATCTAGAGAGATAATTCCCATACACCCTAGTTATCAGCTAACTTAGCTAACTATGGTGCACCGCTCTGTACAGCCCACATTTTGCATTGCCAAATATATGGCCTGCCTTGTTGCATGTTCTCCAGCCTGGTACTCGGATGCAGCTTATCAACTTAGGCCAAATGTCTAGGAGCTTATTTTGGCACAGATATTGACATTCACTAAGATCCATTCTTCGTTATTCATTGGTCAAATCCTTCTGTATTTATGATTAAACCACTGCTTTACGTGGAGGATCACCCCACTAACTGATTAATAACCCTGGTTAGTAAGCCCCCCGATTCATGGGTTAAGCCGTTTAAAAATGGGTTAAAGCTCTTGCTAAATGGGTTGATGCTCCAAGTACAGTTTCACTATAGGTTTTGCAACAATTGCTCCAATATTCACCCATTTATAGAAGATTTTCCCACTATATCATTCCATTTTTACCCATGTACAATATTTCCAATATTGACCCCATTTCCAACATTAACCTATTTATTAACCTCCATTTAGCCAGTGATTCCTTCGGCTCCGCCTTGCAGTCCACCTCTCTTGGCCCTAACCGCCGCCGCCTCCTGTGCCACTTCGTCGCACAGCGACAAGCTGCTGAAGGAGGCCGACGTGGCCTTCGCCGCGAAAAACCGGTGGATTTGGCCCCCCGATTTATGCCAATAGTCCATAAGAATGAAAATGGGGAAGCGCTGGGGTAATTGTTATATTTGCAAGTTTGTCTAATTGAACATACTTATTTTAGATTTTTGTAACCATCGAATGGAGTGAAACTCGGTGAAATTTGCTATCAATTTATACGGAGATTTAACGGGCCATGTCGAACCATGGGGACTTCAGCCATCAAAAAGGAAACCTGTTGAAACAATGAGGTCTTGACTTGCAGTTTAAGCTGCCAAATGGTAAGTAAATGAGATGATTTTTGTGTTTCAGGTATGCCATGATATGCCACCATTGTTATTTTGTAAAGTCCTGTGGATGCCACGTGGAGGAAGATCCCATCAACATCCAATCAAAATGCCATAAAAGAGAAGCGAGCCGTGGAGAAGATGCAGGAGGTCAGTGGTGGCAGCAGTGGCATGGGACCGCAGGAGTTGGCCAACATGATGAACAGCCAAGGCCACCGGTACCTGAACGTTGCTCTGGTTCCATACAATGGCGCAACCTATTTGGCAATGCCATCCTTTGGAGCAGATCCTGCGTGGATTGTCATCGGATTCTTAGCTTCATTCATTCCTGCAGTATGTCACTATACATGAATTCCTGCAAAAGAAAACTGCATATTATTTAATATTGTTTTTGTTCTGAGGACATGGGATCCAGTTCCAACCATTTGGCATCTACATGGTGAAGCAACCGGACATCTTGGCTTCCACACCATCTACCACACCTGTTCTACCAAGCGCATCTTCCTCTTGATGAGCATCTCGGTGGGGGCATCTCAAGGGCGACGTCCGCTCAAATGCCACTGAATCCCACTAAACCACCTTGAAATCGCATTGAAAAACAAGCAAAAAACAATTACCTCCATCAAAATTCCATAAAATGCCAATAAAGTGCCAATAAAATGCCAATTAAAGTTCTCATTAAAAACAATTAGTTCCCATTAAGCACATACCGTAAAATGCCATTAAAACCCCACGAAATGTCCATTGAATCACCATGAAATGCGGTGATCTCGGTGCCACAGGTGGACGCCGAGCTGCGCCGCTCGGAGATCTTGGTGGAGCACAACCAAGCCATCACGGCGGCGGAGCGGAGCAGGTGGAGCTCTGGTTGGTGATTTTTTTTGTGATTTTCTGGGTATTTAATGAGGATTCAATGAATGATTATATGGGACATGTTCATGTTGGTTACTATCTGTTTATATCTTCTATTTTTGAGGAATGAGGTGATTTTATGGTGATCTTATGTGGATTTAATGGTGATGCAATGGGATTTAATTGGGATATAATATTTGGTTGGTGATTATCATCTATTAATTATGGTTGTTTGGTATACTGACATTAAGCTAATCACCTAGTAATCACTATCTGGTTGGTGGTTTGGAAAATGATTTTATGACTATCCATATACATTGGGAATTTCATAATCCCAACTGACGAAGTCATATTTTCAGAGGGGTGGCTTAACCACCAACCAGGTCTCAATAGGGTAAATATTTGGTGGCTCACCCCGAGTAGTTGAAATATCATGAAATTTCCCTGATGAAATATATTTGGGAAAGGTTTTTTTTAATTTTGCGATGTCTTTCCGCAAAAGAATCTGGTAAACTAATAGTTTGCGATGAAAATCACCTTTTTTAATAGGTAAATCAACTATAAATGGGTCATTTTCTATAGTTTTGTTGGTTTACCAGAGGGTATAACTTCCACCGGGTTGCAACTATCATCCTGATTTTTTCTCTGATCCTTTCTAGCATCTAGTAAAGCCCAGATAAAGCATCATAGTAAAGCTCAGATGGAAGGTTTTGGAGAATAGTATATTTGATGATAGGATCATAGGATTATGATAATTTGATCCTATGATAATATTAAAAGTATGGAGTATTTACAATGGAGGATAGTTAGCCATTGGAATATTTTACCAAATACCTTTCATATCCCAGTGATTTTAGGATAGCTACCCCAAAAAGCCATCATTCCAGTGGCGGGCTGCCAAAGGCTGCTTAGATGGGCCATGAAGCTAAGCCACTTACTAACCAGGTTATCCCATGGTCCATCTATGGGCTTGTCTGAAAATAGGCTACCCTCATATTCACTGGCTTAATAAATGTATATATATATAAATATGTTTACATGCATACATACATACATACATATGTACATATGTATTTATATATATATGTGTGTATATATATATTTATATTTATATATATATATATTTATATACATACATATTTATATGTTAACATATACACACATAAATGTACATATATGTATATATGTATGTATATATGTACATATATATATATATCGTTTTCCCTGTTACAATTTTTGATTTGGTGTATACAAACATAGAATCTATATACGTAGATGGGTTTTCCGAAAATGGGGGATACCAAAGTCACCACGGGTTTCAATACTAAAATGCTCTTATGACTTGGATGATTTTGGGTACCCTTGGTGTAGGATTGTTTTTTTGATATAGTGGTTGAAAGCATCAATATAATGGAAATTAATTGAATATAGTAGACTTTGTCAAGGACAGTAGGGATATTATGGTGATTAAATTGGGATATAATGTTCAATGGTGATTTGTGGTGATGTTTTTCAACCGACCATGATAGGGGGGATATTGTGGTGATATTTTTTAATTGGCCATGATAGGGAGATATGTGTCCAGTTTGCCCAGTGGTTGCTAAGGAGATTTTACGAACTAGGGGTGCCCATATGCCCTACTAAATGGAAAGCCAGTTGGAGCTACTAAGAGTTTCCCAGCAACATGATAGTTTGAGGTTTAACGTGCTTGAACTAAAAAGAGTTGACCTGGACCAAGAATAATGTTGATCTGAGCATGAATAATGGAGGTTCAACCCAAGAATACTGGAATAATGGTCATCTAACAAGCAAAAATACGGATGTCATTATCTCATAGAGATAACAATGTCAACAATCACTGACAGATACCCTGTGGTAAACTAAAATAGCTATTGAAAATGGCTATAGAAATAGCGGATGTTCCCATTAAAAAGGGTTATTTTCCATAGTTTTTTTGTCAACGTTTACCAGAGGGTAAATGTTGAACACCAGCTGGCATTTTTTTGTAGCGGATTCCAGGTCTAGCTGCACTGCTGCCACCGGCCCAGTTGGTAGCACTGCGCCACCTCTTCTCCCAAAGCTCGGAGAAGAACACTCAACACCACAGTCGAAACACCATATAAGTGCATCCTCCTTGTGTGCATCCGCTCAATCAAAAATCACATATGATATTTTATGTATGTTTACAGTGTGGGGACAATGTTTGGCAAGTTGGCTTACAGCTAGGTTCACGTGTGGGTCATTGGTGTGTAATGTCAATAGTGGGATGGGTTTTTGGACCAGTTGTGACATGTACCCCTAGGCAAGCAGGCAAACATTGCACCACTGGTTCCATATTACCATGGGATACCATGGAGAGGCCTTGTGAACAGCAGAAAATACCCTCTGGTAATTTAACAGTTTTCTATTGAAAATGGCCATTTAAAGTTGATTTATTAAAAATGATGATTTGCAATAGTTATGTTAGTTTACCAGAGGGTAAATATCTTTTAAGATACTGTGGGTGTCAAGTTAAAGTGCCCAATAAACATCAAGCGGTGGATATTCCGCAGGAAATTAGGATGGAGACGCGCTACCCGTGACTTTGTCAGCGTATAAATTAGTTGCTTTCCAAGACGCCATATACTGCCGGGTGTCAATGACAGAGACCTTTGAGGGTGTTGGAAGCGGGTGTGACGTTTTCACAGGTCGCCAAGCCTTAATCCTACCACATCCTACCACACTCACCTTAGATTTATCTAAAAGGGCCATGGTTTCCCTCCGCGCTTTTGTGGAAGATCCCTATTCTTCCTATGCCTCTGCCGCTTTTCATGTGTTGATTCTGCTGTTGATCGTGGCATCGTGCACTTCGGTGATCCTGCAGACGATGCCGGAATACCGCGAGAATCCGATGTTCTTTGCGCTGGAGGCGTTGGTTACCGTGGTCTTTAGCGGTGAACTGCTGTTGAGTTGCTTGTTGGCTGCTGGGGAAAGGGTGGTGAAGCAGAAAGCTGGGGAAACCGTTGGCTGCGGCTACTGAAGAGTACGATGTATTTTCTATGGATATAGATGGGGATATATTTCATGACCAGCGAAGACAACATTAAGGATATCTAAGTCCTGGAATGTCTACAACTATATTGGAGATCAGTCGGCCAGATATGGAAGATCCCTTGAAGTACCCGTTTTGATTGTGTTTGTTGCTTTCTTTGGGCATTCATCGGAAGCCCTACACAGTACTGTAGGGTGTGGGGGTTTTCTTGCCTGTAGATAGAAAACAGATGAAAATAGGGACAATACTGGGAAAGCTTCGGAGATCAAATCCCCATAAATGTTCAATCAACCTCCGATTCAATATTATCATTCACCCACAACAGAATCAATCCCACTTTTACGGACGCCCATAGCTCGCTCCTAAACGCTCCCCCTCTGAACCACTGGATATCCCAAGGACTTATAATACTCATCATCTCCCATGATAATATATAGTTTTCTTTTATTCATAGTCCTTTTAATATCCATAAATCTTCAATGAATCCACGGTTCCATATTATACCCATAATAGTATCTCCCATTGTATCCATTAATAGGGAATATTCTGGATACCCAAATCGATCCTTAGCTCCCATATTGAACCACTTGATACCCCAGGATTTTAAATCACTATCAACACAATTCTTTTGCATTTAAATTCGCACATCACACACACATATATATATATATATATATACACACCATATTACATTTTAATATGTGTATACATATATATATATATTTACAATTTTACACACATAAATACAAAACTATATAAATATATTTGTATTTACATATACATATACACATACATACATATATTTGACATCAGTTCCATCCATGAAACAGTATGATCCCAGGACTTTTCGCTGCCTTTCCCGACGTCTTTGCCATCTTCAGCGCCCTGAACTTCTTGGACTTCGCCGCGATGACGCCTGGCTACGCCATGCTACTGGGCGGAACAGCGGCGCTGCCCAAGCAGCCGCGGCAGCTGCTGCAGATGGTGCCGTGGCAACGGGATTTCATGGGGTTTTATGGAATGTTTGTGGTATTCTATATGGGGATTCGTGGGACTTGCTTTTCATGGGGTTTAAGAGGGATTTAACAGTGATTTAGTCGGTTGTTTATGGGCTTTTTTATGGGGTAAATGGGAATTAGTGGAAATATTTGTTTGGATTTGATGATGATTGTTGGGGGGAGGATCATCGCACGAATCCTGGCTGGTTAAAAACCCTGGTTAGTAAGTTCCCTACTGGGGGTATCCTTTATGTAAGCTTAGATGGTGGAACACGGGAATCATGGGCAAGTTTGCTGGGGAAACGTGAGATTTCTTTGACACATATGGAAAAATGATGTTTTCTTCAGGAAATGTTAGATTTTGCTGGGAAAGCATGTGGGGCTTTGTTCAGCCAATGTTGGTCTTGTTGCAAGAGGAAGCATGAGGAAACACAATGATCTAAAACATGTTATTCCCACATTAATTTGGTGTTTATATATCATTATATATCCACATGTTATGTCCATTGTATCCGAATGATATCGCATTAAGATTACTAGAAACCATGACCTTGTTCTGCTCAATTCACTATTGGTTTCCATCAGTAGATTACTGTCATTTGTTTAAGCGGGCCATGGGATTAGCTATTTGGTTGGTAATCCAACTATAGTTATACCAGCTTAATACCAGCTTATTCCAACTATAGTAATAATTATTTTTTAATTCATACCAGCTTATCACCCACTATGACTAGTAGCCATAGTTAGGTATTTTCATGGGCTTGCAGCTAATTAGCTAACTGCTTATTATATAGACAATTAGTAAATGGATGAGATTGCGTAATTAACTAGTTCTTAGTAATTACCCTCTGGTAATTTAACATAGCTTTTGAAAATGGCCCATCTATAGTTGATTTACCTATTAAAGATGCTGATTTTTCATGCTATGTTAAATTACCAGAGGGTAACTTACTAGAATTCCTTACTAATTAGTTAACCAGCTCCATCGCCTCGCAAATAGTCAGTAAAACCTATGGAATGGGGTTAAACGAATTTATCTCTTTTTTCGTATATTTTTTTTTGGCGGGGATTACTATGTCCGATTTCAACAATCATAAATTTCTCTATGTTCATAAGTTTTTTTCACACTATGGTTGATGGTCCTCAAATTATACCACATTTTCTCATTGTTTTTGAGGACCATCAACCATAGTGCCATAGTGACATTGGAGTTTTGGGGCCGCCGAAAGGCCTGGTTCTTACGGATGGCCCGGTGTCTGAAGATCTCCCAACAGCTCCAGCCAGCCTCGCGGCAGCTGTCGGGCTCCATACCTTGGCACGTCTTCAACAGCAGCTTGGAGAACATGCGATAGGTTTGGTGGTGGTGTTTGTTGGAATGTTTTTAGGGTTGAGTATGATTTGGTTGGCTAAGGTAGTTTATAAACCATAGTAAGCAGTTCGATATATATATATCTCTCTCTCTACCAAAATGTAGAGTACCAGCTACGGTAACTCCAATATGTACCTGATTGGTGGTTTGGAACATGAACTTCATGACTTTCCATAGATTGGGAATGTCATCATGCCAACTGACGAATTCATATTTTTTAGAGGGGTAGGTATACCACCAATCAGTCTATCTATCTATATGTTGTATCTATGTTATTGGTATTATAACGACATTTTTTTGGTATTATAACCACTATTTTACATAATCCTGTTATTAATGATTATCCCATTATATAATCCCATTAATGATGATTATATTTACATATACACACATTATGGGGATATCTTTAGGACTGTATATAATATAATATCTATATATGCCAACATAAATGTTATATCAATAATATATCTATAATATATCTATGTTATATATGTTATAACCTGTTATATCCATTTTATAATCCCATTTTTGGTAGTTGATTTACTTTATAAATTTACCTAGTTAATGTTGATTATTAGATATTAACATTAACTAGGTTATAATATAGATATATCATAGTTAATATAGATATATCCCTTTATATAATGACCATAAATGTTGATTATTAGTATCTATATATTATATACCTACCATAAACCCAGTCGATGAATCCTACCGCTTTGTCGGGGGCCCCGCCTTGGTTGAAAATGGGGCAGTGGTAGACAGCTGTTACCGTAGCAAACGTCACGTTCGGTGGTGCCCCCCAAACCGTTACCCTGTGGAAAACCATGGGAAAACTATTTTTAATTGGTAAATCAACTATTTCTATGGCCATTTTCAATAGCGAACTGTTTGTTGACCAAAGCTCATGTTTATTGGTTTAAAAAGCCCATGAATACTATAGATATACCACCTTTAAACCATAGTTATTGGAATTATTTGCACCAACTTAGCTATCTTGAGGGGCACCATCTTGTATGTTTCTTGATTTAGAACTGTCATGAACTAATCATGAACTATATAATCTTAGGGAATGTATATCAAAGCAATGTATAATACCTATTATGTTGTTTGAACTACCATGGTAAGAACTAGATACCATGGTAATAATAGGTAAGAATCTTGGGGATGTATAAATCAACTTCAAATATCTGGGGGTTTCACCACCTAGAGGGTGACTGCTTGATAGAGGACGGACTTTCTTCGGAAACCCAAGAGGTTGCGTTACAAACGGGACATAGTTGGGAAAGTCTGGGAATATCACCATACTTTGGGGTCATGAGCCAATTGATTTATGGTGATTTAAGATTTAAGATAAATGGTGATCGACTTATCCTATGCAAATCACATAGAACACCATTGAATCATCATTAAATCATGAACCAACTTATAACTAGAGCGCCCCACTTTGCAACATCCACTACTGGTAATGAGTGGTGGGACAAGGTGTTGCCCCCCTTTCAAGGCCCAAAATCACTATTGATGTATCCGTTATTTCAGCAGCTATAAATCAACTTAGTTATCGTTTTGAGGGCCCGCCTTGTAGAGGTTTTTTGGCAACCAATAGATGGAGGAATCTGCGTGCGTGACTGGTTGTTTGATGGGTTTATTGCCATACACGATGAATGATAGTGAAATATTCGACATCCCCTGTTTTCGAAGTAGCTATCCTATCGAAGGGCACCGAAGGCTACCCATGTTGGGTAGCAGTTTTGCAGCTGTTTTAGTCCTGCACCAATGTGGCGCCTTCCAGCAAGTTGGCAAGCATAAGTACACCCCACTTGGAGTAATGGCTCATCTATTCCAGACTAAGGTATTTCCCATTGTTTTTGCCCCATAGTTAAAATTTTCCGCATGTTAAAATAGTTAGATCCATTTGAACCCAGAATTATTATATCTGTATAGAACTATACATATATATATACATTTATTGTATCCGTTGGTTGCCTCTTGATATGTTCCTCCTTATCTGTTGACATGAAGTAACCTATGAAACAACTTGGATTATGTTAGCGATTGGGTTGCTATACAGTATTTTGCCCCACTTATGATTATAGTCTATGTACAATACGCTATATAATTAATATTTATATACATGTATATATATATATACATACTATACTTTTTATGACCGAAGGAAGTTTAGTTTAGAAGTCAAACTTCCGACAACATGGACAGATGGAAAAGCAGAGGTGGAAGAGAAGAAGAGAGAAGATCAGAGAAGAAAAAGAGTAGGAAGAAAGAAGACACAAGTGCGCGAAAAGGTAGCAAAGTTGCGAAGTACTGTGTGTTTCCAATGATCTGTGGCTCCGGATGGTCGAAAAGTAGGCTCGCAGAAGCGGCGGGTGCGGAGCCAAATGAGAGATGAAAAATTGCACACCACTCGCGTGTCAGGCACAGTACAAGAGACATGCTCATCAGAGATCTGGAAGAAAAGGTACCAGGTCAGATGCTGCAAGTTCCCTTTGCAAAGATCTTCTAAAATTGACAGGTTCTCTGTATAGAAGCTGCTGTCCAAGATTCCTTTATAAGGCAATCAGTACAAGGTGTCTATAAGAAATCTCCACTGAAGATCTCTGTAAGAGATCTCAAAGTAAGATTTGTGTTCAAGCTCTCTATACAAGATCTCTGGGCAAGATCTCTGTTCTCTTCACCAGGTCTCTGTGCAAGATTTCTATAAGAGGTCTCCTGGCAAGATCACTTTACAAGATCTCTATAAGAGCTCTGTTGGCAAGATCTTAAGAGGCCTCTTGGAAAGATCTTTGTACAAGTCTCTGTATGAGGTCTTTTGGCAAGATCTCTGTACAAGCTCCCCATCAGGTCTCTTGGAAAGATCCCTGTGTGAGATCTCTGCACAAGCTGTCTAAAACAGCTCTCATGGCAAGACCTATGTAAGAGACCTTTTGGCAAGATCTCAGCAGATCTCTACGGAAGGTCTCTGTACAGCATCTCTAGAAGGTCTCTTGGCCAGATCGTTGAAAGAGCTCTTTATGCAAGATCTCTAGACAAGATCTCCCTACAAGAGTTCACTCTCGGAGATCTCTTAGCAAGATCTCAGTACAGTCTCCCTACAAGAGGTCTCTTGGCAAGATCCCCTGGCAAGATGTCCATAGGAGCGCTCTTGGCAAGATCTCTGTCCAAGATCTCCTGGGTTCTGAAAATGAGCACCTCGCCACAACGAGAGCGATCTGTTTCCAAAGTCCCGAGAGGGTTGTGCGAGCCATGTCAAAATTCGCACCGCGCCACAAGGAGAGCGATCCGATGCGCACAGAGTGCTGAGAGGCTTGCGCGAGTGATTTCAAAATGAGCACCGCGCCACAACGAGAGCGATGCGATGCGCGCAAGGTGACGAGATTGTCGCGCGAGCACATTTTATAGATGTTAATGAAATTTTGCGCTTGCAACGACACATGCGAAAATGTCAAAAAGGACGTTTTACCATGTTTTACCTACGTAGGTCCCAGCTGCTTTTTTGTCGAGGTTTACAAAGTATTTCGCTTGCATCCGAAGTGCTGTACCAGGAAATCATCATCATGTCCAAAATCAAACACGACGACAGTTTCACAAACGCGATTTTCGACGGTTTCAAAACGTCGTCCAAGTTCACCAAATGTTGCGCTTGCCACCAAAATGGAGCAGGTCTCATTTTAACCACGCCTTCCAACATTTTTTTAACAGCGTCCACAAAGTCCCACGACTGCCACCGGCTGAATTAAAAGTGTTCGATGTCCTGCACTTGTGCAATACGACGTTTTAGACCTCAAAATGCCCTGGATTTGCCACGCTTGCTGCACGAAATGGGTTTAGCTCAAAAAGCGAACACGGCGCGCTAGTAAAACGAACCTTTCTGAAGAGAGGTCCACGGGCCACCGTTTCATGCGAGCTTTCCTTCGAAAACGGAAAATGAGGGAACTTTTGTGCTGTAAGGGTCATGAAAACTGCGCGCGCGTATGATCCCATCTAAACCGAACACCGGGCCTGAACAGATACTGTAAGAATTCCAAGTGTGGCCGCGCTATTCGAGGGAAAAAGGAGGTCACGAGAAAAGGGTACAAACAAGAAAAGATGATGACATGACATTTGTAGTGAAAGGGGCTTGTGTTTAAAGAACCCCAGTGGGACGTGTGCTAGTTTTGAATGAGGCGCCGCAAACCCAATCAACTCCAAATGGCGGAACCCACAAAATTGTGCAGTTATGACAATCTCATTTACACCCTTGTTGGCTTCTTTTTATCATGATATTTGTTGTTTCGATCTCCCACGCCAATGTAAATCCTCATCGGGTATAACATGGTATGAACGGCTAGTCATTATATCCGCTAAATCCCAGTCTATCCCATTATATTTCAATATCTCCCATCATGTCCCATTATCCTATCATATCTCATATATAATCCGCTTTTTTTTGCAAATTCCAAGCTCATCAAGGCATTTAAAGAAACATAGGCTTTTTTTGCACAGGGTGCAGCGGGTTGTCAGGCAAGGTACGCCACGCACGGCGTAGACGCCTCTGCCTTCTCCCGAGAGTTGCTCTGGGCTGAGCTGCTTCCTACATGGTGAATACCAAGATGATGAAAAAATAACCAAAATCTGGACCAAAAACACAAAGACCAAAATCATCTAAAAGGATCCATAATCATAAGAGTACCCATTGGCCCTGGAGCTGACAGAACTGGGATTTCAACATCCACGGCGGGCATTTCAAGGATTTCCTAAATCTTCCAAACCAGTTTTCTGGCTTCCTATGTAGACCATCCACAGCTGGGTTTGCAGATTCCGGCTGGCCAAGGATGGCACTGTCCAAGTGAAGCCCTTCAGTCGGGTGGCCCGTGTTCAGCTCCCTGTTGGTTGACGATTTTGTGCCCCTGTCCACCAACAGGTTTACTCTGACCCTACCAACAGGTTTACTCTGAAGAAAGGGATTGTCCTTTTTCTGGTATGGGGTTTCGCTCCCAAAGGGTAATATTGGTGAACTGCGGATTGTTATTGTTTGTGGACACTGAAATAAACCCATTGCGAGAGTTCTGGAAACTTTCCTGCAAACTTTCGCCTCAAAGCCTGCCCAGGGCATTTGAGAAAGGGATACCAGGCGGCTCCTGGCAGATTTGTGCTGTACCGCTGGCTCTTGGTGCTGTTAATCCCTAAGGTGGACCAACAGACATTGGCCAAGTTAAGTCCCCTTGTTTCGATCACCCCATCCAAAACATGATTTGGTAAGTCCAATGAGGAACCGTACCATACCAGACGCATTTCCCTCATTTACCCTTTTTTTTGCCATTTGGAGGGCGTTCAAGACCAGACCTGTTTTGGGCGGTTATTGCTCGGTTTATCGCATAGCATCTCCGGGATCGCAGAATCTTTTTTGTCATGGGTTTGCCGCTCTCTATGATTTTACGGCAATTTTGGAGTCTGAAGTACGCCCAATTTTGACACAAACCCATTGTTGGTCAGTCATATGTTGTTTTCACCATTGCTTTCATTCCCTGCATGGAAATTACACGAACCTTGTCGGAAGAAATGCTAGATTTGATAGCAAAAACCTTGGTGTGCTGAAAACAATGCCTGAATCTTGTTTAATATGCCTGAACGTCCTTGAACGGGAATCAAACAGGACTGGCTGAAGAAACCTACCAACTAAATGAGATGGTGATTTCCAGCAAGTCAACCTTTTTGTTAAAATCTGGTTTCTTGTCTATGGAATCCTTAGATCCATCCATTTAGGGCCAGAATTTGTATGGCTTCACTGCTCATCGTGCCAGGTGTAGATGTGGAGCTCCGTGCAGCCGTGGCAATGCACTACGCAGAAGCCACCTCTGCAGTACCTGGGCACCTGATGAGTTTCTTTTCATGGAGATAAAACTATCCAACCATAACTAGACGACGGATGGCCCGAGAGTGTAGAGGAGCAGGGTCTTCTGTTGTTAGTTTTGAGACACTATATTACAAGCCAATATATTAAAGATGTATTATAGGCAGACGAGACAAGTAGTATTAAGACAATTTACACACAGACGCGTTTACACACAGAGACTTTTACACACAGACGCTTTTACACACAGACACTTTTACACGCAGACGCTTTTACACACAGACGCTTTTACACACAGACGCTTCTACACACAGAAGCTTTTACACACAGACCCTTTAACACACGAACACTTTCACACACAGAGACTTCTACACACACACGCACTTTCACACACAAACGCTTTTACACACAGACGCTTTTACACACAGAGGCTTTTACACACACACGCTTTTACACACACACACACAAAGGCTTTTACACACAGACGCTTTTACACACAAACACGCTTTTCTTTGACACACACACACACTTTCACACACAAAGGCTTTTACACACAGACGCTTTTACACACAGACGCTTTTACACACACACACAAAGGCTTTTACACACAGACGCTTTTACACACAGAAGCTTTTACGCACAGACTCCTTTACACACAGACGCTTTTACACACAGACGCTTTTACACAAAGACGCTTTTACACACAGACGCCTTTACACACAAACACTTTCACACACAGAGGCTTTTACACACAGAAGCTTTTACACACAGACCCCTTTACACACAGACGCTTTTACACACAGACGCTTTTACACACAGACGATTTTACACACAGACGCTTTTACACACAGACGCTTTTACACACAGACGCTTTTACACACAGACGCTTTTAAACACAGACACTTTCACACACAGACACTTTTACACGCAGATGCTTTTACACACACACACACACACTTTCACATACAGAGGCTTTTACACAGAAGCTTTTACACAGAGGCTTTTACACACAGAAGCTTTTACACAGAGGCTTTTACGCACAGAGGCTTTTACAGACAGAGACTTTTACCCACAGATGCTTTTACACAAGTGTAGACATTTCGCCAGCAAAGTGCTGGAACTACTTTGTTGGCATTCAATTGCATTATGGTATTGGACCTTTTTTTGCGCAAACGTTTGCAGACACTTTTCACTAGTGATTTACAGCACCATGGTACCAATCTTTTTTGGGCCATTTATGTGGGATTTTCCATAATAAAATCAAATAACATTTGTCATACACGGCATCATGGTACCGAGCTTTTTGGACTATTTATGTGGGATTTTCCATAATAAGATGAAATAACATGTGTCATACACGGCATCGTGTGTATTTTACACACACACACACACAATTTTCTTTTACACACGCACACACACTTCCACACACAGAGGTTTTTACACACAGACACTAGACACTTTTACACACAGATGCTTTTAGACACAGAAGCGTTTACACACAGACACTTTTACACACAGACACTTTTACACGCAGACACTTTTACACACAGAAGCGTTTACACACAGACGCTTTTACACACAGACGCATTTACACACAGACGCTTTTACACACAGAAGCGTTTTCACACAGACGTTTTTACACACAGAAGCTTTTACACACAGACGTTTTTACACACAGAAGCTTTTACACACAGACGCTTTTACAGAAACTTTTACACACAGACGCTTTTACACACACGCTTTTACACACAGACGTTTTTGCACACAGAAGCTATTACACACAGACGCTTTTACACACAGACGCTTTTACACACAGACGCGTTTACACACAGAAGCGTTTACACAGAGACGCTTTTACAAACAGAGACTTTTACACGCAGACGATTTTACACACAGACACTTTTACACAAACGCTCTTACACACAGAAGCGTTTACACACCAACACTTTCACACACAGAGACTTAAGCTTTTACACGCTGACGCTTTCACACACAGACGCTTTTACACACTGACGCTTTTACACACACACACTTTCACATACAGAGACTTTTACACACGCACAGAAGCGTTTACACACAGATGTTTTTACACACAGGAGCTTTTACACACAGACGCTTTTACACACAGGCGCTTTACACACAGAAGCGTTTTCACACAGACATTTTTACACACAGAAGCTTTTACACACAGACGCTTTTAGACACAGAAGCTTTTACACACAAACGCTTTTACACACAGACGCTTTTACACACAGAGGCTTTTACACACAGACTCTTTTACACACACGCACACACTTTCACACACAGAGGCTTTTACACCAGACACTTACACAGTGACTTTTACACACAGACGCTTTTACACACAAACGCTTTTACACACAGACGCTTTTACACACAGACGCTTTTACACACGAACACTTTCACACACAGAGGCTTTTACACACAGACGTTTTTACACACAGACGCTTTTGCACACAGAAGCTTTTACACACAGACCCCTTTACGCACAGACGCTTTTACACACAGAAGCTTTTACACACAGACACTTTTACACACAGACTCCTTCACACACAGAGGCTTTTACACACAGACACGTTTACACACAGAGGCGTTTACACAGAGACGCTTTTTCAAACAAAGACTTTTACACACAGACGCTTTTACACACAGAAGCTTTTACACACAGACGCTTTTACACACAGACCCTTTTACACACAGACGCTTTTACACACAGACACTTTTACACACAGACGCTTTTACACACAGACGCTTTTACACACGAACACTTTCACACACAGAGGCTTTTACACACAGACACTTTTACACAGAGTCTTTTACAGACAGACGCTTTTACACACAGAAGCTTTTACATACAGACGCTTTTACACACAGAAGCTTTTACACACAGACACTTTTACACACAGACGCTTTTGACGCACAGAGGCTTCTTGCGAGGACACATATGAGCTGCCTAATTTCAAATGCCATCCGTGTCACATCTGCCAGCGTCAACGGTGTTGGCAATCCAACGGATTTTCGATATCAAGCGATCTGCAGAAGGGGGTAGTTTGGTGCAGAGAGTGTAATCGGACGAAGGCATCCTGACGTTCCGCTGGGAGCACCTTGATGATCAATGCACTGTCGTCAGGGAAAGATGTGAAATTACGTGAATTGAAGTGAGTTGAAGTGAAATGACCCGATGAAAAAGTAGATGAAAGCAGATCCGTTGAGCGATTTAGAGTCCTATCTTCATGGTGCAGAAAAGTTTCTGATCTCAGAAATGAACACCTCTCAAACCGATTCAAGCCATGTTGATATTTGAAGCGTTTGGCTCAATGGGTAAGGCGGGCAAGAAGCAGGCTGACGAGGCTTTGGCCAAGGCGAAAGCCAAGGCCAAAGCGAAGTCAAAGGCTAAAGGCAAGCCTGAGGCCGCGGCGAAGGCCGATGGGGAGGCCTTGGCAGCGGCCGAGGCCAAACCTAAGGCCAAACCTCAGGCCAAAGCCGGAGGTCGGCGTACGGCGTCGTGTCGGCTGTCGGCTGAGTTGCACGAGCTTCGCCTGGCGCCAAACCAGATGGAGCCTTGGTGAGTCACTTGGTGGAAGGCAACATGCATATTATAGCTCATGCATTATATGTGTTGTACATAGCATATTATAGCATTACGTTTCAGGGTTTCACAATTAACTTCTTTGTTTTGTGTTTTTCTTTGGTTTCATTTATCTAGTCTGGACACAGCATGATGGCAGTTTTCCTCACATCAAGAAAGATACGAAGCCAAGCCTACACAAGCACTTTTACACACAGAGACCGGACCCGTGTCAGTTTTTGGCGATCGAACCTCATTTCGCGTGTAAGGGTTGCGATTGACACCCCAAAATTTACCGCAGTTTTTGACGTCCAACGTTCATTTCACATGTATATAAGGGTTGCGATTGACACCTGAAAATCGCAATTTTACCACAGTTTTTGACGTCCAACGTCCATTTCGCGTGTAAGGGTTGCGATTGACACCTCAAAATCACAATTTTTCTACAGTTTTTGGCGTCCAACGTCCATTTCGCGTGTAAGGGTTGCGATTGACACCTCAAAATCGCAATTTTTCTACAGTTTTTGGCGTCCAACGTCCATTTCGTGCGAAAGGGTTGCGATGGATACTTAAAAATCGCAATTTAACCGCAGTTTTTGACGTCCAACGTCCATTTCGTGCGAAAAGGGTTGCGATGCATGGATACTTCAAAATCGCAATTTCACCACAGTTTTTGACGTCCAACGTTTCGTGCGAAACGGTTGCGATGGATACTTCAAAATCGCAATTTTACCAGAGTTTTTGACGTCCAGCGTCCATTTCGTGCGAAAGGGTTGCGATGGATACTTCAAAATCGCAATTTTTTTCCACAGTTTTTGACGTCCAACGTCCATTTCGTGCGAAAGGGTTGCGATGGATACTTCAAAATCAGAATTTTACCACAGTTTTTGACAACGCCCATTTCGTGCGAAAGGGTTGCGTTTCGTGGCGCTCCGGCGGCACCGCCCCCACCTTAAGAGAGAGATAGAAAGAAGAGCGAGAGAAGATCCGCAGATGTGAAGGCGCGAGGAAGTAGATCTGCAGATGTGAAGGTGTGAAGATGTAGATCTGCAGATGTGAAGGTGTGAAGATGTAGATCTGCAGGTGTGAAGGTGTGAAGATTTAGATCTGCAGATGTCAGGGTGTGAGGATGTAGATCAGCAGATGTGAGGGTGTGAAGATGTGGATCAGCAGATGTGAAGGTGTGAAGATGTAGATCAGCAGGTGTGAGGGTGTGAAGATGTAGATCAGCAGATGTGAAGGTGTGAAGATGTAGATCAGCAGATGTGAGGGTGTGAAGATGTAGATCAGCAGATGTGAGAGT